>Ga0268266_10001769_pt1 | contig 24520 bp, 18 predicted proteins | sample KBSS13metaG_FD_190356 | JGI IMG/M metagenome (GOLD analysis project Ga0268266, IMG submission 190356) | Switchgrass rhizosphere microbial communities from Kellogg Biological Station, Michigan, USA - KBS S1-3 metaG (SPAdes) (version 2) | ecosystem: Host-associated > Plants > Roots > Rhizosphere... | reverse complement strand
CCTTCTCTCCAGGCACAGAAGAGAAGGGGCTTTAGCCCCTGGGGTATCGGCACTCTCCAAACCCCAGCAAAATCGTACCCTCCAGCCCCTTTTCCACACCCATTTTCTTGACAAGCCCTGCTAGCCTTAAATCAGAGAGAAAGAAGAAGCCCGGCTCATCGCCGGGCTTTTGCATTTAAACGCCGTGGTCCAAAGCCATGTCTTTTCTTTTGAAGATTTTGCACAAAAGCGATACCAGGGGATCCCATGTCCGACGCACTCCACATTCCGAAGCAGTCCACGCCCTCCTCACTCCGCTGCCGCAACATCGGCCCTGAAGACCGCCGCTGCGGAAGCCCGGCTATGCGCGGCGAGAGCTTCTGCTACCACCATCACCAGACCCGTCGCCCGGTCGAAAACCTTCGTCATCGCCGGGCGCGACAATCCACCTTCTCGCTTCCACACCCCAACTCCCGTGGCGAAATCCAGCAGGCCCTCGGCACCCTCATGGTCCGCATCGCCGCCAACGACATCGACCTTCGCCGCGCGGGCCTGCTTCTCTACGCCCTCCAGATCGCGAACTCCAACCTCAATCACCACCAACACCAGAACGCCGGAACCAAACCCAGCTCCCCCGCGCAAAGCGCCGCAAGCTCAGACTCGAAAATAGAGCAAGAGATCACGCAGTCGTCATCCCCCTCTGACGTCTCCCACCAAAAGTGTCGTTCTGTAGAGTCGCCATCTACCTCTGAGACCTCCCCTCAGAAGTGTCATCCTGAGCGGAGCGCAGCGGAGTCGAAGGACCTGCGGTTAACACCTCAACCGGAGCCCACAAACTCGCCTGAGATCCACTACGGCTCCGGCTCAACCCCCGACCACAATCACCCGCAGACCGAACTCTCCAACCCGAACCACGACTTCACCCCGCCACCCCCCGTCTGGCGGCACATCTCCAACGCCACAGGTGCAGCCCTGCTTGACTCTCTAGCCCGAAGCGAAGGAGCAGAACCTCTCCCACATTCACCCGAAGATCGCCATCCAGGGCAAGCTACGCATGCCGCCATGAGCGCCACCGCACCAACTACTCATGACGAAGTGCAACAACCGGATCCATGCGAGCCGCTCTCATCGCCGGCAGCAGACCCGAGACCACTCCAACCGTAGCCAGAATCCCGAACGCCGCCAGCATGATCGTAGGCGAAGCGCGCAGAACAATGTCTCCCTCATGGTTCGCCGTCTTATAGATGTCCGAATAGAGAGGCATCGGTGGAATCAGATAGCCGACCGCCACTGCCACAATCATTCCCACGACTCCGGCGATGAAGGTCAGGGTCAGACTCTCCAGAAGAAACTGGATCAGGATGTCGCGTCGGCGCGCACCCAGGGCCTTCAACAACCCGATCTCACGCGTACGCTCCGTCACCGAAACCAGCATGATATTCATCACCCCCACGCCGCCCACGCCAAGCGTCATCGCGCCGATGATGCCAAGCAGAAGCTCGAGCGCAGTCGAAAACTGCATGATCTCCTGCGAGTCCTCGACCGTATCCCACGTCGGAGCCGCCTTGTCGTCCTTCGGATCGAAGTGATGACGGCTCGCCAGCACCGAGCGCACTGCCTGGATGGCCTTGATGTGAAGGTCTGGCGAGCTAGGCTGAAAGACGATGCTTCCCGGGTCGCGCTCGTCGCGCAGCACGCGCAGCGTCCCGAAGGGAACGAAGGCGTTCTCATTGTCCGGCCCGTTGTTCGAAGAGTCCTGAATCTTGGTGGCCAGTACACCGATCACCTGGAAGACATGGCCTTCAATCTGCACCGACTCTCCCACCGGAGGAAAACCGTTGAAGAGCTTCTGCGCAGCGTGCGGTCCGAAGATGACCACCTGCCGATGCCCCGCGAAGTCGCCCGCTTCGAAGTAACGCCCCTCGGCCACGTTCAGCTTCCGCATCCCGCCGTAGGGAAGATCGATTGCCTTGGTCGAGATGTTGACCACCTTTGACCCGTACTTGAAGCTGAACCCATCGTCGCTCTCTGAGCTGACTGCCGTAAGGAAGGGAACCGTATCACGCACCGCCTCGGTATCGCCGTCGAGAAACTTCACCTTCTTGCCCGAGCGTTCGCCACCGGCCTGCATGCTGGTCTGCCCGCCCCACATCATGATGACGTTGTTTCCAAGGCCGAGAAATCCCTTCAGCACCTCGCTGCCAAGGCTCTGGCCATAACTGAGCAGCAGCACAACCGTCACCAGACCCCACACGATGCCGAGCATCGTAAGCCCGGACCGCAGACGGTTCCTCAAGAGAGACTCGATGCTCTGCCGGACGATCTCCACCAGGTTCACAGCGTCACTCCGATCGCAGACATTCAATAGGGCTCAGGTTGGCGGCACGCATCGCCGGATACGTTCCTGCAAAGAGCGTGATCGCAGTCAACGTCGCCAGCGAAGCTACAACCGCCACGGGCGAGATGACCGGATGCGGAACGAAGTCCGGCAGCGGAACCAGGCGTAGCAGCAGGCAGATGCCCACGCCGCACACCAGGCCCGCGACCCCGCTGACGAGAGTGATGATCGCCGACTCCACCAGGAACTGACGCTTGATGTCCACCGCGGTCGCACCGAGCGCTTTCCGAACACCAATCTCGCGGGTGCGCTCGGTGACCGCAACCAGCATGATGTTCATCACGCCGATGCCTCCCAGAGCCAGCGTGAGCAGAGCGACGGCTCCGAAGAACAGAGTCATCACGCCGAAGATGCGCTCGGTAAACTTGGAGCCTTCGAGCGTGTCCCAGATCCACAACGCCTCCTTATCGTCGGCGCTGTAGTGATGACGCTCCGCAATGATGCTCTTCACCTGATCGAGTGCCTTTTCGTGCAGATCGGGCGAGACAGGCTCTACAACGATGTTGTTTACATAACCGCGAGTGATGCCGGGGCGCTCCGGGGGAGGGAAGTCGCGGGCCATCGCTGAATAAGTAGTAAAGAGCTGCGTGTTATCCGGGCCGCTGCCATAGCTTCCGTTCTGCTTCTTCTTTGTGAGCACACCGATGACGGTGTAGCGATAGCCATTCACCATCAACGGCTGACCAATCACCGGCTTCCCTGGGAAGAGCTGGCGATTGGACTCGGCGCCGAGCAGGACGACGCGTGCGCCGTCCGCTTCGTCTCGCTCGTTCATCAACCGCCCCTGCTCCACCGTCAGCGAACGGAAGCGTTGATACTCAGGCCACACCCCGCGGATCGGACGGCTCGCAGCGTTCCACTGACTCACCTCGGAGACGGCGCGGCGAAGCTCCGGGCTCACTGTCTTCACCAGAGACGCTCGCTGCTGAATCGCGATGGCATCGTCGATGGTGAGGCGAATATCGCGACCAGCAGCATATCCGCCGGCCTGCATCCCAGTCTTGCCGCCGAAGATGATGGCGATATCTGTCCCAATTGTCTTCAGGTGCTCTTTCTGATCCAGATTGAACCCGATCCCGAGGCCAACCAGGAGGATGACGGAGGTGATGCCCCAGACGATGCCGAACATCGTGAGAAAGCTGCGGAGCTTGCTCTCCCAGAGCGCGGACAACGTCTGCTTCAATATCTCGCGAATAGGCATGAGCCAGGCCACAGCCTCCTTAGGCCGCACAGCCCTATACGCGGAAAAACTCCCTCAGGTTCCCGCCTGTCTCAACGATGGGTTAGCATGAAGATGGGGGCTGCCAGGCGCTGGAAAACATGCCCGGATGGTGAAATCGGCAGACACAGCGGACTTAAAATCCGCAGACCTTAACCGGTCGTGGGGGTTCAAGTCCCCCTCCGGGCACCATCAGGGCTAGCATAATGAGCTATTTGCAATACGAAAAGGCCTCTCATTGCGAGAGGCCTTTTTTTGCTCAAAGGACGTTGGGACCGAGTTGAGAGCGCGGCTCAGAGCGTCCTTCGAGAACATCAGAGAACTCAGAAGTTGAGCTTGCCTTGTAGCTGAATCGCTCGCGGTGTATTCACTTGTGATGGAATAGGCGATCCGCCGACCCATCCGAAATAGGTATCGGACGGAGTCGTATCCACATTGCCATATTGTGGATGGTTGAAGGCGTTGAATGCATCGATGCGCAGCTGCAGTCGCACGCTTTCATGGATCGGGAAGTTTTTACGCAAGCCGATGTCCCAGTTGTTCGTGAACGGGTTGCGCACGGAGCCGAAGGTGGTCGGGCTATCGCTGATCCAGGTCTTGAAGTCGTTGTAGACACCATTCTTCGATTGATCCGAAGAGGAGGTAGGCGACCACGCATAGCCAGGCAGACTCTGTACTCCGGTCCAGGCTGGGTAGGTTGCCAGCTGCGCGACAGGGGTGCTGCGATTTGGGAACGCGCGGAACTTATCGGTGTTGAACCATTTCGATTTACTTTTGGTGATTCCGTCCGCGGGATCACTTCCATCGAAGAAGGCCGTATTGGTTGGCAGTGTAATCGGGGTTCCAGAGTAGAACTTGTAGATCGCCGAGATCTCCCACCCTCCGATCAACCCATCCACGAAATGATTGACATGACTTCCAATTAGTTTGCTCTGGCCGAACGGAAGGATGTAGGTCGGACTGACGGAGATTTGGAAACGGCGGTCGTTGGGACTGAGTTGGCGATGCAACGTCTGCGAGTAAGCAGAGGGTGTAAAGTACCCAGTTTTGTCCATCTGTTTACCCCAGGTGAAGTTCGCTATAATGCCGAATCCATCCTTATAACGCCGTTGCACGCGCGCCTGTAAGGCATAGTTTGTCGAACTTCCGTTGTAGAGGTTTTCTGTTATGCCGTTGACCAAGGGGTTCGGACGAGCGAGCTGATATGCGCTCACGGTCGAGTTGGTTTCCAGGCTGGAAGTGATATAGGGCGCTCCTTTGAACGGGTTGGTCACGACCACATTGCCAGGGAGCGTATCGACGGGACGGCCGTTGGCGTCGAACTTCGGATCAAATGCTCCATGCCAGACGTCGACGCGTGGTTCATCGATCTGATACCCGACGGTAAGACCAGTCGTGCGATCGAAGACACCTCCGATTTCGAAGAGATAGTTGCGGACCTGTTGTTGCAGGCGGAGGCTCACATCATCTGTGTATTGTCTCTTCACGTTCGAGGTGTAGAAACTCGAGACTGAGCCCACGCTGGTGAGCGCTCCAAGAGAGTTCCCTGTGGGAGCCACGAGGCCGTTCGAAAAGGGGTTATCGAGAGTTGCTGCGGAGGTGCGATAGTTGTCGTCCGATGCGGTAAACGGTGTCGTCGTGCTGTAGCCGAGTTGATCTCCGTGATTTGCCGTGAAGTTTGCCTGCACGAATCGACCCACGCCACCCCGCAGCACGGACTGTGGACCGAATTGATAGGCGAAGCCGATTCTGGGCTGGAAGTACTTGTACTGCAGGTCGGTTAGAGAGCGATCGGTACCGTTGAGACCCGCATATTGAATCGCGCCTTTTGCCTGGAAGCTTGAAGCATCGCTCCGATACTGGCGCAGAAAGGCGACGCCTGAGCTGGTCGAAGACCCTGCCAGCAGATTTGCGTATTGCGGCTGGGCATAACTCGTTACGGGTTGAATGTTCGCATTGGGATCGAAGCGGGCGTAGTAACGATCATGCCGCTCCTTCAGGGAAAGTTGAATATCCCAGCGAATCCCCAGATCGAGCGAGAAGTTTGGAGTCACGCGCCAGTCGTCCTGCACAAATGCGCCAGTGAAGGGCTGCGACCAGAATGCGGTCGCGTTCTGCGCGATGGAGCCTGAACTTGGCAGGCCAAGGAGGAAAGACGGGTTTACTGTATCCGCTCCTGGAGGAGCTGTAGTGTTGGGATTAGGCGAGGTCCATATCGAAGTGAAATTGAAGTTCCCTGTCGCCCCGGAGTTGTCTCCGTCTGCTTCCTGTTGCAGCAGATACTCAGCGCCGTAGCGGAGGGTGTGCCGTCCTACGATCTGAGTCACGAAACCGCGACCTTCCCACTGATAATCGTTCTCATAGAGCGGCCCGACCGTAGTTCCAATCTTGCTTAATCCCAGAACATTCTGAAGCTGCGGAAGTCCACGTAACGGCTGGCTATTTGCAAAATCGTCTGAGAACCCATACCCCGTCGGATCGACGGAAGCTGCAGGCGATCCGTCTGTAGTTTTGTATGCGGTGGCATTCGCATTAAAAGTGATGATTACATTGGGATCGACAACCCACGTGTGGTTTACGGTGAGACCGTAGTTGTCCCGGTTCAGGTTTTCACCCGCCAGCAGGTTGTTAGGCCCAAAGTTATCGTTGGTGAACTCCCTCAGTTGGTTGCGCCGCCAGTCGATGTAGCTGTGGTGGTTGTTGTTCCAAGCCTGGTCGATGCGTATGAGCCAACTATAGAAGTTGTCTGTCTTCGGATTGGTTTCGAGGTAGTTGTTGGAATCAGTTCCGCCGGCGTCGTGGGGAACGTTTGGCAACGGCAGCAGGGAGACGAGCGACTTCGCCATGGGGCTGATGCGATCCTGAGGGATGATGGAATTGGGAAACTTCTGGCGATTGCCAGCCGAATCGATTGTTTTGGGATCATAGATGGTGATGGGATAGGTCACACCGTTCACAACTTTGAAAGACTGGCTATAGTCGCCTTTGCGTTCCGCTTCATTCGGAATGCTGAGGAAACTCGTCTTGGCCGGGGAGACGTTGTGAACGCCGTCATACGAAAAGAAAAAGAAGGTACCCCGCTTCCGACCGTCGTACACTTTCGGGATCCACACGGGACCTCCTATCGTTCCACCCCATTCGTTGAAGCGAATTGTAGGAGTTGGGGTACCCGTGGCTTTGTATTGCACGTAGTTTGCGTTCAAAAAGTTGTTCTGGTTGCGTTCGTACAACACACCGTGGAATTTTTTCGTTCCGGATTTCAGCGACATGTTAATCGTGCCAGCGGCCGTACGTCCGATGGAGGCGTCATACGAGTTCGTCATCACGCGAACCTGACTGACGGCATCATTGGGTGGGATGAACGCAATGTTGCCGCTCGACACGATCGTATCGGTCGCGCCGTCAAGGACGTAGTTGACCGCGTTATTGCCTGACCCCGAGCCGTTGACCTTGATCCCCGATAGCGATGAGTTTGACCAGAGGGATGCGGCGCCACCGGTTGGAGGAGCCAGGAATACACCGGGCGCCAGCGATGCAAGCTCGGTCGGCGAGTTGGTCATGGTGGGCAGTTCCTCCAGGTCCGACGAGTTGAGCACGACGCCGGAGATCGCTGCTGTGGTGTCGATCAGTGGCGTCTCCGCGGTTACCACGACCTGCTGATCCACACTACCGACCTTCATCTCTACGTTAATGGATTTCACATCGGCGATCTGGAGATCGACAGCGGAGTGTTCCAGAGTCGAGAATCCTTTGACCGAAACCGTGAACCTGTAGTGGCCCGGGATAAGGGAGTTGACCTGCCAGAGCCCGGCGCCATTCGTCCGCGCGTGTATCGTGACACCTGTCTCCTCGGAGATGACCGCAACGTCAGCACCGGGGATTATGTCCTCTTGCTGATCGGTTACCCGGCCGCCCAGCGTTGCGGTGCTCCCCTGCGACCATGCCGGTCTATTACTTCCCATCACGAGGCAGGCGATAGCGAGTGAAAGATAAATGAAACGATGGGTGCGTCGAGCCCCTTGGGAAATGACAATCTTCGCCAGCTGGGTCTTGTTTTGTTGTTCTGTTTTCATTTCAGAGAGCCTCCAATTCATGCCCTGTCCAACACCGTTCTGCAGCGGGCTCTCGGCTCCCTTAGGAGGGCACACCTCAAGTTGCGCCGCCTGCTCGGAGTCGGTCATCGACAATCGGCAGTGCGATCTACGCCTGTCTTTTTTCGAACCATCCATTCCTATGCGGGTGTGTTGATGTCTGTCAGGGTTGGACACGGTTTCTTACGGTAAGAAGCTGCTATAAGCTTCCTATTATGAACAGATCCCGATTGACTCAAAGGTGGGCTTTCAGGCGTAAGGCATGGCGTCGTTGCGTATTAAATTCACGTGGGGTACACTTCGGCAGCTAATGATCACGCTTCATGAACAGGAGAATGAGCCTGTCGAGTCAGCCGGTATTACGCCGGAGGCCGTGCGTGCAGAGCTACGACGAATCATCCCCAGTCGACACTTTCGCTCCAGTAAGCGGAGCCAGCAGTTTTTGCAGTACGTTGTCGAGCAGAAGCTTCTGGGAAATGAATCCATCATTAAAGAGCGCCTCATCGGAATTGAGGTCTTTGGACGGAAGCCGAACTATGCAACGGGCGATGATCCCGTTGTCAGGGTTCAGGCTGGAGACGTTCGTAGAAGACTGGGTGCCTATCAGGCGGAATTCTGGGATGACCTTGAGGTCGTTATCGACCTACCTACAGGAAGTTATGTTCCGATATTCCGTCGGCGGACGTCTGAAAGTGTCACCGAGGATTCAGCTTCTTCCAACACATTCACCTCTTCTCTAGTACAGGCTTCGGCGCTAGAAGGGTACGCTGCCCCTGTGAGTTCCACTTCTCCGAGTCCTGCGATGCCTCCAAGTCACTTAAGTGAAGTGCTGGATCGCATCATCAACGTTGAACTACCCATAGTTCAGAAGACTCGAACAAGATCTCGCTTGCTGTTTTTAGTCACGCTGAGCATGCTGATCGCTCTGACGTTCGGCGATTATTGGCTGAACAAACTTAATCCGGCAACCAATGCTTTCACAAAGTTTTGGGGGCCGATTATGAACTCCCCAAAGCCAACAGTGATTAGCCTTGGTAAGCCGTTTGTCTATGTGCCCGGTGCGGGCTTGTTCAACGAATACAGGAAAGAACATCCGAATTCCTTTACGAGCCCCGCCGATCGGCATAATAAATATCTTCCGCTGGATGGCAATACCCAGCTGTCATGGTCCGATTTGCGCCCCGTTTTAAATTCAGGGCCGGCGATTGGCGGTGTTCGCTCCGCCATGCTGTTGAGTGCGATTCTCGGCCGTCTGGGGAAACCATTCGTCGTTCGCTTTGGCGACGAGAGCTCGTATCTCGAATTACGCGATTCCCCGGCGATTATCGTTGGGGGCTTGAATAATCGCTGGACAAGCGAGATAGATCAAGATCTTCATTTCGGAATCCACGATAACAACACGTATCAGTACATCGTTGAAGCCGGTACTAACCATGTGTGGAAAGAAGAGTCCACATCGCACGGCGTAACCGATTACGGGATCATCACACGGGAACTCGTTGGTCCAACGGGCCAGTTTCTGGTTAAGATTGCCGGCATGAGTGACAACGGTACAGAGGCGGCAAGCGAGCTGGTAACAAACACGGACGAACTTTCGAAGGTCATCCAAACATTGCCTAAGCATTGGGAGAGCAAGAACCTCCAGCTGCTGGTGCGAACAGATATTATCGGAGGCAAGGCAGGTCCACCCAAGTTGATTGCAACTTATGTCTGGTGATACCTGCTGCCTCTGGAATCGCGCGGCAGAGCTCTAAAATCACACTGATCGAGGGGTGAAAAGTCCTTTGCGACTGCCTGTCCTCCCCCAGGGCCCTCGAAAAGAAGAAGAAAGTAACAGGATTCGCTTACTGTGGAAGTTTTGTGATTCTATTGTTGTCTGGATATTTTTGAGGATGCCAGAGGGTTCTGGCGTTATTCACACTCATGAGCTGCATAAAAAAGGAGTTTTTATCAGTGTCTAGCTTTTCTGGTGGGATTGAGATTACCGCTCCGGTTTCATCGGAGTATGCAGAGATTCTGTCTCCTGCAGCACTTGAATTTCTGGCAGATCTGCAGCGAACCTTCGGAGCGCGCCGGAAAGAACTGCTCGCTGCACGTATCGCTCGTCAGAAGCAGCTGGACGCTGGCGTGAAACCGGATTTTCTGTCCGATACGAAGCCTATCCGTGATGGCAAATGGCGTTGTGCCCCAATTCCATCCGATATACAGGACCGCCGCGTCGAAATTACGGGACCGGTTGATCGCAAGATGATCATTAACGCGCTGAATTCGGGCGCGCACGTGTTCATGGCGGACTTCGAAGATTCATCCACGCCGCTCTGGAACAATCTGGTCGATGGCCAGATCAATCTGCGGGATGCGATTCGACGCACGATTTCCTTTGTGGATCCAAAGACGAGCAAGTCCTACTCTTTGAATGAGAAGACAGCGGTTCTCTTTGTCCGCGCTCGGGGCTGGCACATGGTGGAAAAGCATGTGCTGGTTGATGGCGAGCCTATGTCAGCGTCTATCTTTGATTTCGGGCTTTATTTCTTTCATAACGCCAAGGAACTGCTTGCGCGCGGCAGCGGCCCTTATTTTTATCTCCCCAAGATGGAGTCGCATCTGGAAGCTCGTCTCTGGAATGAGATCTTCGTGCGTGCCCAGGACAAACTGGGTGTTCCGCAGGGCAGTATTCGAGCAACATGCCTGGTCGAAACTATCCTTGCTACGTTTGAGATGGATGAGTTCCTGTACGAACTGAAGGATCACTCTGCCGGCCTGAACTGCGGTCGCTGGGACTACATCTTCTCGTTCATTAAAAAGCTGGCTGCCGATCACTCCGTTGTGCTGCCTGATCGTTCCCAGGTGACGATGACCACGCACTTCATGCGGAGTTATTCGAAGCTGTGCATCAAAACTTGTCACAATCGCGAAATTCACGCCATGGGCGGCATGTCGGCCTTCATTCCTATCAAATCCGATCCCGTCGCCAACGAAAAAGCACTCACGCAGGTTCGGGCCGATAAGGAACGGGAGGCTACAGATGGCCACGATGGCACGTGGGTGGCCCATCCGGGACTAGTTCCTATTGCACTCGAGGTATTCGACCGTCTGATGCCGCAGGCAAATCAAATCGATAAGAAGCTTCCGGACTTCCACGTGACGGCCGCAGATCTCCTACAGGTTCCGGCTGGAGAGATAACCGAAGCCGGTTTGCGTCAAAACATTGCTGTGGGTCTGGGCTACGTTGAGGCGTGGCTTCGCGGCATTGGATGTGTTCCGCTCTTCAATCTGATGGAAGATGCCGCAACTGCAGAGATTAGCCGCGCTCAGCTGTGGCAGTGGGTGCATCACGATGCGGTGCTTAACGATGGACGCAAGATTACGGTTGAGCTCTGCGAAAAGATGATCGATGAAGAGTTGGCGAAGGTAAAGCCGACGGTCGATGAGGAACGTTATCAGGCCTATGAGAAGGCGGCATCCCTGATGCGCGATCTCATCGGCAACGAAAGGTTTACAGATTTCCTTACGCTTCCTGCGTATGAGCAGGTTCTTCGGGAGGAGGTTTTTGCTTAGTCGCAGCGGGATCAAGTACTCCTATGGATACGCACCTTACTCCAGCCGTTGTATCTGAACTGCGTCGTATTGTCGGTGAGCGCGGCCTCATTACTGCAGCGAATCAACTGCAGACCTATGAGTGCGACGGTCTGACTGCGTTTCGCGTTCCCCCTGCGGCGGTGCTTCTGCCCGAAACGACGGAGCAGGTGCAAAAGATCCTTCGCGTCTGTCATCGTGAGCGGATTCCGTTTGTGGCGCGCGGCTCAGGAACGGGTCTGTCTGGAGGAGCGTTGCCGACGGAAGGTTCCGTTGTGCTTTCGCTTTCCAGGATGAATCGTATCCTCAATATCGACATCCCGAACCAGCAGATTACAGTACAACCCGGAGTAATCAATTCCAATGTGACGGCCGCGGTGGCACCGCCAGGATATTTTTACGCGCCCGATCCAAGCTCGCAGACAGTCTGTTCCATCGGAGGCAACGTCGCAGAGAATGCGGGCGGAGCGCATTGTCTGAAATACGGTTTTACGGTGACGCATGTTCTAGAGATGACGGTTGTATTGCCGGATGGCGAGGTAGTCGCTCTTGGAAGTAAGCTGCCTGACGCGCCAGGCTATGATCTTGCGGGCGTTTATATTGGCAGCGAAGGAACATTAGGTATTGCCACTGAGATGACCCTTCGTATCATGCGCAAACCGGAGACTGTACAGGTCATTCTGGCTGCCTTCGATACCATCTCTGCCGCTGCCCAGTCCGTTTCTGACGTCATTGCGAGCGGCCAGCTTCCTGCGGCCATGGAGATTATGGATCGTCTCTCCATCGAGGCAGCAGAGTTGTCTGTCCATCCAAACTATCCGGCATGCGAAGCGCTCCTGTTGATTGAGCTCGATGGTCCGCAGGCGGAAGTCGATATTCAAATGGGCGTGGTTATCGACATCTGCAAAAAGAACGGTGCCTGGGAGACAAGGCTGGCTGTCGATGAAAATGCGCGCTTCCTTGTCTGGAAGGGACGCAAGGCTGCATTTGCTGCCGCAGGTCGGCTATCACCCAATTACATCGTTCAAGACGGCGTGATCCCTCGAACGGCCCTTCCGGTCGTACTTGAAAAACTGAACGCGATGGCGGCGGCTGAGAGTCTTCGCGTAACAAATGTCTTTCACGCTGGGGACGGCAATCTTCACCCCATTGTCCTTTATGATCGCAACAATCCGGGCGAAGAGGATCGTGCCATCGATTTGTCGCTCCGCATTTTGGACGTCTGTGTTGAGGCAGGCGGATCGATTACCGGAGAGCATGGAGTGGGGCGAGAGAAACAATGCAGCATGAGCTATATGTTCGCGGACCCCGATCTTGAAACGATGCAACGCGTGAGACGCGCCTTCGATCCGCTCAATTTATCTAATCCCGAAAAGCTCTTTCCTACGCCACGTCTCTGTGGAGAGCGTTCCCGTGGTGCTTATGCGCCGCATCCCGTGGAAGCCAGCGGGATTGCAGAGGTCTTCTGATGATCTCTCCTGTTATTCCTACTCAACGTGCAGCAGAGGACCTCGCTCTGGTAGTTGGCGGAGAATCGGTCAGCCAGAATACGGATGGTGCGATCGCGGTTTTGCCAAGGGATACGCAGCAAATCTCCGCCATCCTTCGGTATGCAACAAAGAACGGATTAACAGTTGATCCCCAGGGTGGAGGGACCAAGCAACGCTGGGGTAGCGGTGCGGTGCCGCATATTCGACTCTGTCTTTCGCGGCTCAATCGAGTTCTTGATCATCCCTGGCAGGATCTCACCTGCACGGTGCAGGCAGGCTGTACATGGGCTTCGCTGCAGCAGAGCCTGGCAAAGCATGGCCAGTTTGTCGCGCTCGATCCGCTATTCACCGATCGCGCCACAGTGGGCGGCATTCTTGCTGCCAATGACTCAGGTTCCCTGCGCCAACGGTACGGCAGCCTTCGCGATCTGGTTATTGGAATGACACTCGTGCTTCCGGACGGAACGATAGCCAAAACGGGTGGGAGAGTCGTCAAGAATGTTGCCGGTTACGATCTGAGCAAGTTGATGACGGGAAGTATGGGAACGCTTGCCGTAATCACTGAAGCGAACTTCCGGCTTCATGCTCTTCCCCAACACGCGCGAACCTTTACCGTTACCGCACCGGATGCAATCCGCCTTGCGCCTTTGCTTGCTAGGATTCGCGGGAGCCACCTGATTGTGCAATCTCTGCAGTTGCGACGTAATAAGACAGAAGCGAATCTCGATATTTGCATTAGTTCCCACCCGGCTGCCCAGCAAGACGCATTGCTAGAGGAGATGGCACGGGGCGAGGGCCTCGCATCGCAAGAGATCAGAGAAGGCTTTTGTTTTGAACGAGAGAGCTTATTGGCCGGCAGCTCGACGTTTCTTCGGGTCTCGACTCTTCCGACAAATGTCTGCGCATTCGCTGATGAACTTCAGCGTGCAGCTCCAAAGGTTGACGTAGTTTCGATCTCGCAAGGGATTGGGCTGCACGATGTCTCCCTTCGCGGTTCAAGTGACGAGATTGCGGATGCTATTCGCCAAATCCGTGCTAAGGGCTCGACCACCGTGACCGTTCTGCAATCGGATCCTGCTGTAGACACAACATCCTTCACAATTCCCGCTCCAGTTATGTCTGTCATGCGGGCGATCAAACATAACTTCGACCCGGGGGGAATCCTTGGCCCTGGTAAGTTCTTCGCGAACGCATAGGGAAGAGAATGGAACACTCGACGAGCCTCCAAGAGGCGCCAAGACCTAGTAGCTTCGATGCGCACAATCCTCCGTCGAAGGAGCTGCTGTCGGATTGCGTCCACTGCGGCTTCTGTTTGCCCGCGTGCCCCACCTATGTCTTATGGGGCGAGGAGATGGACTCTCCTCGCGGTCGAATTTACATGATGGCGAAGGCAAATCAGGGCGAAGCTCCTCTGGATCAAAATTTCCGCAAGCATATGGATAATTGCCTGGGTTGCATGGCTTGCATGACTGCGTGCCCTTCGGGGGTACAGTACGACAAACTTATCGAAGACACGCGTCCTCAAGTAGAACGCCATATTCCTCGTGATTCCGCTGATTCAGCATTTCGCAGGTTTCTATTTGCGGTATTTCCATTTGCGAAAAGGCTTCGTATGATGGCGCTTCCCATGCTTGTCTATCAGCGCACTGGTTTGCAGAAAGTTGTGCGCGCAAGCGGCTTATTGAAACTCGTTCCCGAACGCTTGGCTACGATGGAGGCGCTTCTGCCCACTGTGCCGAATAGCCTCTTTCACAAATTACCATCTTTCACGGCTTCTGTAGGTAAAGGTCCGCGCGTGGGAATGCTTACAGGTTGTGTGCAACAGGTCTTCTTCCAGCACGTCAATGAGGCTACTCTGAGGGTCTTGTCTGCAGAAGGATATGAGGTTGTTATTCCCCCACAGCAGTCCTGCTGCGGAGCCTTGATGATGCATAGTGGGGTGGAAGAAGAAGCCAGCTCTATGGCGCGGAAGATGATTGCCGTATTCGAAAAAGAGAATGTCGACTACGTCGTAATTAATGCAGCTGGGTGTGGGTCCACGATGAAGGAATACGGCCATCTCCTTCGCGATGATCCAGCTTGGGCTGATAGAGCAAAGGCCTTCTCCGCGAAGTGTCGCGATATCTCCGAAATACTGCTGATGCGCGAATCGCAAACTCCCAGAAACCCGATTTCCCTCCGAGTCGCGTATCAGGATGCCTGTCACCTCCGTCACGCTCAAGGCGTTTATGCTGAACCACGATCTTTGCTACGGAATATCCCAAAGCTTGATCTTGCTGAGATCGGAGAAGCGAATCTGTGTTGTGGCTCTGCGGGAGTCTACAATTTGCTGCATCCTCAGCCGGCGACTGAGCTTGGCGACCGCAAAGTAGAAAATCTACTGGCTGCAAAGGCGCAGGCTCTGATCAGCGCAAATCCAGGATGCCTGCTTCAGCTTCAGGCAGGCCTTCGCCGCCGAGGAATGGAGCAGGTGCCGATGTTCCACATGGTTGAACTCATTGATGCCAGTATTCGTGGCATTAGCGCAGAGGAACTACTGCGGCGGCGAAATTGAGGTTACTCCTTAGGGTGAAAGGATTGCTCTAGACACCTTAATATCTATCTCGGAGGATCAGTCTGCGTTATAACTATTGCGCGGAGATAGATGTGAATCATATTGATCTAAAAGGTCGTCATGCAGTCATTACAGGAGGCGCGCAAGGCATTGGGTTCTCCATCGCGGAGCGGATGTTGGCCTCTGGAGCCTCGGTCTCATTGTGGGACAGGGATGCGGCACTTTTACAAAGTGCCTCCGAAAGCCTGGTGAAAGCCGGAAAGGCGACAACGGAGGTAGTGGATGTATCGGATGCTGCGAATGTAGATTCTGCCGTAGCGCATACGATCGAGCAGCACGGCTCGATTGATATCCTGGTGTCGAGCGCGGGGGTTGCAGGTCCGAATTTCAAGACCTGGGAGTACCCAATCGATGCATGGCGTCACGTGATGGAGATCAACCTGACGGGGACATTTCTTTGTTGTCGAGCGATCGTTCCTGGAATGATCGAACGGAACTATGGGCGCATCGTGAATATCTCTTCGATTGCGGGCAAGGAAGGTAATCCTACAGCGTCCGGTTACAGCGCTTCAAAGGCGGGAGTGATTGCATTGACCAAATCGCTCGGTAAAGAGACTGCAAGTTACAACATCGCGGTGAACTGCATTACGCCTGCAGCAGCAAAGACGCGCATTCTTGAACAAGTAAGCCAAGCGCACATCGACTTTATGCTCTCGAAGATCCCACGCGGACGCTTTTTGAAAACAGAAGAGATAAGCGCAATGGTTGCGTGGCTTGTTTCCGAAGAAAATTCGTTTACAACCGGGGCCGTCTTTGACTTGAGTGGCGGTCGGGCGACGTACTAGTTCTCTTGGAGCGTGGGTTCGGGAACATCGGTGCGAGAGGTAAGGCTTTGTGTTGGGTCGACCAGCAACCACAACAGTGCACCGAATATAGCCAGGCCTGCCGCGGTGAAAAACGCTGTCTGCCATCCCAGCCGAGTAGCGAGGAATGGTGTGAGGGAGGTGGCAATGGCACCACCAACCTGCGCGCCCATGTTCATAATGCCGGATACAAGTCCTGCATACTCCCCTGCGAAGTCGGCAGTAATGGCCCAGAAGCAACTCTGCGCGATATAGAGTATGCCGGCGCCCAGTGCGAGGACGATACCTGCCGTACGTGCCTGCTCCGCGCGTGAGCCTACGATGAGCAACACGGACGTGATTGCCATGGCGAAGAAGGGAAGAATGCAGCGCCCGATGCGAAGGTTGAAACGCTGCACGAGCCAGTCACTGGCGATGCCTCCACCCATGGCTCCAATCGTCATCCCCACGAACGGCAAGATGGAGTAGACGGCGCTGGTCTTGAGGTTAAGGCCGCGAGCCTGGGCGAGGTAGATATAAAACCAGCCGAAGAAGACCCACGCGACGTATCCGTAGGCAAGATAGCTGAACGTCAGCGCGAGGATCTCTTTGCTCGAAAAGATCCGGCTCCAAGGGACACTGCGCTTTGCGGCATGTGGAGTATGTTCCGGTCCACGCCCGGCTCGAATGAGCGCGAGTTCATTCGCGCTCACCCGCTTATGTTCCTCAGGCGTATCTCGCGCAGCGACGTACCAGACCACACCGGCGAGGATTCCACAGATAGCGCTGACCCAAAAGGAAGCTCGCCATCCGAAGTGCAGGATGATGGCAGTTACTATGGGCGGTGTAAAGCCAGAACCGATACCAACTCCACCGAAGATAATGCCATTGGCTTTGCCGCGCTCAGGGATAGGGAACCATCGCTCCACAAACTGACTTGCGGCAGGATACATAGTTGCTTCGCCCGCGCCGAGAGCGAAGCGTACAAGGATGAGGGCCAAAACGGGATGGCTTATCGATGGCGGAACGAGCGTGGTGAGGACTGTGAATATGCCCCACCACACTACAGCGAAGGTGAGCAGACGTCGCGACCCGAAGCGGTGCGCGAGCAGGCCGGCGGGGACCTGAAAGACCGCGTATCCAATCAAGAACGCGCTGAAGATCCAGCCGAGCTGGGTGTTATCGATTGCGTATTCGTGGCCGATCTGGATTCCGGCGATCGAGATGTTCGTCCGGTCGAGATACGCGACGGAGCTAAGAACAAAGAGCCAGAAGACAAGCAGATAACGCATAGGGAAAACGTTCGAGGCTTTGCGGGTATCCGTCATTCGTCTTCGAATCTCATTTGTTCATCTGGCCTTGGCATCGATAGGATTCACCAGTTTGTGATGGAACCGTCAGGGCGGAAGTAGGTTTGCGCGCGGGCAGTCACCGGTTCGGTGAATTCGGCGATCTGGGTCAATTGTTTATAGTCCAGTTCTACTCCAATCCCGGGTCGTTCGTTGGCGAACAGCTTTCCATCCTTAAAGTCGAGGCAAACGGGAAGATGTGGCAGCGTGCGCCCCTGATAGTTGTATTCCATGAGGACGGGCCCTGGATAGGTCCCGAGGCAGTTAACCAATGCAGCTGTAGCGATGGGGCCGGTGAAGTGAGGAACGATTCCTATGAAGTGAGTCTCGCAGAGAGCGGCGATCTTCATCATCTCGGTAATGCCACCGACGTTGGGCAGGGTAGCTCGCACATAGTCGATGCTGTGGTTTTCGACGAGTGGGTTGAAGTCCCAGCGGTTGCCCCACTCTTCGCCTGCAGCGAGAGGTACATTGACTTTGCTGCGCAAGGTGGGGATGTCCTGGAGAAAGGCTTCGGCGCGGACGGGATCTTCGACGAAGAGAGGGTTGTACTCTTCGATAAGATTGCAGCCGCGGATAGCGTCGGCGAGGTCGAAGCGCTGATGGAAGTCAATACACCAGTCACCGTTTTCGCCAACGCCTTCGCGCACCAGCTTGCACTCTTCGCGCGTTTTGTTGATGCGTTCGCGTGTGTTGAAGGTGGTGTTGGCGGCTGTGTCGGCTGCTCCGAACCGGAAGGCGCGATAGCCTGCCTCGACGGTGATGCGGGCGCGCTCCTTGATGGGTGTATCGCGAGTGATACCTGGAATGACGCCTGCGGTGTTGTAGCACTCGACGTGTTTTCGGACCATTCCACCGAGAATCTCGTGTACTGGCAGCTTGAGCACTTTGCCCTTGATGTCCCACAGAGCGAGATCGAGAGCGCCGATGGCGTCGGTCTTTTCCCGCCCGGCTGGATAGAAGAAGGCGCGGTTCATGTCCTGCCACAGCTGCTCGATGTATTGCGGGTCACGGCCTATGAGGCGTCCGGCTGACTGAGCCAGAGTGTCCTTCGATCCCCCTTCGCCGATCCCAGTGATGCCTGCGTCCGTTTCGATGGTTACGACGACATCGCTCTGGTTAAAGAGCGGATTCGGGTTGGGGGGAAGATAGGCACGGACGCGTGTGATCTTCATCTTCGGGAGAGAGGCGAAGGCAGGAAGGCTACCGGTCGCAGCAGAGAGCGCAGTTGCCGAGAGGGATTGAAGGAAGGTTCTTCGATTCATATGACTGTTGACTCCTGCTGGATTCGCGGTTTTGGTGGATGCGAAAGATCAAACCGATAGTGGGTGCGGTTTATCGTTTTCTGTTTTGGCTACTGGAGGTCGCATGCCTGATTTAGCAAGTACAAGATAAACGATGAAACCTACGATGAAGGAATACAGTCCTGAAGGGTTGTCGGCCTTGAGGAGTGTTGGCGGCAGATCGGGGATGTGCTCGGGAATACCAACAAGGAAGCCGACGAGCCATGCGATATATCCCGCCCAATTGATACCGAGCCGTGGGCCGCTCCAGCGACGTCCAGCGAGGATATAGTCGGCGGCCATCGCGCCGCAGATGGGGCCGAATGACGCTGCGACGAGGCTGAAAAAACCAACGAGGTTATTGGCAATTCCGGTGACTGCGAGCAGAACGCTGACGGTGAGAGCTATGAACGTTGAAACCATGCGCGGGACCTTTGGCAGCATGGTACTGAAGCTGTTGGAGGCAATGAAGGACGAAAAGCAAGTGGGAACCATGGAAGCGATGGCGAAAAGAAAGAACATGACCGGAGCCAGAGTGCCAACGTTTCCGATGGCAGCCGTGTAGTCGTAGCTTACGGGACCAATGCCACGTCCGAGGTAACCTGCAACGGAGAGGAGGGGAAGGCCGCCTGCAATGAGCGCGCCTCCGATAATGCCGAAGGAGCCGCCGAGGAGAATGTCTCTGCGGTTACGGTTGTTCATTCCGAAGTCTGCGCCTGCGGCGCCTGCGGTGGCGAAGTATCCAATGACGATGCTGAATATGTTGAGGAAGCCGGTGAGAGGTTGATCGTGCGCGGGATGGTAGTGAGAGATGCCATCTCGGTTTGCCCAGAAGACGATGAGGATCATTAAAAGTGGAACCCAGTTGAGGAACTTCGCGACGCGAGCGACGTGGTGAATCCCTTTGATCGCGACCCAGCCGAGGCTATAGATCCAGACCACTACAAGCGCGCAGTAGAGCGTTCGTGAGGTTAGATTCATACCTTTCATGATGAAGTCTGCTGAGACGGCTCCGATGACGGCGACCCACCCGATTTGGAGGAATCCCATCATGAGGCCGGGGATGAGATAGCCGCCCGACGTTCCAAAGGTCGAGGTGCCGACGACATAGAGAGGTCGTCCGCTCAGCATGCCAAGCATTGCCGGTGCCCAGTAATAGAGAGCAAAGCAAAGCACGCCAGCCACGAAGAGGCCAAGCAACGTTATGCCGAGATTGGTGTAAGCAATGGTGGGTTCAGCAATCTTCAGGTAAAAACCGACCCACAGGAAGATGCCAAAGTACGTTGGAAAGGTGCTGCTATACCACGGCACGCGAGCGGCTGTTGGCACGGGAACGGCGCGGGAGATATATTCGGGAACGGAACGCTCCATAGAAGAGCCTCAATTTTCCTTTCTGTCGAAGAATCTCTAGATAGCGGTGTATCCGGCGACAGTATAGTTCTCACAGAGATCTTCAACGAGCGACCAGACCTTCTGATGCAGATCGGTGGCTACCCATCTTTGCTGCGAAGCCTGCTGATCGAAACTCAGGCACAAGCGGTAGCTGGTGTCGTCATCATTCGAGCGCAGAAGCTGCGCCGCGATGAAGCCGCTCTGTGAAGATATAGCAGGATAGAAGCTCTCAGCGAATGTCTCTTCTAGATTCCCTTGGGATCCGGGCTTCACCTTGAGTGCAACATGCAGAACGAACATGGGTCTCCTTACCACTTCAGGTTGAAGACTTCGACGGCGGTCTCGCCCATCACCTTGTTGTAGACCTCGGATTCAAGATCCAGAGCGCGATACTTTGCGAACTCAACAGGAACGTTGCTGGGCAAGTCGGCTCCCATCATCACCCGGTCGGGACCGATGGTGTTGATCATCCATCGAATGTCCTCGCCCAGACACCAGGAGGTTTCCAGGTATAGATTGCCGCAAATGGAGGCTGCTACCTGTGCTTCTGCAGAGACAATTCCTCCCCCTGCGTGGGCAAGGACGATCTTGAGGTCGGGGTATTTATTGGCCGCCGGAATGCAAAGGGCGGGAAGCGAAAAGGGAATCCCGGCACCGGTGTGAACCATGCAGGGAATGCCGAGCGCGTGTGCGGTGGCGAAGACCAGATCGCCGTCTTCGGTGAGCGGGTTCACGCCGTGGCCAATGGTGTGCAGCTTCACGCTTACAAACTTAAGTTCCTTGATACAGCGCTCAACTTCGCGTTCGTACTTGTCGCGTCCGACGTGTGGGCTGAGGCTGGCAAGCCCGAAGAAACGGCCCGGATGCTTCGCACACAGTTCGGCAATCTCGTCGTGCCGGTGCACGTAGTCCCTGGCTCCGGGAAAGGGTTGAACGATGGTGGCGTCAACGCCGCACTCGCCCATGCGCCGGATCATATCCTCTTCCGTACCATAGAGGCCGAAGACGCAGCACTCGCCGAGATGGGCATGGGTGTCGATTACCTTAGGCATTGCAAAGCTCCTTGTGTGAACTCATTTTTTTGCTTCCGGTACCAGACCAGTCATCCCGATGGGCGAGGTCATGTACGCCTCTTTGGCCGCGAGATCGCGCGCGATACCGAAGATCATGAACTCGAGTGGCGCAGAGCCGGTGCTGGCAAACGATTTCGTCTCACCGAGGCCTGCGGGAATGGCGTCGCCTGTGTGGATCGCGGCTTTTTCTCCATTGAGTGTGACGGTCCCTTCACCAGAGAGGACGAAGTAGACCTCGCTCATATCGGCCTGTGCGTCTGGACCGACTGAAGTACCCGGTGGAAGAAGAAGATGGTCGACGTAGGCCCAGGAAGAGAAGAAGACACTGGGGTCGAGTGCGCGCCGGTACTGAACGACGCCATTTCCTCCATGCAGATTGGAGACAGGCTTAAGTAGGGAACGGTCGAGATGCATGGAGATAAACGTAGGGATCGGATCGATGGGAACCCCAACTCGCGGATCGTCCAGATTAAAAGCGTCGTAGAAGCCTTTGGCGAGGCCGATGTTGATGTTCATCCACTGCACGGTCTTACCGGAGGTATTGGAGATTGCGTGCGAGTGACCAAGGCGGGCAGGGGCTCCTGCCGGGCCTTTAAGCACAGATGTGCGGCCGTCGATTGTGAACTGCGACTCGCCGTCGAGAATGATGAACATCTCTTCGCAGTGATTGTGGAAGTGGGCTCCAATGCCCCCGTTGGGGGGAAGTACACCGCGATGTAGAAAGAAGAGGTTCGTACCAAGGTTGAACTTCGCGGACTGGGCGCTCTTGACATCGAAGAGCGCCATATAGTCCATGGGGCCGGAGCCGTTATGGACCGACGTAAGGTGCTTGTACTTTGTGGGATCAGTGTGCGCGATTCTCTGAGCTAGCTGTGACGAATCTTGCGCCAGCGATGCGGCTGGGATAACGAGCAGTGAGAAGAGTGTAAGCCAAGCAGCTTTACGGAACAGCATTTGTTCTCCCTTCGAGAACTTGCTCATGGAGTTCTGGTTCAGTGATGTGCCGGAGCTCCAAGCTCCGTGTCGAGTACGTTCTTCTGAGTCGAGACGCCGACGATCATGAGCTCAAGATCGCCGTTGCCATCGTTGGTAAAGGAGTGCGCCTCATTGAGGCGGACGGGGACGGCATCTCCCTTGTGAATCTCGGCTGTCTCGCCGTTGACGTGTACATGGCCGTCTCCGTTGAGGACGTAGTAAATCTCTTCGACACCGCGATGGTAGTGCAGACCTTCTGAGGCTCCACCGGGAATTAGAAGGTGATCCACATAAGCCCAGTTAGTGAGGAAAACATCGGAGTCCAGCGCGCGGCGGTAGCGGACGGTGCCCTCTCCGCCGTTGTGATTTTTGATGGGATTGAGCAGCGACGTATCGAGCTTCATCGTCATGAAGACGGGAATCGCATCTTTGGGGGCACCCACACGAGCGTCGTCGAGATTAAAGGCATCGTAGTGTCCCTTGATGGAAGCGATGTTGATATTCATGAACTCGACGGGTTTGTCAGAGGGGTTATAGATCGCATGGGAGTGGCCCATGCGGACGGGGGCACCCACCGTTCCAGAGAGTGTCGAGGTGCGACCGTCGACAGTGAATTCGGCCTGGCCATCGAAGACGATAAACATCTCTTCTGTGGAGTTGTGAAAGTGATGGCCAACGCCGCCGCCCGGCATGATCTGGCATCGGTGCATGAAGTTGAGATTGATATCGAGGGCTGTCGGAGGGACCAGGAGTTCGCAGGCCATGTCGCCGGCGCTGTTGTGAGAGCGACTGTGCTTGTATTTGCTGGGGTCAGTATGTCCAATTCTGGAAGCAAGCGTCGTTTGGGCCGCAAGCGTGTGGGGTGCGAGCGCCGAAATGGCGAGAAGGAGAGAAAGACTAGATATCCGCATCGCGCTTGTAACGAACCCCTTAGAGGATGTTCGCGAAACCTTGTTTCACGACAGCGGGGACTTTATAGGCGGCGGATTGCCACCGTCAAGCAAAAATCGCAACTTTAATCAATAAATTGAAATTATGTTCAAAATACGGGTATCGATTTGAGGGAAGGCTTATTTGTGGGATAGGAGAAGCTTTCGCTGTTTACAGATCGCCAGCAAGGGAGGAGGCTGTTGCTCGGAGAGAGCCGATGATGGACATTTCGTGTTCCTCGCCGCGCAGGCGGAACTTTGGCATGGAGATGCTGATGGCGGCGGATACCTCGTCGTTACGGCCGAAAATCGGCACGGAGAAGCATATGCCATCGTTGGCACACTCCTCGCGGTCAACTGCAAATCGTTGAGCGCAGATGTTCTCGTACTCGTGGGCGAGGTCACGAGGGTCGGTGATGGTGTGGTCTGTAAAGCGATAGATCTTGAAGCTGCGCAGCAGTCTTTCTCGCGCGACAGGAGGCTGAAAGGCGATGATGGCCTTGCCCAGGGAACTGGCGTTCGGCGGCAGAATGTGGCCAACGACATTGCTCATGCGGATCACATGGGGACTCTCGATGACGGCGACGACCTCGATCCTGTTCTCGAACAGGGCGGCCAGACTCACTGTTTCCGTTGTTTCCAAGGTAAGTGCCTGCATGTGCGGTACGGCGATGCGTACGAGTTTATTGAGCCACTGGGTTGGCGTGACCGCGTGGATGCCGGGGGCCAACTTATATTGTCCGCGGGTGTCCTGGGCGACATAACCGGTGGCTTCCAAGGTCTTCAGCAGGCGAAAGGCTGAGGTCTTTGTAAGCTGCAAACGCTGAGCGATCTCATTCATAGACATAGAGTTCGCTTCGTTTTGCAGAAATTCGAGTGCTTCCAACGCCTTGCTCACTGCGCGAGAGAAGTACTTGTCGTTCGCGGGCGGGTCTTCGACGCGCTGGGCCGCGACTGACTTCCGGGCTGTCTTAGGTTTCACCATAAAAAGTGCTTGTAGAGGCTTTCATCTTATCTGAAAGCGCTACTCAATTCAGTTGCGACGGCACGTTAGGCTTTTTTGTCGTCTTGTGTCAAATATTGAAACTTATTTCAATAAATAATTGCAAATTTAGTTTTTTGCGATGTAGAGTGATCGGCGCACTGAACTCAGCATTCCCCTGAGGTACGAAGACGAGGAGAGCGGACGTGGTAAAAACTGCATGTTTATTGGTGTTAGTTGCGTTGATGTCTCTGCGGTGTGAAGCGCAGGCGACATCTGCGGAGATCAGCGGTTCGATTACGGACGCATCGGGTGCGGTTGTTCCCGGGGCCACAATCACGGCGACGAACGTCGAAACGAGCACAACCCAGAGCACAAAGAGTGAAAC
>Ga0268266_10001766_pt1 | contig 24582 bp, 15 predicted proteins | sample KBSS13metaG_FD_190356 | JGI IMG/M metagenome (GOLD analysis project Ga0268266, IMG submission 190356) | Switchgrass rhizosphere microbial communities from Kellogg Biological Station, Michigan, USA - KBS S1-3 metaG (SPAdes) (version 2) | ecosystem: Host-associated > Plants > Roots > Rhizosphere... | reverse complement strand
CAGTAGAGCAGAGGAGCCTTCTCCAGATAGCGGATTCCGTTCGCGTACAGCGTCGTCCAGTCCTGCCGAACCAGCATCTCGCGAGCAACCTCGGCGTGGACCGAATCAGCGTCGTCCAGCAATGGTGGAGCGAGCAGCTGGAAGCTTGCGTAAAAAAAGAACCACAGAGAAAGCAGGATGAGGCGATTGCGACGTATCGGTGTAAGCGGGAGGGCCACCTCAACAGTGTATGGGAGCGCCGATTCCGCACGAAGAAACTCATAGAGACGTTCGCTATCTCACCTAATACAAGAATCCTGGACCTGCTTTGTCGTAGACTCAGGCAGACGGCCATGCGTGACCTTGTTCCGCTTACAACCTCGATGCCCGGCCCTCCGGCGGAGCTGATCTTCGGCGACTGGTATCCGGCGATTCGCTCTCAAGAGTTGCATGTGGGCAAGATGACGCAGGCGCTCTTGCTGGGCATCCCTCTGGTTCTCGGCCGTAAGCGCGATGGGCGGCTGTTCGCCCTGCGCGATCTTTGCCCGCATCGCGGCATCCCGCTCTCCGCCGGATGGTTCGACGGGGAGAACGTGCAGTGCAAGTATCACGGCTGGAAGTTCGAGCCGTGTTCCGGGCAATGCACCGAGATTCCTTCGCTGACGCAACACGAGACGCTTGAGCCGGGAAAGATCTACGCCGGAGCTTTTCCGTGTGAAGAGCGCGATGGCTATGCCTGGGTCTATCTTCCGGAGCCGGGCTCGGGCCGTATTGTCAGCGATCTTCCTCCGGTCCCCGAGCTGCCGAAGTTTTCCACGCGCTATCGCAGCGCTCATCTTGTGGCGGACCTTCCGTGCAACGTCGATCACGGCATCATCGGCCTGATGGATCCTGCACACGGGCCCTTTGTGCACCAGGCCTGGTGGTGGCGCAGCCGTGCGAGCATCCACGAAAAGGAGAAGCACTTCGAGCCGCTCGAAGACCTGGAGAACGGTGGACGAAACGCCGGCTTCCGAATGTCCTCCCATGCTCCGAGCGCAAACTCCGCGCCGTACAAGCTTCTGGGTGTATACGGTGAGCCGATCACGACGACCATTGATTTTGTACTGCCGAACCGGCGCTACGAGACTATTCGTGCCGGAGCGAAGTGGTTTTCAAGTCTGACCACGATCACTCCTGTGACTCCATCAACCTGCCGGATCGATGTCATCGCAGCGTGGAATGTCTTCTACAACGTACCGTTCGTCACTCCGATTGCGAAGTTCTTCGGCGCTCGTTTCGTCCGGCAGGATCAGGAGACGATGATCGAGCAGGCCCAAGGGCTGCGGTTCCATCCAGGGTTGATGCTGATCGACGATGCCGATAAGCCAGCGAAGTGGTACTTCGCTCTGAAGCAGGCTCGGTTGAAGAAGACCGGCGAGCACCCGATGGATGGCCCGGTTACGCTGCACTGGCGCAGTTGAACACCTCCCCGGTACTTATTTGTGCAAAGTCTTCCAAGGAAACAGCTTAGGTCTGGACCTCCTTTGAGCTCCTCGTTAAAAAGCAATACCCCGGGGGGACCGGGGTGTTCTTTTCTCTCTCATAAAAGAGTAGCAGGTTGAGGGTATGGAATCGGCAACCCTATAGCCTTCATTCTCTGTGACTTATGGGGAAAGATGGCTTGACACGGTCTTATGATAGGTGGCTGTCATCTCCCCTCGGAGGGGAGACTTGTGATTTTGCGACGCGTTAAGCGAATACAGGGAATCCTCCCATTCGACTCGCTCAGGGCCGGCTTCCGCATGGCGGAGCTGTTTCGCTCGGAATGACGATCTCGTGAAGTCTTTCTTATGTAGTTCAAAGAAGGAGTTGAGTTATTTGTCGACATATAAAATTCAATTGAACATCAACTGTAGACACAAAATGTCTATGCAACCTATGATGGCTCGCGCAAATGATTTCTGCGTTTCAGTTGTCTTTGAAAACGGGCGCGAGGAGTTTTACCCACGATGTCGCATCTTTTTCGGAAGCTTCTTTCCTTGTCTCTTCTGCTTTTGTCAGCAGGCATTGCTTATAGCCAGGGCGTGTATGGAACCATTCAGGGAACGGTGCATGACAACTCCGGCGCCGTAGTCCCGGACTCGAGCGTAACCGCCCGGGAGACCAGCACCGGGCTCCAGCAGATGGTGCACACGAACAAGGACGGCCTGTTTGTTCTCTCGAATCTGCGGCCCGGAAACTACGAAGTAACCGTGCACCATGACGGCTTCACGGATACAGCGCAACAGAACATTACCGTTCGCGTGGGCGACCAGATCGCACTCGATCTCGCGCTTTCGGTAGGCGCGCTCTCCTCAACTGTGAATGTCTCGACCGAGGCCCCGTTGGTTCGAAGTGATGACACGGTTGTGGGTACCGTCATCGACGAAAAGACGATCAAGCAGCTGCCTCTTTCGGGTCGTAACGCGTTTGATCTCTCTTTGCTGACGCCGGGAGTGATGGCGAGCGCGGTGAGCAATGGAACCAGCGCGGACAAGCAGCCACGTCTGAGTGGAGGCCGCTCCCGAACCGGCGAGTTTACGTTGGATGGAACGTCGGCAACAGATCCGCGACGCGGCGACACCGTCATCGCACCAAACCTCGATGCCTTGCAGGAGTTTGCCGTCATCACCAACGGCATTCCGGCGCAGTATGGCCGCCTGGCTGGTGGAATCATCACGGCCACGACGAAATCGGGCACGAATGATTTTCATGGCAATCTGTTTGAGTTTCATCGGGGCGATGGCTTCGGAGTCGCTCGCAATTACTTTGCAACCGGAGTTCCCCACCAGGTCTACAACCAGTTTGGCGGCATCATCGGCGGACCGATTTTTCGCAACAAGGTGTTCTTCTTTGCGGACTACCAGGGCACGAGAAATCGCCAGCAGAGTATCTTCAATCTGACCGTGCCTACCGCACAACAACAACAGGGAGACTTCTCCGACATTCTTGGCCCCGCCGTCGGCAGAGATGCGCTGGGCCGGACGGTTTATCAGAATCAGATCTTCGATCCCAAGACCACACGCACAGTGAACGGCCAGACGGTGCGCGATCCTTTCCCGGGCAACGTCATTCCTCGAGATCGATGGGACCCGGCGGCGGCACAGGTTGCGGCCTTGTATGTACAGCCCACGCGCAACGCGCTCTCGCAGAACTTTCAGACGCAGGACTCCTCCGGGCTCAATCAGGACCAGGGCGACGTGCGTGTGGACTGGCAGATCCGGCAGCAGGATCTCGCCTTCATACGCTTCTCTGTCAACCGCCCCCAGACCCTCACCGCACGTCCCTTCGCCTCTTCCAGCAGCGGAGGCAACCTCGGTGAGATTGATACCTTCTACACCACTGCCATCGCCTGGACTCACACGTTCTCGTCCAATCTTGTAAATGACTTCCGATTTGGCGGACTTCGCGGAGAGCTGTTGCGGCTGAATATTGTGCGTCCGACCGATACTCTTGGGATTCCGAACGTGAACCAGACCTCGCTTCCGACCTTCAACATCGCCGGTTATGCGGGCATTGGAGATTCGGCGAACTTCGATCCGACGCAGGAGTCTTACCAGATCGCGGACAACGTTACCTGGGTGAGAGGCAAACACATCATCACGGCCGGTGAGGACTTCCGCCGGTTCCGCATCAACGATCTGCAGCTGAATGCGACGACGTACAGCTTCACGGCGCTGCAGACAGGAAACTCCACGCAGAGCACTACAGGGAACTCGTATGCCAGCTTTCTGCTTGGCGCGGCGAGCCAGTATGTTGCCGATCCGAATCGCGGCCGGTTCTACATGAGGTCGAACTACATCGGAACGTATCTGCAGGATGTCTACAAGGTGGCCAGGAACCTTACGCTTAACGTGGGACTGCGCTACGAGGCCGAGCAGAATCCGAACGAGAAAGATTACAACGGATCGCAGTTCGATATTGGAACCGGCACCATCATCACGATGCAACAGCTGGGCCGCAACCGCATCCAGAACACGCAGTGGGGAAACTTCGGCCCGCGCGTGGGCTTTGCCTGGCAGCCATTCCACGACAGTACGGTGGTGCGAGCCTCCTACGGCATCTTCTATTCGGCGCTGACGGGGCGCGCTACCTCTGCCTACGATCGCTTTCCGAAGTCCCGGCAGTACACCTTGCAGTCTTCGAGCGTAAGCCCGGCTCTTCTCGTCTCCCAGACCCCACCCATTCCGACGGATAACACGGGCTACAACCTCACGCACCAGTACGACCTGCCGAATGCAAAGGTCCCATCGTTCCAGCAGATCAACTTCGATGTCCAACGCGAACTCCCAGGTCACGTGTTGGTCTCGGCGGGGTACACCAGCAGCAACGGGCGCCATTTGATGCGTAATGTTCAGTACAACCAGATTCCCATTGGAGTGGTACAAGCTGCTGGCAAAGGCACGCAGGCGATGCGTCCCTTTCCGAACTTCGCCAATATCGGATACTTCTGCGAGTGCCAGAGCAGCAGCTATAACGCTCTTCTGGTGAATGTGGAGCGGCGTTTCGCGAATGGCTTCATGATGCGGGCTGCGTTCACATGGTCGAAGTTTATCGATGAGCAGAACGACAACTTCAGCGGACTGTTTCCGCAGGATCAGTACAACCAGAGGGCAGAACGAGGCTTGAGCCTTTCGAATATTCCAACGCGCCTGGTTGTGTCGGGTCTTTATACGCTTCCGTTTGGCCACGGCCAGCGCTTTGTGAACAACGGTGTGATGGCTACGCTGATTGGAGGATGGGAGGTCGGAGGTATCTTCTCGGTGCAGTCAGGGCAGCAGGTCTGGGTGCGCTCCTCAAACAACACGTCGGGGACCTTCAGCCAGATGCAGAGACCGAATATCGTGGCTGACCCTTTTCTGGGGGACAGCCAACGTACGCTGACGAACTACTTCAACACCGCTGCGTTCGCTGCTCCGGCTCCGCTGACCTTCGGAAACAGCCGGAAGACGCCGAACATTCAGGGACCGGCGTGGTACAACCTGGATGCAAATCTCCATCGCGATATTCATCTGCCCATCACGGAGACGACGCGCCTGGAGCTACGTGGCGAGTGCTTCAACTGCGCGAACCACGCGAACTTCCTTCCTCCCGATGGCCTGCAGGGATCGACCACCTTCGGACAGATTACCTCCGCGCAGGCGGCGCGTACGCTGCAGGTCGCTGGTAAGTTCTGGTTTTAGACGATTCGTTTCGATGCTCATACGAGGAGAAGGCATGAGATATGTTTGCGCGACGTTGCTGATGGGTTTGCTGACGACAACCGGGAGGGCACAGGAGAAACCTCCCGGAGTCGTCATCGATTATCAGACGGCAGCAAGCCGCGAGTACATCGGTTCGCCCTCCATCGTGATCGCGCCGGATGGAAATTATGTGGCCACACACGATCTATTTGGTCCGGGGTCGAGCAGTACGGTCTCGGCGGAGAGCAAGGTGTTTGTCTCGCGGGATCGCGGCGTCAGCTGGAAGCAGGTTGCGCAGTTCAAAGATCAGTTCTGGTCGAATCTGTTTGTGCTCAACAAGCGCATCTACCTGATGGGCACGACGTATGAGTATGGGCGCATTCTCATCCGTGTCTCTGATGACAATGGAGCGACATGGAGCGAAGCTCATTATCTAACCGAGGATACGGGATATCACACGGCTCCGACGCCGATGGCCTTTCAGAATGGCCGCATCTATCGTGCGTTCGAGTTTCATCCGAAGGGGCCATGGGGATCGTTTCAGGCTCTGATGATGTCCGCCCCGGTGGACTCGGACCTTACTCGTGCAGAGAACTGGAAGTTCACAGAGCGTCTTTCTTTTCCTGCGGGAGATGAAGGACGAACATGGCTCGAGGGGAATGCCATCGTCGGTCCCGATGGAAAGATGCTGGATATTCTTCGCGTCGACAATCGCGAGCGTGGTGCGGTGCTTGAGCTCGATGGAGATCGTCTGAAGGTACGGCAGTTTGTCGATCTTCCCGGCGGCGCGAAGAAGTTCACCATCCGCTACGACCCCAAGAGCAAGCTTTATTGGTCTCTGGTGAACCCGGCGCTTCCGGGCGAGACGCTTAGTGTGAGCACTCCGGCTTCGGTGCGGAATACTCTGGCGGTTGTCTCTTCGCCCGATCTGGTTCATTGGACGCCGCGATCGATTGTGATGCATCACGCCGATCCCGCGAAGTATGGCTTTCAGTATGTTGACTGGCAGTTCGATGGGAACGACATTATCGCAGCGGTGCGAACTGGGTTTGTCGATGATGCAGGAGGGCCGCACAACTTTCACGATGCGAACTACCTGTTATTCCGGCGCATCGCGGACTTCAGGAAGCTTGGGACCGCAAACCTGAAGGGTGCGCCCTTCACGACAGCGGAGGTCGCGTCTGCGGAGCAGATGAAGAAGTGGACTGCAATCACGCTGACGGATGCGCAGCGAAATCCGGCCGGGGTTGGAAGCGAGCCTATGGGAAGCTACGAACATCACACCACCACACTCACGACCCGCGTGAAGACCGGGGAGGCGGAGCAGCATCGCGACTGGGCCGATGTGTTCGTTGTGGTCAATGGCAGCGCCTCACTCGTTAGTGGAGGACATCTGGTCAAATCCCGCGTGATCAAGGATGGGGAAGAGCGCGGCGATTCAGTTGAAGGCGGCAGTCCGGTCCCAGTGGAGACGGGATCGGTAATCCATATCGATCCAGGGGTTCCACATCAGCTCGTGCTTTCGGGGGATGCTCCGTTCACTTACTTTGTCGTCAAGGTGGAGACTGCGCCGGATTCTCATTCGATGGGGAACAAGCCATAGCTGGCCTGCAGGCTGGTTCTTCCATCAGTGCGTCGAGGCTTCGGCGCACTATTTTTTTAAAGCGCAGTCGCCTCGGAGCGAGAGCAGCCTGCGAGGCTGTATGATTTCGCCGATTACAAGGCAAGGCAGAATGGCTCTCTGTATCGAGATGAGGTGGATATGAGATGTACTGGATTGGTCACGATCTCACGAGCATTGCTTGCGGGTGTGCTGCTGGTTGGTCCGAATGTGGTGTCGGAACAGACGGCGTTGCAGCCACAGAAGATGCCAGCGATCGGCCAGGTGGATCCACGATTTGTGTCGTACAACATCGAGGCGGTCGAGGTTACAGGGGGCCGTTTCTGGAAGCCATACAGCGCGGAGCTAGAGTCGCGTTTAACGGAATCCGCACAGAAGAAGACGAGCGAGAATGCGCCGGCGGGCATGGATCCGAGTCTGTTTCAGTACCGGCCGCCGATCGATCTGAAGAATCCGCGGCTGCGAAAGCTGGCTGCCGCACTTGGCCCTGCCTATGTTCGAGTCAGCGGCACGTGGATGAACGGCACTCACTTCCAGAACGACGATCAGCCAGCGCAGCAGACACCGCCCAAGGGTTTTCGTGGAGTGATGACCCGCTCACAGTGGAAGGGAGTTGTCGATTTCTCTCATGCCGTGGGAGCCGACATCGTAACTTCAGTGGCGATCAGTGATGGAACACGAGACCAGAACGGCGTGTGGATGCCGAATGAGGCAAAGGCCTTCTTCGATTACACAAAACAGATTGGCGGTCGCATTGCCGCGACGGAGTTCATGAACGAGCCTACATTTGCGGTTATAGGAGGCGCTCCACAAGGGTATGACGCTGCCGCCTTTGCACGGGATACGAAGGCCTTCCGCTCGTTTTTGCGTAGCGAGTCTCCAGACGCCATCTTTCTTGGCCCTGGAAGCGTTGGCGAAGGTGTCTCCCTGGTTCCGGGAGGAGGCGGATCCAAACTGCAGACGCTGAATACGGAAGACCTGATGAAGGCGGCCGGACCTGTGTTCGATGCATTCTCGTATCACTTCTACGGCACCGTCTCGCGGCGCTGCACGGCGACGCTCGAACCGAAAGCCGGCATGCGTGCGGAAGAGGCGCTTTCATCGGAGTGGTTTGAGCGCAACATCACGGTTGAGGCTTTCTACGCGAAGCTGCGAGATGCTTATCTTCCCGGCAAGGACATGTGGCTCACCGAGACAGGAGAGGCGGCGTGCGGTGGAGACCAGTGGGCCGCAGACTTCATCGATAGCTTCCGCTATCTCAATCAGCTGGGAGCTCTGGCTCAGAAGAGCGTGAAGACCGTAATGCAGAACACACTGGCTTCGAGCGACTACGGGCTTCTGGATGAGGAGACGCTCGAGCCGCGGCCCAACTATTGGGCGGCACTGTTGTGGAAGAAGACGATGGGATCGCGTGTGCTGGACCCGGGCATCAAGCCGACTGCGACCCTCAAGGTATTCGCTCAATGCATGAAGGATTCCAAGGGCGGCGTGTCGGCGCTGGTGATGAACCTCGATCGCAGCTCGCAGCAGTCGCTGGAAGTTCCGCTTGCAGGAGAGCGGTACACATTGTCTGCGCCGGACCTGCTCAGCAAAGCAGTCTCTCTGAATGGAGAAGCGCTGAAGGTCGCTGAGGATGGCACTCTGCCGGCAATCAAGGGACAGCAAATTGAAGCCGGGAAACTTGTCCTTCCGCCTCTGACGATCACGTTCGTAACGATACCGAAAGCGGAGAACCCGAGCTGCAAATAAGTCGAAGTGACGGTATCGAAAGATTTTGCTCGAAGGCGCTGCAAAATGCGTTGTCGTTATATACGACCTAAAGAGTCCGATATAGACTCAAAGCGAATCCCCGCAGCATAACTCTTGGCGGAGAACTGCAGGGATTCGGCGACCACAACCCGAGAGCTGCGGATAAAACCCACTATATAGTGTTTTCCCGGCTCTTCGATATCCAGTCTGCGCGTACGTCTGCGCGGGCTACGGAGTGTTATGGAACGAGCCTTTCCTTGTCTTTCTTTCCGAAGCGAACAGTACCGGATTTTTCTCCTGGTAGTGATTTTGTTGGGTCTGCCGGCTGCGGGCTTCTCCCAGATGCAGTCGGGGGCGGAGTGCCGTGGCAGCCGATACGCAGTGACCGGTTCGGTGACGGATACCAGCGGAGGGCTGGTCCCGTTTGCGCGGGTGAGGGCGAGCTGCGGCCAGGTGTCGCAGGATACGCGCGCCGACGAGAAGGGCGAGTATCACCTGTCGCTGGCTCCGGGCGAGTACCAGCTGGAGGTGAACGCGGAGGGATACACCTCTCGCACAGAAGCCCTGCATGTTCGCGACAGCGCCGCGCAGGTTGCGCCCGTGGTGACGATGGCGATTGCGGCGGCGAGCAGCTCGGTTACGGTGAGTGCGGAGGGCATGACCTCGAGCTTTGCGGCGACTTCGTCGAAGGTGGACACGCCCCTTCTGGAGCAGCCTTTCTCGATCGATACAATTACGCGCGATCAATTGATTCAACGCAACCCGCAGTCCGTGGTCGACGCAATCGGATACACGGCCGGCACGCAGACATTGTCCGTCAATGGTCCAGCAGTGGCGGCAGTAGATTCGTTCTCACTGCGTGGCAACGCCGCCGACGAATATCTGGACGGGATGCGCATTCCGCAGAGCTTCAACGCGGTGCAGTCGGGGCCGGGGAGTCTGCAGTTGGATCCGAACGATATGGAGCGGATCGATCTTCTACTGGGACCCAGCTCGACGCTCTATGGACAGAGCAATCTGGGCGGCATTGTGGATGCGGTGAGCAAGCAGCCGACAGCGACACCGTATCGTTCGCTGCAGTTGCAGGTGGGAAGCTACGACCGGTATCAGGGAGCGGGTGATTTTTCAGGTCCACTGATGCACTCCGGCGCTCTGCAGTACAGAGTGAATGGTCTTGTGCGGCGTGCCAACACCTATGTCTACGGCATTCAGGACAACCGCATTACGGTCAATCCGACCATCACGTGGCATCCTTCGCTGAACACGGCGTTCACGGTGTATGCCAAGTATCTTCGCAACACCAGCGACTCGATCACAGCCTATCTTCCGTCAGTGGGAACGGTAACCCCGGCTTCATTCGGATATCTGCCGGTGAGCGTCAATGTGAGCGACCCGACCTATGACCGTTACAAAAAGAACCAGTTCTTTACCGGATACAGCGTGGATCACAGAAGTGCAGGCCGATGGACGGTACGCCATCAGCTTCGGTATGCGCGGATGAATGCTAACTGGAACTTTCTTTACCTCATCGGGATGCAGCCTGACGGTGTGACGGCGAACCGGATGAACTTTGTGGCGCTTCCTAAGATCGACGGCCTGCAGACCGATACCCATGCTTCGACGACGGCGCGCACCGGAAGGATTCGTCACACTCTGCTGGGCGGTCTGGACTTCCAGTGGCAGCGATACAACAACGTGCAGGGATTCGCACCCGGAAGCACCATCAACACTAGGAATCCCGTATACGGGCAGGGAGACAAGATTCCGGCACCGAGCGTGAACCAGAGGCAGAGCCAGTTTCAGGGCGGACTCTATGGGCAGGAGCAGATGGAGGTGGCGCACTTCACGGTTGTAGCCGGAGGCCGCGTCGACTTCACCGCGCAGGATACCTTTGACATACTGGCCAATAAACCTCTGGCATCGCAGCGGCCGCATGCGTTCTCAGGACACGCCGGCGTCTCGTATCACGTGGCAGGATTCGCGCCCTACTTCAGTTACTCGACATCGTTTCTTCCGACGCTGGGTTCGGATGTGAATGGCAAGCCCTACGTCCCAGTGACGGGAAGCAACATCGAGGGCGGCGTGAAGTACCAGTTCACGCGGGTTCCGCTGATGCTGCGCGTGGCGGGATTCAGCCTTCGCCAGCAGAACACGCTGCAGCCGAATCCAGCCGCGCCTACCACTTCGATCCAGACCGGCGAGGTGGACACACCGGGGGCTGAGGTGCAGGCAAGCGGATCCGTCCTGCGAAGCCTGGACTACACGGTGAGCTACACCCACATCGATCCACGCAACACCATCAGCACGTTCTACCAGGGCAAGCAGCCAGTGACGGTAGCGAACAATTCAGCCTCTACGTGGCTGCACTATACGATTCGTCACGGATTGCCCACCGGCCTGGGACTGGGCGGAGGCGCACGATTTACCGGCGGCTCGTGGGGAACGGTAACGAACGACCTACGCGTAAGCGGATTTACGGCCTTCGATGCCGCTGTGGATTACACGCTGGAGCGATGGCGGTTCGCCGTGAACGCAACCAACGTGGGCAATCGGCGTTATGTAAACGGCTGCTCAAATGCGTTCTTCTGCGCGTACGGTCCGGCCCGCACCGTGATCGGTACTGCAACGTTCAACTTCTAAACCTGAGGAGCTTATATGAAGTTTTTCATCGCCCTTTGCACTTCGTTTGTTGTTGCCGTCTCGTTTGCCGTTGGACAGGCGGCGAAGGATACGACCCCCGTGGAGCAGCAACTCACGGCCAAGGTTCACCAGATGGATGCAGGCCTCGCGAAAGCCGACATTCCTACTTATCTCTCGGTCGCCGTTCCTGATCTGGTGACGCTGCACGATGACGACGTCTTCTCGACACGGCAGACCTTCGAGCAGCACCTGAGCAAGGATCTCAAGGTCTTCAAGATCTCGTCTTTCGATTCGCGCATCAACAACCTGAAGGTAGTTGGCGATCTCGCGATGACGGACATCACCTCGACCTTCGTGGGCGATATGGCGGATAAGAAAGATCCCACAGTGATGCATCACTACGTGATCGATCTGAAGTTCAAGGATGAGTGGCGGCGCATCGACGGCGACTGGAAGATGACGCGCTTCGAGCAACTGGGCTCAACCGGAACCATGGATGGCAAACCCTTTCCGGCACACTCATGATCTCTATCGACAACAATCCGAGCGGAACCGTGGCGACCGGTGTGGCGCCGAAGCCGAGACGCAAAAGCGTGTGGAAGCACACGCCGCAGCGCAGCCGTCTTCGCCGCGCGCTGTTCCAGATTCACCTTTGGGTCGGAGTTGTGGTGGCTCTCTACGCCGTGGTGATCGGCCTGACGGGAAGCCTTCTCGTCTTCTCAGCCGAGATTGAAGGCTGGCTTGAGCCGCAGGTCCACTTCGTCGTTCCTGAGAAGAGCTCAGTCACGCTTCAGGATGAGTGGGAGTGGGTGAAGGCAAAGCATCCAGAGCATCGCGTGCTTTCGTTGGGTCTACCAGAAGCTCCCGATCACGCGGCAACGTTTGCATTGATGCCGAAGGGTCCGCTGAATCGCGCAAAGATCCTGAACGTGTACTTCGATCCTTACACCGGCAAGGTTCTCGGAGAGCAGACGACGATAGACGGCCCGCTGGGATGGGCGAGGAATCTCCACTACTTCCTGCTGGCCGGAGAGACAGGCCTGATCGTGAACGGATGGATGGGCTTCGGCCTGCTGGTGCTGTGCGTAACCGGAGTCGTGATCTGGTGGCCGGGCATTCTGCGCTGGAAGCGCTCTCTCGGCGTGTCGTGGGGCGCAAACTGGAAGCGCGTGAACTGGGATCTGCACTCCTCGGTGGGATTCTGGTGCTGCGCCTCGCTTCTGGTGGTGAGCTTTACAGGAGTGTACTTCGCATTCCCGAAGATCATCGGCGGCTTAACTCTAGTTGCGGCTCGAAGCGACATCAAGACGACGCTCGCGCTGATGGCGCCTTCGAAGGCTCTTCCGCACGCGAAAGATGCGGCCGCGATCTCGCTCGACAAGGTGGTCGCGAAGGGCAGCAAAGAATTGCCACGCGAGCCGTTATCGTATGTGCAACTGCCCCTCGGTCCGGACGCCGTCTTTACCGTCATCCAATATCCGCAGGGGAGCGCGCCTTACTCGCAGATGGCATCCGTGGATATCGATCCTTACGCTGGCAGAATTCTTCGCCGATTCAACACCGCTCAGTATCCGCTGGGTATGAGGATCGTGCAGTACTATCACTCGGTCCACTTCGGATCGTTCGGCGGAAGAGGAGTCTTCGGGCGTTTCGTGCAATGGCTTTGGGTCGCGCTCGGCCTGACTCCGGCGGTGCTGGGAGTAACCGGGCTGCTGATGTACTGGAATCGGTATCTCAGCCGCTTGTTTCGTCGAAGCGCGTAATAGCCCGATCTAAAAGTTCACCGTAATTCCAGCCTGCAGTGTGCGAGGCGGCACAAAGTGCGTTCCGCTGAACGTGGAGAGAAAGTTGTAGAGCGCATCCTTGTCCGTCAGGTTCAGGACAGTCATGTGCGCGCCTACATCGAATCGCTCAGTGTGAAAGAGATTGTCGTCTCCAGCAGAGAGATCGAGAAGGGTTCGCGGCATTACGCGGACAGGGTTGCGATCGTCGTCTTCGGTTCCATAGGCAGGAATGCGAATCCGAGTCGAGCCAAAAGCGGATGCACTGCATTGGCGAATGGCATGGGTGGGTGTGGCGAAGTCGCTGCCGCAGAACAAGCCCATCTGCGACTGTTGATTGGCGGTGAGCTGCAGCGCGGTGAGATACGTAGGCACAGTGTCGGGAAGGGCAAGACCGCTGTTGTAGCGCCAGGCACCGCCGATCCAGAGCCGGTGGGTTCCCACGAGATTGGTAGGAAGTTGATAACGAACGTTGGTGGTCTGCTCGAACTCTTCTCCATGATCGATGCGGAAGACAGGAACCGGAGGAGGAGGGCCGAAGACGAGCCCGCCAACCTGCGGGGTGAAGAAGCGCGACCGCACGTGACCCATCACGCTGTAGGCGTTCAGCCCATGCCAGTCGCTCAGGCTTACACGCAGAGCTAGCCCGTCGATCTTCGATTTGCGCCAGGCCACGCTGAAGGTGATCGGCGTATTGAAGAGCGTGTCGAAGTCGAAGGCTGTGTGGGTGAACTTCCAGTAGTAGTCGGCATCGACGCTCACGTGGCTGCCGAAGCTCTGTTCGAAGCCAATGTTGAACTGATTGCGTGTGCCGGGGCGAACGGGTTCGGAGCGATAGGTCGCGAAGGGATTTCTGTTGGTGGTATCGGCAGAGGACTCGTTGGCGAAGATGAGGTTCTCGTTGTAAGGCGTCTCGTAAAGTCGAGCGTACGATCCACGCAGCAGCGTGGAACCCAGGCGATAGCCGATGCCGACACGGGGCTGGACCTGACGCCCGCGGCTGAGGCCGTTGTAGACGTCGTAGCGTAGGCCGGGGCTTAGCAGCCAGCGTCCCCACTTGATGTCGTCTTGAACGTAGAAGGCAGCCTGCTCGATATCGGCGGTCTGATCGAAGCGATAGAGCGCCCCTCCGCGGGTCAGGTCGTAGGGCAGAAGGTTGGAAAGAAATCCGGGATTCGGAATGTAACCGTGAGTAGCACAATCATTGGAGTTGGAGACTCCAGAAGCAATCACGGGAGCTCCGGAGCTATCCGTGCAGGGCGCGTTATACAGAGGATCGGTCAGGGCAATCGCGAAGCGCTCGTGCAAAAGCGTGTGCCAGTAGGTTCCGCCCACCTTTGCGGTGTGCGGTCCTTTGGCATAGACCGTCTCCAGACGAAAGCCGGTGTTGGTCAAAGTGCGGTTCTGCTCCATCGTCGCGGTGGCGTCGTCAAGCGGATTGGCCGAGGGAAAGTATTGCGCCTCCTCGTGCCGGTAAAAGGGAGTGAAGGCGGTTAGCAGCGATGGTGAAAAGATGTGGTTCCAGCCGAATGCGAGATTTGCATTGCGAATCTGGCTGCGCTGGTCCTGTCCCGCGGCCTCGGTGTCGTAGCTGTTCGGCGTCTCGAACCACGACCGGCTTCCCCCCAGGTTCAGGTGGAAGAGATTGGCGCTGTCGCGCTGCCAGTCGATGCGATCGAAGAATCCTTCGCTGTTGCCGTGATCGTGCATAGGCAGAAACTCGGGCGAGTCGAGAAAACGGCCCGAGCCTTCGGCGTGCAGTGCGACGAAGTTGCCCCAGCTCTTGCCGCCCGCTCCCAGCACCAGGCCGGTGCCCCAGGTTCCAAAGCTGCCGTACTCGCTGGAGAGCGTCGCCGAAGGCTTTCTCCCCAGGCCAGAGCGGGCATTCACGGTGATCACGAGACTCGTCTTGTCGCCGAACTCGGCGGGAGGCGCTCCCGTAATGGCCGTCAGCGACTGAATGATGTTGGTATCCAGCTGGTTCGAGAAGACCTTCGCCTGCTGGTCGGTGATGGGCTGGCCGTCCAGAGAGATAGAGGTGTCGGCATGCTCGCCCAGCGGGTGTGCGAAGCCGTTGGAGTCGGCGGCGACCCCCGGAGTGGTCCGGGTAATCAGATCGCTGAAGCCCGTGGCGCGATTGAAGCCAGGGATGGCGGCGATCTGCTGTTCGCTGAGCGTACCCTGCGCCGTTGGGACGTTGGCCTGGAGCTGCTCACTCCCGGCAGAGACCGTAACCTGCGCATCGACGGCCACCGCGAGGCGAAGCTCAGCCTCGGTCTCTCCAGAGACGAAGACATGCGTGGCTGTTCGAAAGCCCGGAGCCAGAGCGGTTGCGGAGCAGGCCGTGCCCGAGACAGCGAAGGTCGCGTTGCCCTGCGCGTCCGTTGTCTGCTGCAGTTCTTTCTGCCCGGAGCAGCGCAGTAGAACTTCAGCGCGTGGCAGTGTCGCTCCGGTCGCGTCCTCCACTATGATCGTGAACGAGCGCGATTGTCCTGCTGCAGAAAAGGAGCAGAGGGAGAGAAGCGCGAAGAGAACAAGAGAGCGGGTCATTTAGGCGCACCTAATTTTTAATTAGGCTAGCCTAAATTTGAAATAGGGACAAGTCCGGTGTCTGTGAAGAAGAATCCTTCGAAAATCCGAAACACCAGCGAATCGATCGACGACTACCTGAAGGCGATCTACACTCTCAGCGGCGAACAGCAACGACGTGTGGGAAGTTCAGAGCTTGCGGATCGGCTAAGCGTTGCTCCTGCATCGATTACGAATATGCTGCAGAAGCTGGCGGGGGAGCAACGGCCGCTGATCGACTATGAGCGCGGCCGCGGAGTCCGGCTCTCAAACCCCGGGCGCAGGCGTGCCCTCGAGATCGTGCGGCACCACAGGCTGATCGAAACCTTCCTGTTCGAGGTGCTGGGATATCCGATCGCGGAGCTGCACGACGAGGCCGAACGGCTGGAGCACTTCATCTCCGAGCACTTTGAGGAGCGGGTAGCCGCAAAACTGGGTAATCCCGACCGCGATCCGCACGGACACTGCATCCCACGGCTGGACGGCTCCATGCCCTCGTCTCATCTCGTCTCATGCAACTGCAACCGGTAAAACCACCCGTCGGTGTCAAGCGTTGATGTCATCTAAAGAGCACAAAATAAACCACATCCCCGGTGCCGATCAGTTTCGGCCCACTTGGTAAAATAGAACCAGATAAAAGAAAAGGGCCACGGAGGTCTCTCCGCGGCCTTCTTCGCTTAACTCGTCTTTTTTCTATATTTTGAGGATTAAGTCCTTTATTTCTAATGTTTTGCGTGGATGGTCCAAAGCTAAGTGCAATAAAATGAATATTTTGCGCAAAAAGCAGGCGGTACCCCTGGGTCGGCATCTTGGAAAAATCTACGGAGTAAGCGGCTCCACTGTGGCCTGAATCTCGATACGTCGAGTCGTTCCTGTTATGTCGAGGGAGCCGAGGATGATGGGCTTACCAGGCGTGAGGATGGCGCTTCCCTCGAAGAGGGACTGGCGGATGAGGGGCTCCTGTGGGAGAGCACCTGAGTGGTTGTCGACTACGCTGGACTGTTCGACCTTGGCCTTCAGCCGGAGAGAGTTGGGGGCGTCGTCGATCGTGGCGTCGAAGTTCATGCCGATGTCGAGATAGGTGTACTGCGTCTGCGGATTAGTGGGATTCTTTGGATCGGTTCCCGTGATGATGGGGACGCGGTTGCCCTGCTTAAGAATGGTTCTCTGACCGGCAACAAGGACCATCGAGTAGTGCTGGTCGCCAAGACGTTTGGTGCCGTCGAAGTCGATAAGGGTGTAGATGAGACGGTAGGTCTTTTGGGGTTTGTCGAGCTCATCAAGGAGCTTTTCTGTTCTCGCGATATGGTCAGCGGGAGCCTCCATGACGATGACATTTTGCGAGCGCAGAAAATTGATATGGTCGCGGTGATCTGAGACAGAGTTTAGAAAGTTGAGCAACTCAATCTGATCCTGCGCCTGGGTAGTGCTTTTGATATGGAAGATGCGGGTGATCGTGGGACCATCAGGCGAATGTTGCTTGGCTGGCGTGGGCTGGTCGGCTGACCTGGTCGATTCAGGAGTCTGAGCAGCGAGCGCTAGGGTCGTGGTGAGGGTGAAGCCTGCGAGGAGGCACAGGTAAGCGCGGGCGGATGTCATTCACTTTCTCCAATCTTGATGGGGGGTGGTTCAAAGAATGCCTGGAACTCCTGCTTGTCCTGGTCTTCCTTAGCAGCCTTGCTCTCGTTGCTGATCTGGGCAAGATCGCCGGTGTTGCCATTGCGGGCGTAGTGCAACAGGATTCGCTCCTGTTCGGTGAGCGGGATGGGGGGAGCGGGATGGCTTACCTGCGCGTCTTCAGACTGAGTCATCTCAATACGGCGTGGCTGTGCTGAGCGCTGCACAGTAGCAGGATGCGGACGCACAGGTGGCGCAGCCTCGACCATCCTTGGAACGTTTACGACGGATGGGTGAGAAGGGAGTGCCGGAGGGATCGGCAAAGTCGAAACCACGGGTGCTCTGTCACGTTGCATCGTGAACGCACCGGCCAGAACGACTACGACGAGCCCGGCACAACAGCAGGCTGCGGTTGTCATCCATACCTTCCGGCTGGGTCGCATGGCCGGTGCGGGCTTGCGTGCCTCAATCTCGAGCGTGTTGAGGATGCGGCGCTCCATGCCTGCTGATGGAGCGGCATTGCGGAGAGCGTCGAGGACGCGATCGATGTTGTGATCTGGATTCATCGGTAACCTGCTTTCTCGAGTCGGGCGCGCAGACGGGTGCGCGCCCGAAAGAGCAGAGCTCGCACGGCTGCCTCAGACCGGCCGATGATGGCGGCGATCTCTGCCGTGTCGAGCTCTTCGAGCGAAGAGAGGAGGAGGACGTGGCGTTCGGACTTAGGTAGATGTTCGATCTCACAAAGGACCGCATGCATCTGGCGCGACTCTTCGAATGCGCGGTCAGCGGGAGTGCCGGGAGCGATGAGGGACTCGACGAACTCGGATTCGGATGGTCGAGTCTTACGACGGCGAATGCGATCGATGGAGAGATTCCAAGCGATGCGGACGAGCCAGAGACGAACGTCCCGAATCTCGGACATCGTTTTTGACTGTTCGAGAACACGAAGAAAGGTGTCCTGAACAACGTCCTCGGCCTCGCTGCGCGAGCGCAGCAGCGAGTGGGCGAGACGGAAGAGCAGGGCGGAGTGCGTCTCTACAAGAGCGGCGAGGTCGACCTCCGACGCTTCGCTCTTGATCGACGACAACAATGCCAGGCTTTCCTCAAACGATGCCATAGATCCCATCTATCGTGACAGACGCGCGGAGAGGGTTTGCGTTCGGAGAAATTTCTGAAAGGGCTGGAAATAGGTCGTCTCAGAGCATCGAGACCGGGAAGAACATGGTTACGGGAGGAAGAATCCAAGCTATGCTGTCAGCAAGCGCCCCCGCTGAATCCCCACTCCGGAGCCTGTCTTTGCCCCAAGCAGTCGTACGTGCCTCTGCACTTCTAACCTCGATCTTCCTCGCCACATCCAGCTTAGCCCAGCAGCCAGGCGTCGAGCCCGTACGTGCTCCGCATGCGATGGTGGTCACGGTAGAGCACAATGCCACCGATGCCGGTCTCGAGATTCTGAAGAAGGGCGGCAACGCCGTCGATGCAGCCGTAGCCGTGCACTTCGCCCTCGCTGTCGTCTATCCCTTCGCCGGCAATCTTGGCGGCGGAGGCTTCATGCTCATCCGCGACCGGCACGGCAAGACGCACTTTCTTGACTACCGCGAGATGGCCCCTGGAGCAGCCACGCGCGACATGTACCTCGACGCTCAGGGCAATGTCATCCCGCGCATGTCGTTGCTCGGCTACAAGGCCAGCGGAGTTCCCGGCTCGGTTGCAGGCATGGTCTATGCGCAGAAGCACTTCGGTAAGCTGAGTCTCGCTGAAGATATGGCTCCTGCGATTCGTTTCGCAACCGAGGGCTTCGTTCTCGACGAGGCTGAAGCGCGCATGCTGCAGAGCAAGAACATGACGCAGTTTCCGGCTTCGGCGCACATCTTTCAGCGCGACGGAAACTTCTACAAGGAAGGCGAAACCTTCAAGCAGCCGGAGCTCGCGGCCACGCTCACCCACATCTCGAAAGACCCCGACGACTTCTACAAAGGTGCAATGGCGCACCAGATTGCGGACTTTGAAAAGGCGAACGGTGGCCTGATCACCGCCGCCGACCTCGCTCACTATGTGGTCAAGGATCGCCAGCCGATTCGCGGACGCTATCGCGGCTTCGACGTGGTCACCGCGCCGCCGCCGTCTTCCGGGGGAATCGTGCTGGTGGAGATCCTGAACATCCTCGCGGGATTCAACCTCGCGAAGCTTGGACCGGATCGCAGCCCGGCGCAGGTCCAGATCATCACCGAGGCCTTCCGCCGTGCTTATATGGACCGCACGGACTACCTCGGCGACCCGGACTTCAATGTGCTTCCTCTGAAGCAGATGGCCGATCCCAAGTACGCCGCAGCCTGGCGCGCCTCCATCGTGGCAGGCAAACCGACGCCGAGCAAGACGCTGGTTCGTCCGGCAGGATTTCTTCCACCGCCGCCTCCGCCGCGCAAGGTAAAGGAGTCGAATGAGACGACGCACTTCTCCATCGTGGACGCCGAAGGCAATGCAGTCGCGAGCACGACTACGCTGAACGGCGGCTTCGGTTCGGGAGTCACGATCGAGGGCCTTGGCTTCCTGATGAACAACCAGATGGACGACTTTACTTCGAAGGTCGGCGTGCCCAATATGTATGGCCTCATCCAGAGCTCCGCCAACTCCATCGAGCCCCGCAAGCGTCCGCTCTCGGCGATGACGCCGACCATCATCACCACGCACGGCAACTGGTTCCGGCACGGCAAGCTGGCTTTCGTGATGGGAAGTCCCGGCGGCTCGACCATCATAACCACCGTCGCCAACGACGCCATCAGCGCCATCGACAATGGGCTGAACATCCAGCAGGTCGCCGACGCTCCGCGATTTCACCACCAGTATCTTCCCGACCGCCTCGACTTCGAAAAGAAGTTTCCAAACGAAGTCGTAGACCAGTTGAAAGCGATGGGTTACGATACCAATCGAAATCAGGCAGCCGATGACAAGAGCCCTGGACTATGGGGCGACAGCGAGTTGATCGCCGTCGACCCGAAGACGGGAGAACGCATCGGCGGCCACGATTCACGTCGCGCCTTCGGCAAAGCCGAGGGATACTAGGGCCCCGGAAGGGAGCGTGTGATGTCGTCGACGAACCGTCGCAAATTCCTCCGCAGTACCGCTGCTTTTCTTGCCGCAACGAAACTCCAACCGAAGATGTTTGCTGCACCGCGCTCCAAGCCTGCGCCTGCGCCAGATGAGGTTCTCAGGCTGATGCAGGAAGGCAACAAACGCTTTGCTACGGGAGCCTCGACTCATCCACGCCGCACCCCTGCTGACTTCAGACCGCTGGCCGCGGGGCAAAGCCCGATCGCCTGCATCATTAGCTGTGCCGATTCGCGGGTTACACCGGAGATCCTCTTCGATCTCGGAATTGGAGAGCTGTTTGTCGTTCGAGTGGCAGGCAACTATGTGAACGGAGCGGGTACGTCGGTAAAAGGATCTGTCGAATACGCCGTGGCTGAGCTAGGCGTCTCGCTCATCATGATTCTCGGGCACAGCCAGTGCGGAGCAGTGAAGGCAGCCATTCAGCACATTCATGACAAGGATGCTTTGCCGGGCGCGATCAACGATCTCGTCAATGCGATTAAGCCCGCTGTGCTTGCATCGGAGCACATGCCGGGCGATCCGCTTGAGAATGCAATCCGCGCCAACGTCCAACGTGGAGTCGATCGCCTGGACGATCTGCAACCGATCATCGAGCCCGCAGTGAAGGGCGGAAAGGTGAAGATCGTTGGCGGAGTCTATGATCTTGCCACCGGCAAGGTCCAGATGGTGTAAGCGCTTAGTGTGCCTCAAGCTCCACGTGCTTCTGAGCAGGAGGACGCTTGAGGAAGAAGACCAGCGGCAACATGCATAGCATGACGATGCACAGCATCTTGAACTGATTCATATAGGACAGCAGAGCTGCCTGCTGCTGCATCTTCTGGTAGAGTTCGGCCATGGCCCTGTAGTGCATATCGGCATGATTGCCCGCCACCGCCGACATCTGGGCCACAGCCTGCTGCACCGGTGCATCGGACGCACCGAGATGCTGGCCTAGCACTGTCTGGAAGACCTGGGATCGCCGCTGCAACATTGTGCTGACGAATGCAATGCCGATGCTGCCGCCTTCGTTTCTGACCAGAGCGTACAGACCTGCCCCCTGCGAGCTCTCCGTCTTCGGGATGAAGCGGAAGACGATGGTGCTGACCGGAACCGTGATCAGGCCAAGACCCATTACCTGCACGATGCGCGGGATGATGAAGTTGCTCTCGGCTACGTCGAGGTTCATCGAGCCCATCCACCAGCACGCGGAGGCGATGATCAGCATGCCGCAGAAGACCATCTTGCGCGGATCGTAGCCCTTCGTCAGAACATAGCCGACGAAGGGAACCTCGATCATGGTAAAGATGCCGGCGGGCGAAAGCGCAAGTCCTGCGGTCGTAGCGTCGTAACCCATCATCTGCTGCATAAATGTAGGCAGAAGGTAGGTTGTCGCGTACAGCACAGCGTAAAGCCCGAGGATGATGAGGCAGCAGACAGTAAAATTACGCTCCTTGAGAAGGCGAAGATTCACCACGGGATTCTTCGTGTTCAGCTCCCAGAAGACGGCGGCAGTGAGAGCGATGACCGAGATCGACGCAAAGAGCACGATAAAGGGAGAACCGAACCAATCGAGCTCCTGCCCTTTATCCAGAACGATCTCAAGCGTAGCCAGTCCGATGGAGATGAATCCGAGTCCGCCCCAATCTACGGCGACTTTGCGAGCCTTCGCTTTGGCTTCCTTCATGTAAGGAGGATCTTCCAGTACGATGCGTGTGAGGAATACGCAAAGGATTCCGACGGGAATGTTGATGTAGAAGATCCAGCGCCAGGAGTAGTTGTCGGTAATCCATCCGCCAAGCGTTGGCCCGAGCACCGGCGCTACAAGAATCGCCACCGTGTATAAGGCCATGGCCATGCCGCGCTTCTGCGGCGAAAAGGTATCGGCGAGGATCGCCTGGACGGACGGTTGCAAACCTCCGCCAGCGAGGCCCTGTGCGACGCGAAACAGGATCAGCATCGCCAGAGTTGGCGCCAGTCCACAGGCGGCGGAGAAGACTGTAAAGAAGAAGACGGAGAGCAGGTAGAAGTTTTTCCGCCCCAGCAGCGAAGAGAGCCAGCCGCTGATAGGCAGTACGATCGCATTCGCGACCAGGTAGCTAGTCAAAACCCAGGCGCCTTCATCCTGCGAGGCCGAGAGGCTGCCCGAAATATGTGGAAGCGCCACGTTGGCGATCGAAGTATCCAACACCTCCATGAAGGTCCCGATGGTGACGACTAACGCTATAACCCAGGGATTGAAGGTCTTCGCTTCGGGCAGGCGCTCGTTGTCGAACCGCGGAGCGATCTGCGCGAGGGAGGCTTCGGCTTGAGATAGCTCGGTTTCTTCGACTAGAACGGGCATAAATGACCAGACAGTACTATAAGATGACCCATTGGTCATTTAGTCGCAAGTTTATGATTATTCGTTGAAGATGCCGCGCGCCGCCAGCAGCAAGCAAAAAGTCGTAACCGAGCTTCGCCGTTCCGAGATTCTCTCTGCGGCCACGAAGATCTTTGGAAACAAGGGCTTTGACGCCACTCTGATGGACGAGATCGCCAAAGCCGCTGGTCTGGCCAAGGGCACGCTCTACCTCTACTTCAAGTCGAAGGACGAGATTTACCAGGCGGTTGTGCGGCAGGCCCTCGCCGAGGTAGATCAGTTGACCCGGCAGCACGTGGAGACTGAGCCTGATTTTGCCGGAAGATACGCCGCCTTTATCCGGGTTCGCATCGCCTTCTGGCAGGATCATCATTCGCTGTATCGCGTAATCCTCAGCATGAGCCGCTCCCCGCAGTACCGGAAGAAGAGCATAGGCTGGCAGCGCGAGAGTGTGCTCTACCTTGCGGAGCTGCTTCAGCAGGGCGCAGCCGCAAGCGAGATCCCCCGGCAAGACTTCCTGGCCGTCGCCTGGGCGACGATGGACGCGGTTCGTGGAGTCAATGAACGCCGCGTCTTTGCCGATGCAGGTGCACGCACAGTAGAGGAAGATACGGCCTTCCTGACCCGTTTTCTTCTTGAGGCTGTAGGGGTAAAGCGATAGCCTTCTCGCCAGCGATTCGCGGGCTGTGAGGCATGTTGGCAAACCTGTATAGTTCTCTAGAGAATCAGCAACCCCAATCGAGCAAGGAGACCCACGGGTGAAGCAGACCATCGTCGCTGCCCTTATCGTCGCCACCATAAATCTTGGCAGCGCCGTCGCACAGAGCTCCGGATCAGCGTCCTTCGTGAATACGCTGATGCCTGAGCCCGCACATCTCACCTCCAGCGCAGGCTCATTCGCCTGGACCACCTCGGTCACCGTCGGGGTTCCGCGCTTTCACGATCAGCGCCTGGACGACGCGATCGAGCGCTCGCTTGAGCAGATCGAGCGTAAAACGGGTGTGCCTCGGCAGCGCAGCGTTACGACCAGCGGTGCTTCTACTCTGGTGATCGATGTCGAGGGCGCGGGGGAGGCGATCCAGTCGATCGACGAGGACGAGTCCTATACGCTCTCCGTCACCTCCGCTGGAGTCAAGTTGCATGCTGCCACTGTGGTCGGCGCGATGCGCGGCCTCACGACGCTAGAACAGCTCTATCAAGCCTCGGGCAATGGGTTCATTCTTCCTTCCGTTGAGATTCAGGACTCGCCGCGCTTTCGCTGGCGCGGTCTGATGATCGATTCCGGCCGCCACTTCGAACCGGTCGAGGTCATCAAGCGCAATCTGGATGCAATGGCGACAGTGAAGCTGAACGTCTTCCACTGGCACCTCACCGAAGACCAGGGCTTCCGGGTCGAGAGCAAACTCTATCCCGGTCTGACGGGATCGGGCTCCGATGGTCTGTTCTACACGCAGGATCAGGTGCGCGAGATCGTAGAGTATGCTCGCGCTCGCGGCATTCGCGTGGTTCCCGAGTTCGATATGCCCGGACATACGCGTAGCTGGCTGGTCGGCTATCCGGAACTATCGAGCGATCCCGGCCCTTACACGATTCGCCGCGAGTTCGGAGTCGAAGCTGTGGCGATGGACCCGACCAAGGAGAGCACCTATAAGTTTATCGATGCCTTCCTTGGCGAGATGGCTACGCTCTTTCCTGATCCCTATCTGCACCTGGGCGGCGATGAGACACCGGGTACGCAGTGGAAGAAGAGTGAGCACGTCCTTGCCTTCATGAAGGAGCACAACTTCAAGACTACCGAGGAGCTGCAGACCTACTTCTCGCAGCGCGTGCTTGAGCTTGCGAAGAAGCACGGCAAGCACATGGTGGGCTGGGACGAGATTCTCAATCCGGCGCTTCCCACCGATGCGATCATTCACTCCTGGCGTGGAAGCAAATCGCTTTACGATGCAGCACAGCGCGGCTATCAGGGCATTC
>Ga0268266_10001765_pt1 | contig 24587 bp, 29 predicted proteins | sample KBSS13metaG_FD_190356 | JGI IMG/M metagenome (GOLD analysis project Ga0268266, IMG submission 190356) | Switchgrass rhizosphere microbial communities from Kellogg Biological Station, Michigan, USA - KBS S1-3 metaG (SPAdes) (version 2) | ecosystem: Host-associated > Plants > Roots > Rhizosphere... | reverse complement strand
GCAGAGATTCAATCCAGCGGAAAGTCCAATGGCAGCGAGGGTGCGTTCAGAAGATGGAACACGATAAAATGTTGTAAACCCGCGCGGAGGGATGTGTGAGTGGTTGAAACAGGCGGTCTTGAAAACCTTCCATGACTTACTCGCTTCAATCTTCCTAACAACTTACAGTCGGGGAAAGGTGCTCCCAAACGGGGTTGATACCCTCACTCGGTGGTAACTGTTCCCCGTTTTGTTCCCCACGGAAGGAGGCGTGTGCAGTGAGCAGCTATTCACCAATGGTTCAGAAACTGGCATGGAACCTTTGCACCGCAGTGCGTGCCGCGCTCGACAATCCAGATCAGGATTGCGGACCGGTCTTGTGGTCGGACGTTGAAGAGCAGGAGTTGTACTGTTCGATCATTTTTGAAATCTACGAGGGGCTCAGGGCTAGAACGGTGCGTGTCCAATGAATCTGCCTGAACCGGAAGACACTGTGACTCACATCGCGCGGTGCTTGGAAGGGGCATTCTTGAGCACGCCGGCAGCGACGAAGATGTGTTACTCGTTGGCATACGTGGACGTCGCAAAGCGCGATGTGGACTGCACCAAATGTTTGGCCGCGCACCGTATTGCCACTACTCGCCTCACGCGCAGTCTTAATCGAGATCTACGGTGGCGATCTTTTTCGGCTGCCGCCGAAAGCGCTTCGCTTACCGCTTTCAATTGTTGGCGCAGTTCATGCACCACTTGTTCGTCGGTCATACTGTCCTCTGGTCCCTCAGAATCGAAATGATTCGGCACTTGCTGCGCCAGCGCTCCGAAATGGCACCGAACGCCTCTGGAGAAAGAAACGGGCCAGTCCCTTGCCCGAGCTGTGGAGTAAATGAAACCGACAAAAATCTCGTTCTTTCGCGACGGCAAGAAAATCGGCGTTTTGAAAATGGCGACTCTCGCGTTGCATACCAACGATGCAGCCTTAACGCATTCTTTCAAGCTGGCGCGGACTCATGGAGTGTGGATGAGAGACGGCGGCTACGAGGATGGCAAACTCCTCGAATACGCATGGTACGAGAAGTTGACCCTCGAAAACAGCGACATTGCCTTTGTGTGGGTACACCAAGAACTGTCTTCAATAGGCATCGATTCTAAGTGGTGAGCAGTCGCGAAAGCTGACCGCGCCCTAAATGGCGTCCGGATCACCTCCGAACTCGAAGGATCGCGAGCGATCTCTCGGGAGTCGGCAGTAATCGAGACGTCTACCTACCATGAAAGAAGGCGTCAATTTGCTCTCGCAGCGGGGCGGGACACTCGAGGTAGGGGAAATGGCCACAGTCTTTGAGCGTCACCAGGCGGGCACCGGGAATGGCCTGCGCAATGTGCTCGGCAGCGAAGGGAAAGAAGTCGTGGTCGCCCGTGATGATCAGCGCCGGGATGTTCAGGTCCTTGAGCTTGGGATGGAGGTCGTAGCCATTGGGCGAGGCCCACGTCTCATTCACCAGGCGGTCTTCGACGGCTCTCGACTTGAGAATTCCATCTTTCCCCTGTTCGATGAAGCGCGCCTGCATTCTTGAGATGAGCTTTTCGTAGTTCTCTGGTCGAGCCAGTGCGGGTTTGAAATGAAAACGATAGTAAGCGACGACGGCTTCGGGGTCGGCATCTTTGTACCCATTGGTGTTTGCGATGGCCTTTCGCAACTCCATTAATACGGGCCATTTCTCGACCCGTTCCTTGCGGAAGCGGTCGACGTCGGCGGCGGATGCGGGGGCGGGATCCATCAGAACCAGGCGTGAGACGCGTTCCGGGTGGCGAAGCGCGTATTCGAGGGCCAGCACGGCGCCCCAAGAGTGCCCCAGCAGCACCACCTTGTCGAGATGGAAATGCTCTCGGACTTCATCGAGATCGGCCAGTTCAGATTTGAGCGTAACGTCTTCGGGCTTCACGTGATCGGCCGAGCGGCCGCGCCCGCGCTGGTCGTAATAAATGAGATGGAACTTGTCGGAGAGGCGGTCCAGTTCAGGCAGAAGATAGGAAATGTCGAAGTCTGGTCCACCATGCAGCACGATCATGGGCGCGCCCGACCCGACCTCTCGGCAATACAACCGCGCACCTTGAACCGCGATGCGGCTCTCTCGCGGCCCGACGTGCTCGCTTCGAGTTCCAGCACCTGCGCATGCCATGAGGATGGTAAGAAACAGCATGGCTTTCATGCAGAAAAGCTACATCAGGGTCATCGTGGGCGCAAAGGAAAGACACGGGTCATTGCGGTGGAGTGGTCGGCAACCCGAGATTCGGTGCTGCTGCCCGTTGCTGACAAATCCAGATTTCACCCGGAACCCCGCCGGGAAAGGGTGTTGGTATCGTAGTGAGTGTAATCGCCTGATTTCAACAGTTATCTTTGAAGTGTGCACACGATTGGGCGTAAATTGCTGTACGTGCAAAGGTTGGTCATACTACTCGGGTTGTTGCTGACAGCGAGTTCAAATGCAATCTGAAATTAAGGTAGGGCAACGTTTCAAATTCAATCTGTCGTCCGACGACCCTTCGTAAGAGCGGGAGGCGGTAGTAACTCGCGTACTCTCTAATAGCCAGGAAGGACTCGGGCCGGAGGTGGGCTTTTATTTTGCATATTGGGTGGCGGCTTACGAACTTCCGGAAACAGAGGCTCCGACAACGTTGGTGTTTGAACGTGGAACTGACGGCGACGTATACCTCGACGGACGTGTGGTTAGCATCACTTTGCTGAAGTGATCTTCCGCTTAGGAATATCGACCTTCTCTCTCTGCACCTCATTCCGCCGGTTATATGTCCGTTGCTCTCCCAAAAGGTCCTCCTATTTCCATTGTCGCAAGGAGTCATTTCTGAACGCAGCATTCGGACGAGAGTTTCTGGAAAAGTAAGGTAACGGACGCAAAGCACAGAGTTGAACTGTCGATGTCAGCCGTTTCAAGACCTGTGCTCCGAGAAACGGCAATATTGGATGGTGGGACTCTGCCCTACGCAGACAGCATTGCTAACGTTTCCGCCAGCACCAGCGCTCCCCGGGCGATGTCCTCGGGCGAAGAGTATTCGTCTGGCCGATGGCTGTAGCCATTGCTGCAGGGAATAAACAGCATCGCTACCGGCGCGATCCGCGAAATAAAAAGCGAGTCATGGTAGGCCCGACTGGTCATCGCTAGAAAACTGAAGCCATACTTTCCGCAGGCCTTTCCTAAAGCGGCAACGATCGTCGGGGCGCATTCCGCGGGCGCATCCGCATTCAACAACTCTGCACGAATTGTCACCTGTCGCTTGGTGGTGATCGCGCGACAAACGTCTTCTAGGACTTTCATCATGCCATCGCGGCGGCGAAGGTTGGTATCGCGGATGTCTACGCTGATGCGTACTTTGGCGGGGATGCTGTTAACTGCTCCCGGAAAAACATCACACATTCCCACCGTTGCCACAGTGTCGATCGCGCCACTCGATTGTGCCGCGTTTTCGATCGCCAGTATCAACTCTGCGGTAGCGCAGAGCGCGTCCCGCCGGTCCGGCATAAGCACGGCTCCGGCGTGTCCGCCGGCTCCTTCCACTGTCACACGCATGCTGGCCGGCGCCGCGATCCTCTCCACCACACCCAGCGGCTTCTGCTCACGCTCCAGCACAGGCCCCTGCTCGATGTGTAACTCGAGGAATGCCTTGTAATAGCCGGCGGGCAATTGTACCTGCTCCAATTCCCCTAAAAATCCTGTCTGCCGGCGTATATCTTCGACAGATTGGCCGTCATTATCTGTCAGCTTCCGAGCAACATCGGCCAACAGCGTTCCCGATAGCAAACGACTGCCTAGGCATCCAATCCCAAAACGCGTCGGCTCTTCAGAGGTGAAAATCAGCAACTCAATCGAGCACCGGGGACAAAACCCTGCCCTTTGTAACGCGCGGATCGCCTCGAGTCCACCGAGCACGCCCACCACGCCGTCGTACTTTCCTGCATTCGGAATGGCATCGATGTGAGACCCGGTTCCTACCACCGGTGCTGAAGGATCGGTACCCATCCAGCGGGCAAAGATGTTGCCGATAGCATCTTGCCGAACTATGAGCCCCGCATCCTGGCAGCGTGCTTTCATCCACGCCCGGGCTAGCAAATCCGTCGGGGTGAAGACAATCCGAGTCACAGCCGGAGCTGCCGCGTCCGAGAACGCGGCCAGCGCGTCGATCTCGGAAACTAAGCGCTCCTGGTCAACCGTGAGCTTCATCGAGCACCGGCCAGCGGGTGCCGGTTCCAATCCTTGTAGATGAGATATTTTGCGGGTACTTTCCCAATCGCCCCAAACCATTGCGGACACCATGGTCCCATCCAAATGAAATCACCCGCCGTCACCGGATACCACGAATCGCCGAGCCGGTAGATGCCTCCACCTTCCAGCATGATCAACCCATGCTCCATAACATGCATCTCCACCATGCTCAATGCGGTTCCAGGGTGGAACACCATCGTATTGACGGCAAAATCAAAGCTGAATTCGTCCGGCAGTAGGCACTTTACCTGCAAATCAGAATCGTCGTTGAGCGCATGCGAAGAGACCTCATCTTCACTGGAAACGATGGCTCGTGGCTGTTCGACGGTTTTCACGGCCTTATAAGGTTTCTCAAACACTGCAACGCGAGTCGTGGGGGTAGTGGCCGCCACTCGATGGGACAAACCCTCGGGGAAATAGGCATACCCGCGTGCGCCGAGTTCACTTCGCTTGCCGTCCAACTCCACAGTGACCGCGCCCTCAACCACATAAATAAAACGTTGGCTCGCCGTGCTCCCCAGTTCGCCGCCTGCGTCGAACTCCGCCGTGTACTCGGTGAATGCGGCGCCCAAAGCTGGTCCGACGTGAACAACAGCGGTACACGCCTTCATGCCCGGGAGCGGGGCCCGCACAAACGTGTCAGCCGTTAACAGCAGGTGATTGTGCTGATGGGCGCTTCGCGTTTGCCCTAAATTGGTGAGAGTCAGATTATGCATGGCGCGTCCTTGTCTGAAATGTGGTCGACGAAGCTAATTGAGTCAGCAGATACGACCCGCACTCGATCGCTTTCGCGACATCCTCGACCGCAACCGACTCGGCCGGACCGTGGCTGACGCCACCCGGCGTCCGGAGGAAAATCATCGCTGCGGGAACCTTCTCGGCCAAGATCATCGCATCGTGTCCAGCGCCACTAACCATGCGGTGTGGCTCACAACCTGTTCTCCGAATGGCTTCTTCAATCTGATCGCTAAGAAACGGATCCATCGCCACGGCCCGCTGATTCAGATGCGTGCTCCAGCGCACTGACAGCTCGCGCCGCTGCGCAATCTCCTCTGCGTGGTGAGTCAGATCTTCCACGGCACGTGTTCGAACTTCATCTTCCCGATGACGCAGATCCAAACTCAGCCGCGCCTCTTCAGCAATCACGTTGGTGGCTCCCGGTTTGGTTTGCACAGAACCAACTGTCGCGACTAATCCAGGAACGCGCCTAGCCACTCGCTCGACAGTCGCGATCCACTCTGCCGCGCACGTCACCGCGTCGAAACGCAGGTCCATCGGAGTTGTTCCTGCATGGTTCGCGCGCCCAACAAATGTAAACTCCAACCGGCTCTGACCAGCGATGGCTTCGACTACAGCCAATGGCAACCCTAGCTTTTCCAGCACTGGCCCCTGTTCGATATGAAACTCGAGATAGCCACAGACATCATCTGTCAACGAAGCTTCCGAAATTTCGTCGGGATTCAGTCCAAACTCCACTATCGCCTGGCGCACCGAAACTCCCCGGGCATCCTGCATAGCGAGTAAGTCCTGGTCGAGTCCCCCTACGAGCGCCCGACTACCGATGAATGGGGTTCCAAACCGCACTCCTTCTTCCTCGGAGAAACCGACGACTTCGATGGCGTAGGGAAGCTTCTGCTCCTTAAGCCCTTTCAGGAGCGCCACGGCGATTACTAGTCCAAGAACCCCGTCGTACGCCCCAGCCCGAGGAACTGTATCGAGATGCGAGCCGATCAGCAGTCGTGAAGCCCCCTCCTTAGCCGGATACAATCCCCGCAGATTTCCAGCCGCGTCCACTCGCACCTCTGTCCCGAGCGGCTCCAACCAATCGGTGATTTCCCGATGAACATCGCGCATTGGAGTTGACAAAAACGTTCGCCGCGTTCCGTCCGAGTCCTCGGAGAACAATGCCAGCTTCCGGCATCGGGCGATAACTTCTTCTGCGAGATTTGTCGTCTCATTCTTCACTTACGTCTGATCTGAAGCGCGGCTCGCAAAATCTAAGCTTCGCGAATCAGTTTCGCAGCTCCCCACCCGAGCACCACGAGCACAATCAGCACCAGCCAACCATACCGGTTCCCGTAGGTCGCGACCGGGTAGTGATGGCTCAGCATAAGAAAAACAACGGGAACTGCCATGAACGTATTGTGCTTAGAGCGTAGCTTGGCCTGCGCGCCAATCGCTGCGTCGAACGTTGCACCCGCTGCGGCCGCCAGTACCATTTTTCGTTGCGCCGGAAGTATCCGGAACCAGACGTTGGCCGTCATAATCGTCCCAAAAATCGCTCCCGTGTGAATGTAGGCTGCGCGTCCACTGAACACGTGTAGTAGTCCCCAGGAAACCACCGCCGTCATCGCCAACGCAAAGAATGCGAAAGCGGCCGGCGCTTTTCCTATTGGCGATAACACCGCAGCGTCGTATATCAACCAACCAACTACGAGCACACCGAATCCGATCGCAATGCCCGCTGGTTTGGAAATGTCCGCCACATCCGGATCGATCAGTCCCGCGCCCAAGTAATAAACCAGGACCAGGAGCACCATGCCCCCAAGCCAGGTCATCAAAGCTTCCCAGCGAAACCAGCGCACTTGTTCGGCGCGCACTCCCAGCGACTTCTGCTTTTCGACCGCATAAAAACCGCCGCTGTGTACCATCCATACCGTCGAAGCCGTTCCGTCGGCTGCAGCTTTTTTCTCAAGCTTCGTGAATTGTCCGTCAAGCCACGTGAAATAGTACGTCTGTCCGACCCACATGATTCCAGCGAACACGTGGAACCAGCGCACGCCGAGATTCAGCCATTCCAGGATCGAAAAATCCACCTCAGTTCCCCCGGTACGTCGTATATCCGTTCGCGCTTAACAACAGCGGAATATGAAACTGAGTTTCACCATCACGCACCTGGAAGATCACCTCCACGACTGGATAGAGGGCCGCAATCCTTAGCGCGCCGAAGTAACTCGCCGTGTCGAACGCCAGACGATACAGGCCGGGCGGCAACTCACTGTCGGGTAACAACTGCCCGCAACGGCCGTCGTGGTCGGTACGCGCCGATTTCAGAGGCTGCCAACACCCCGCCTCTTGTCGGTCGAGCCGTACCGGCACATCGCTTGCCGGCTTGCCGCGACCCAGATCCAAAATGTGTGTCGAAATGCGTTTCATTTCGAAAGCCATTTCTTCAGGCGAATGTTCGTGATCTTTCGCTGCTCTTCCGCTGCTTCCCGGAACTCGGCTGCGTCATCGTTCCGCAAACGATGCCGCAGAATCTCCAGCATCTCCGGCGCCGACTTGCCGGTGGCACATACGATAAAAACTCGACCAAATCGCCGTTCGTATTCCTGATTTGCCTCTGCCAGGGCCAATTGGATTGCTTCTCCAGAAGCAGCGACGTTCTGCTGCTCCTGCCGTGACCATGCTGCCGACTGCGCCGATGCCGTCTGTGGCGCCTTCCGCTCGCCAATACGCGGATGCTTTGAAAACGCCTCCATCCAGTCCTGGCTCCCTAAATGACTCCAAACTTCGTCGGATGCCGCGACGAGAGATAATTCATTTTCGAGTGGCCTGCGGGCCACTAACTCGAGAGCCCATGTCGTCGATCCGCAGCAAGCCAGGATTTCTTCTGCAGCTTTCTGCGCCGGAAGATGGTTCCAGCGCGCCAACACTTCGCTCATGCGCCTTGCCTGTCCGCAATCAGTCCCTGCAAGAATTCGGTAACCAGATTCCTGACCACCGCCGAACGATACGCAGCTGTCGAGCGAATGTCGTCAATCGGCCGAATTTCGCCAACTGCGATTTCCGCAGCGCGAGACACCAGCGCTGGATCGATTGCCTCCCCTCTGACACTGTGCTCCGTCTCCAGCAAACGCAAAGGCACCGGGGCGACGCTCCCCACGGCGATACGAATGTCATCGACAACACCGCTTGCGAGCCTTCCCAACGCTGCCATGCATACCTTCGAAATCGCCTGTGCATTTCGCGCGCCCACCTTTCGAGCATACGAAGTGTACCCAGTAAGCCCCCTCGTCACGCAAACTGCCCGAATCAATTCGTCCACCGCCAGGAGAGTCTTCTTGTAACCGATATGAAAGTCGACGTACCTGACGCGGCGCTCTCCTCGCGCGGAAACGATGATCAACTCCGGCTCGTACACGAGCAAGGCTGGAAGCGAATCTGCGGCGGGCGATGCATTGACGATGTTCCCACCCAGCGTCCCCCGATTCTGGTTTGCGATTCCTCCCGTCCAGCGTGCCGCTGTCGTTAGCAGTGGAAATTCCAGTTCGATTACCTTGTGAGCGCGCAAATCCGCGTAGGTGCAGCCCGCTCCGATGCTCACCTCGCTATCGGACACCTCAATATGCCGCAATTCGGGAAGGTTCCACAGGCTCACCAGTCTATGGGCCGCCAGCTTCCCGGAAGCATATTGGACCATCACATCGGTACCTCCGGCGATCGGCAACCAGGCGCCCGGCTGCTCCGCAAGCAGCGACACAACCTTCGTCAAACTACCTGGTGCCACTAATTCGTACTCGGCGGGATCTGATCTCATCCATCGTCCCCATGACTTGCCGCTTCCGCCACCGCCTCACAAATCTGCGAGTACCCCGTGCACCGGCAGAGATTGCCGGAAAGTCCTTCCTTGATGTCGTCCAATGTGGGCTGAGGTTTGGTGTTTAAGAGATGACAGGCCGCCATGAGAATCCCCGGAGTGCAGATGCCGCACTGCGCGCCGCCGCAATCCAGAAAAGTCTGTTGCAACGCGTGCAACTGCGATCCTTGCGCGAGGCCCTCGATGGTAACGATCTTCGATCCTTGCGCCTGCAAGACGGGAATCAGACAACTGTTCACCAGCGCTCCGTCGAGCAGTACCGCGCAAGAGCCGCACTCGCCTTCTCCGCATCCCTCTTTTGCGCCGGTCAATCCAAGTTGCCGCCGTAATAAGTCCAGCAGCCTTTCCATCGGGTAGGCAAGCACGCTCCGCGCTTCGCCATTCACGACGAATGAGACTTCGCATTGCGCGCCGAGCGGACTCATCGAAATCCTTGCGGTGTTCCAGATTCGTTGCGTGGGGCCGATCCCGCAGTCATTGCTTGGAAAATATCTTCTGAAAGCAGAGGGATGGAATCAAAGCGCATCCCAAGGGCATCTTCAATCGCGTTGACGATCGCCGGAGCAGGACCATCGATGGGCAATTCGCCAATGCCCTTTGCCCCGAATGCTCCGTGAACGTTGCCCAGTTCCTCAAAATACACGCGAATTGGAGGCAGGTCGGCCGACGTTGGCATGATGTAATTGGTCATCTGTGAGTTCTGCATCCGACCGCCCTGCCAGACCACTTTTTCGTACAATGCAAAACCAATCCCTTGCGCGACCCCACCTGCGACCTGACCTCGTGCCAGCACAGGATGAAGGACTTTACCGACTTCTTGAAGAGCAACAAAGTCATCGACGGTCACGCTGTAGCTCGTCAAGTCCACCGAGACCTCCGCGATGTACACAGCCCACGCGTAGGCCGCATAGGCTTCGCCGCGATATTTCTCATCATCCCAGAAAATGCCGGGCGGCGCTTCATAGTGCGCCCACGACTTGAATTCTCCGTTTTCGGCAACGTATTTCGCACAGGCTGCACGAAACTCGTCTCGCGAATATCTATCTCGCAGAAGGTCCAAACCAATCAACGTCTGCTGAAGTCCACGTGCTGCCGACTGCACCAGCCTTCCGACCACCATTACGGTTCGCGAAGCTACCGTCGGCCCACTGTTCGGCACTTCATCGGTATCTGGCTGCGCAATTTGAACGTCCTCGTATGTTAGGCCAAGGGTCTCGGCCGCAATTTGGCAGAGCACCGTCTTTGTCCCCTGTCCGAATTCCGTGCTCGACACCAGCACGCGCACTCGGCCATCTGCGCAGCCTTCAACGCCTACTACAGAAGCCAAATAGCGCTCACCCGATCCCGTAAAGCCGGCGCCATGCAAAAACGTGGCGATACCCATTGCCTTCTTGCGAGTGCCCCTCTGATTCTCCTTCTCGAAACGCTCTTTCTTCGCGCGATAGTCCGAGAGCGCAAGTCCACGTTCCAGGAGCTGATCGAGATCAATCGGTTCGCGGATCGTCTGTCCAGTGGTCGTCGTCATTCCAGTCTTGAGGAAATTTCGCCGGCGAATCTCCACGGGAGAGACTCCCACGGTCCCAGCGATGTGATCCATGTGCCGCTCCATCGCAAACAAACTTTGCGGCGCACCGAATCCCCGAAACGCCCCATGCGGCGGTGCATTCGTGGCCACAGCTTTCGCGGAGATACGCAGATTCGGCCAGTCATAAGGTCCACCTGCGTGAATCGTCCCGCGCGAGAGTACGACTGATGACAGCGTCGCGTATGCCCCGCCATCCACCACGAACTCAATTTCGCCGCCCAGAATTTTCCCCTCGCGGTTCACTGCGGTGCGATGCCGTGTTCGTGAAGGATGCCGCTTAGTCGTTGCCGCCATGTCCTCCATGCGGTCATAAACAATTTTCACCGGCTTTCCCGACTTCATCGCCAGCAAGGCCGCGTGCGCTGCGATCATCGAGGGATACTCTTCCTTCCCTCCGAACGCCCCGCCCGTCTCCGTCTGCACTACCCTGACTTTGTCTTCAGGCAAGTCGCACAATCTCATGAGCGCCTTGTGCACATAGTACGGGCATTGCATGGACCCCCACACCGTGATCCCATGTTGGCGATCGAAGCTCGCGATCATTCCATTGTTCTCGATGTAGAGTTGTTCCTGCGCCCCAGTCCTATATTCACCTTCGACGATGTAATCGGCTTTTGCCCAAACACGATCGACATCGCCTTTTTCGACCTGATGCCTCTTGAAAACGTTATCCGTCCCCCAGATAATCTCTGCTTGCTGCTCGCTCTCTTCAATCGTGAACAATGCCGGCAGCGGGTCGTATTCAATCACGACGGCCTCTACAGCTTTCGGGAGAACATACCGGTTTGCGTGCGCCAAAAGCAGGATTGGTTCTTCAGGATGATTGACGACGCCATCGGCCAGACACGGTTGGTCGTCCGTGATCAGAGCAATGCAATTCTTTCCAGGGATATCTTTCGCCGTGACGATGACGAACTCGTCCCACGTGATCCCGGGACCAAACGTGATCTTCTTGATCTTCCCACGCGGGATACCGCTCCGAACGGTCGCGCCACAGAGCATTCCGTGCAACGTGATGTCGTCGACGTATTGCGCGCGTCCCGTGACCTTCTCCTGCCCTTCCTTCCGCGGAACCGCCACCCCGACAATTTGCTCAGCCTTCATGAGATCTCATTTCGAACAGCCCAGGCTCAGTCACCGGTCAGTGACAGAATTCCCGCCCTGTAACCTCGTCAGGAAATTCTCCATCCTGAAACACCACGCTACCGCGCAGATAAGTCCTCTTCACCAAGCCTTGGAGGCTTTCGCCCAAGTACGGCGATACTGCGTGGCGATAATGCAAGCGTTCCTCAGTTAGCCCGAGCTCCGTGTCAGTGTCAAAAATGACGAAGTCCGCGTCACAACCAGTAGCGATCCGCCCCTTGCGCGCATCGCACCCCGCGAGCCGTGCCGGCTCTTCCGACATCCAGCGCGCGATGTCAGTCAGCGCAAAACCACGCCGCCGCGCCTCCGTCCACATAATTGGAAGTGCCGCCGACAGGCTCGCAATGCCGCCCCATGCATCCTGGAAGTTTCCCTCCTGCAGTCCCTTCATCGCAGGCGGACACGGCGAATGGTCCGTTACCACCATATCAATCATTCCATCTCTCAGGCCTTGCCAAAGTAGTTCCCGATTGGCCCAGCCCCGGATCGGAGGCGCACACTTGCACTGCGTCGCTCCATCCGCAATCGTCTCCGCATCCAGATGCAGGTAATGCGGGCAGGTTTCCACGCTGAAAGCCAACTTTTCGGCACGCGCCTTCCGCAACAAATCCAAAGCCATAGCCGTTGCGAGATGCACGATATGCAGACGAAATTCGTACTGGCGGCACAACGACAACATCAACTGGATTGCGGTTAGTTCCGCCTCATCTGGCCGCGACTGCAAGTAGGTCGCATATTTGGTCCAATCCGCGCCCTGCAGTCGTTCCGTTGCTGCGTATACCGGACCTGGAAGCTCTGCATGCACGAGCAGCGGCAATCCCGTTCGCGCCACGTACGGCAAAGCCGCGCGCAAGCCCTGCTCGTCGACCATTGCAAATTCCTCGATTCCCGGATGCACGAGGAAACACTTGAACCCCAACACTCCCGCCTGCGCGAGCGACTCAATGTCTTCCCGATTGTCCTGAACGACTCCACCCCACGCACCCCAATCGACTAGGCACTGTCTCTGAGCCGCTCGTCGCTTTGCGTCAAGCGCTGACACATTTGTAGTTGCCGGGACACAGTTCAGGGGCATATCCACGAGCATCGTGTAGCCGCCCGCTGCAGCCGCCCGTGTCGCTGTCCGAAATCCTTCCCACTCGGTTCGCCCCGGCTCGTTGATATGAACATGCGAATCCACCAAACCCGGCAAAATGGCTGTATCCCCGAAGTCCTCCCGTGCTGCACCAGCCGGCACGTCGCTGGTCGCAACGACTCCTCGAATCCGTTCGCCCTCCACCAACAGCGCGCCAGCCCGGATTCCTTGCGGCGTCACGAGTCTGTTGGAAAGAAAGGCCTTCAACCCCACAGTCTTCTCCCGACGTCTCGAACTAAAAGCGAATCAAGACTATCCGGAAGCGGCACTCTTTTTCAATCGCAAGCAATCCTCGCGCTGCATACAGAGCAGCCTCACTATTTTCGAGATTCGGGCTTATACTTCCTTCTCAGCGAAGGCGCTGCGAACGAGTCCATGCTCGATTGCTTTGCGGCAAAATTCGCTTGCTGGCTTAGGCAAACCGTTCACTGACGTCCAAAGCACATGGACAACTCTTTCATGGCCCGCGCCATTCAACTCTCCATCGATAATGTGCTCTCCGGCAAAGGCGGGCCTTTCGGCGCCGTAATCGTGAAAAACAGTAGCATCGTCGCCGAAGGCGTAAATCGCGTCACATCGATCAACGATCCTACGGCGCACGCCGAATTGGTTGCCATCCGAGAAGCATGCGCCAAACTCCACACCTTCGACCTTCATGATTGCGAGATCTATGCCTCCTGCGAGCCCTGTCCAATGTGTCTTGGCGCGATCTACTGGGCCCGCCTGGCTCGCATTTACTACGGCAATATTGCCGCCGACGCTACCAAGATTGGTTTCGACGACTCTTTCATCTACCAGGAATTTTCTAAGCCCTTTTCCCAACGCTCGATTCCGATGGTTCAGATGATGCAAGAACAAGCGCTCGCCGCGTTGCGGGCCTGGAAAGAAAACCCGAACAAGATTTCCTACTAAGAGCCACATAGGCCCCGCGGGAGGGAACTCGCCCCGAGTCACGAAGCTCTTTCGGAGAATAGGTCATCAACTTAGTGTTGCGAACGTCACGGAGATGCGGCCAGTGATCGCAAGAACGCGCCCGCCGATGGGCGACAAGCTCGGCGCGCTTTGCACCGGTCCGATGGTCCTGAGCGCCAGCGCGTCGGACGGTCGAACCACGGGAGGGGGCTCGCCCTTATATGGGATCGCGACCTGGGTCAGTACCAAGCACCGTGCATCTGGAAGTTATGAACTTCAGGGCGTGTCCCCCATCGCCCAAAAGGGAGGCACGCTCAAAGGTGAGGCTCGGCCCAATGGTGCAACGCCGCATTATCCTCTCGCCGGTGGGACAGTCAAGGTTATGGGTGCGATACCGCGCAGTTAACTGTTCGATTATCAGACTAAGGCGGGATGGCAACTCTCGCAGCCCTCTAGACAGTGGAAGTTGTGACAGGATGTCGCTGTCAGGTTCTGAGTGTAATCGCCTAATTTCGCCAATAACGTCAGATCGCTCAGTAGTTTTCCCACGTTACCGACCAGTGTTCATCGGGTCGAGTCGATTTGATGACCAAGTGCCCATCCGAAAACTGGTACGCTCGCGGAAGGTTCTTTCCTACCAGCCCCTCCGTGATCGATCCCTCCACGTGATGCGTTACCGTCTGCGCCTGTTCATTCACGTCGTAGCTGCCGAAAGAAGCCTCATACCCGTTCTTCACATAATCATTGGATAGACCGGACGCGGACGGCGGGTACATAAGCTGCACGGACATATGGCCATCATGCGTGTAGAGCAGCATGCCCTTCAGATCGGTGATACGGTTCACTTTTCTGTCCGCTTCGGGTACTTCTAGCGAGACAAGACGCCACGCTCCAATCAGCTTGTTCCTTGATGTGCCCGGGCTTGCGTCTTTCTTGTCTGTAGACTGCATTCGCGAAACTCCGCCGAGCACCGCAACACCGGCCAACGTCCAGCAAAGTAGTGCTTTCATGTTCCGCTCCTCTTATCGCAAGATAACATTGGAGCTTGATGTCTATGCGGTTCGATGTCGGCGAAAAATCGCCCATTTCACCAACAACTCCTGACCGGGTGGCTAATTCCCATAGTTGGTGTAATCGCTCGGATACGTCAGCGATCCTGTTCTATCGCATTCGGGCGCAGACGCTTAAGTGCCTGGCCTACGTTAAGCGGCGGATAATATCAGCCAGATTCCAGACCAGTTGGCCTCGGCCTTGGTGCAGGAAGATCCCCATTTGAGCAATCAAGGAATAAGCAAGAGCGATCTGGGCGAGAGCGAATCCGGCGATGGTGAACTGGCCGACACTAAAGACTCCCAATCCAAATTGCGAAATGGTCACCACGCCGCAGGCGAACTGCCCGATGGCGATGACCCCTTTGGCAGGCACTGGCCTGCGATTGGGACGATACTTGAAAGACACGTGCAGAAGCGGCAAGCCGAGGAGCGTGGCCTGCGACTTGTATTCAAATCCCCATCCGTCCCACTTATCCTTGCCGGGGTACGGGGCACCGCAGCCGGGACAAAAGACCGCTTGCTCCGAAATGTTGTGGCGGCATTCTCTGCATGGTTTCATTTCGTCCCTCGCTAGGTACGTCTTTGTGCCCAGCCCAGTGTTCCGCTCGGAGAACCCGCTGAGCGAGTGAGGCAAAGAAAGACCTCGCACAGAAGGTAGCTGCGCAGGGTGGGTAAGACAGCGCGCAGACAAAATGCCCTCCCGTATTGGCGGAAGGGCATGGTGTACGTGGATTGTTGCGGGTTCACTGCTTGTCGTAGGTCGCCGTGCCCTCGATCTTCACGCCTGCCGGGTTCGTTCCGCTAACGGAAACAGAACGACTCTTGCCGTCCGGAGCAACAACGATCTTGCCGGTCATTGTGACCGCACCTGCCTTTTTGACTCTCATTTCGAGTGTGTGGTCGTCGATTTTCTTGTACGCCCGGGTATCTGACGTGGGATCTCCAACGACTGGGTAGTCGTTACCGTCGAATTTCCCGGTCCACTCGGTGTGCGTGGGCTTGCCGTTTGCGTCAACGCCGTCCACGATTACTTTCACGTTTTCGCCGGCTGCTTGGTAAACGACGGTCGTGTTCTTTGCCATTCCCGTGCCCAGAGTCGACTTGCTTTCGTTAAGCTTCCAAGTGCCCAAATTCGCGTCATCGGCGAAACACAGCGTCAGGCCGAAAAGGCACGTAATGACAATCAGAAGAATGCTTCTTGCCTTCATGTCCCCCTCCTCGCTGGTCTTGAAGATTTAGTACCCGATTGGTAAGGGAGAAATTGTAGGCGTGCTAGGCCGGGGTTGCAACTTGCATACCTCGTCGGCAGCAGTAGTTTGGCGAGGAACCAATTACACTCTCTGACCCTTAGTTGGTGTAATCGCCTGTTAACAACGCTGACGGTCAATCCGAAACCCATCGTGACAGTTTCGGCAGTATAAGGATTCGGCTATCAGGCGACCGCCGCCCGATCGGTGCAGATCAGAAGGTGTTCTTTCAGGTCGTTTCGGGCGCGCTCCATATTAACCTGGCTTCGGGCTGCCAGTTCCTTGGTGACTCGATAAAACGGGGAGGCGCAGGCTTCCGCATACTTCGCTAGCTTGCGGCGAAGCATACGATCGAGTTCCCGACACTGCGAACACCGCAAGACTGGATCAACCACGATTGAGGAGTTCGTGCTCAGCGCGAAACCAGTCCTGTTCGTCCTGGCCATGTTCACGACCGCGGTTCTCGTACAGCTTGTAAGCGCGATCCCGGATCTTGTCGTGGGAAGGGACGTGGGTGGGTATCGCGGCCAGTTTTCCGGTAGAGCTTGGCGGATCGAAGACACGCTGGGGCTGAGATTGTGGCGCGGCCTTGGGGTTCATCATGAGGGAAGCCTCCGTTTGGGTACGCCTAAGAGGAAAGTACTTCAGATGGGCTGACTTAGTTCAGAGGACCTGAAAGAGTAGAAGACGTTTACTCATCTTTAACACTAGGCTGATCGCCCACATGAGTCAAGCCGAGAACGCAAGGTTTCGCCACTTTGAAGCCGGTAAAGACGCAGGTAATTGGTGAAACATCGCCATTTCACGCATTGACCCGGATTTTGGCGAACAAACGGCGCAAACTGGCGAGAACGCCTGTTAACAACAACTAGACGACGGGCCGCTCGCGACGGTGGTGTAAGGCAATTGGGATGTGAACGTGGATGCTGGTTCCCCTCGTAGGCCCAGAATAAATCGTGATAGTTCCATCCACCAGCCGGACGCGTTCCCGCATACTGATGAGACCTAGCCCTTGACTGTGCATCGCTACATTGAGGTCAAATCCCTGCCCCGAATCGTCGATGTCCAAATGAATTCCACCCGAGTCTTCGCGCAGTTGCACATCAAAGTGGCGTACACCACTGTGCTTCGCGCCATTTTGTAGGGCTTCTTGTAAGACTCGGAACAGACAAAGGGAGATTTCCGGTGACAAGTGCATCGGCACATTGTTGCTCCGGAAATCAATTTCCACTCTCTGCTGCTCACCAAATTCTTTGCAAAAACCCTTCATGGCTGCAACGACGCCTAGATATTCAAGTTTGGAAGAATGCAATTTGTGCGACATCGTTTGGACATCATTCGCTATTTCTACAGTGCCTTCTTGAACTGCACCCATCCGTGCCCGAACCTTAGACTTTGAAGGAGGGAGACTTTGTTGGAGTTCTTTGAGTTCGTTTGCCAAGAGTGAAAGCCGTTGGGCGATGTCGTCGTGCAGCTCTCTCGCGATCCGGGTACGTTCTTGCTCCTGTGCTTCAATCAACTTTTGGCTCATGAATGTAAGAGCCTCTTCCATCTGTTTGCGCTGACTAATGTCCTCAGCAAAGATCAGAATCCCTCCGACATCTCCGCTGGATGTCTTCCAAGGACGAATCTCCCAGCGCACCCACCTGGTGCCATCTTTACGATCCCAGCGGTCCTCTTCGGCTCGTAATATCTCTCCCTCGAGAGCCCGGCGATGCATTTCTTTCCACGTTTCGGGAATGTCAGGGAAAACTTCGTAATGTGAACGTCCCAGTAGCTGCGAACTGTCAGCCGAATAATCTTCACAGAAGCGGTCGCTCACCTGGAGATAGCGCATGCCGCGGTCGAGCATTGCGACTCCCGCTGGCACGTTCTTGACGAACATTGTCAGCAATTCTTCTCGCGATTGGAGTAACGCCGTCTGCCCTTGTAACGTGCGATTCAACTGGCGGAGGTCCTCCTCTGCAGTCTTCCGTTCCGTCACGTCGACAGCAATCCCTATGTAACCTGCAAAGGAGCGATCCTGATTGAACCGTGGCACTCCAATGTCTAACATCCAGCGATACTCGCCGTCATGCCTCCGGAGCCGGTACTCGACTCTGAATTTCTCTCGCCGATCATAGGACTGCGTGAAGGTGTTGAGGCACCTCTGCAAGTCATCGCGATGGACACCTTCTGACCAGCCAACACCAAGTTCGTGATCAAGTGATCGTCCGGTAAAATCCAGCCAAGGCTGGTTGACGTATGTGCAAACCCTGTCAATTCCCGACATCCAGATCAATCCAGGCGCAGTGTCGGCGACCAAGCGAAAATGTGTTTCGCTTTCTTTCATGGCCTCTTTACTGCTTCTTGTCCTCTTAGCAGTCTTAGCTTTGTTCTTAGGAACGCTGATGATTTTGATGGGGGGGCGGCGCGTCATATTTGCCTCAATTGCAGGTTCAACACATGACGGTGTGTTCGATGGCGGATGAATTCAATTGGATGGCGGATAAATTCAATTGATAGTACGAGTCAGTGGCCTAGGGTCTTACTCAAAAATGACACCCGCATTGATCCGAGAAAATATCAGTCTATGCGGACTTGGGCAGCAACTCAACGGCAATGAGAGGGCGTGCGGTAGTTGGCGAAAAATCGCCATTTCACCAACTACTGCGACCAAGCCACCCGCCCAAGTAGTTGGTAAAAATTGCCTATTTGCGTCAACTACAGAACGTGCATGCGACTCTTGCGTAGCATTGTTGTGTGATACGACGAAAGAAGTGGCGGCCCGCCCTTTGAGGTTGAAACTGGCCGGCCTCCCAATAAATGTGACAGGAAATTGACAAACTCCTTGTCCCCGCGCGTGGTACGCTGCTGCGCGCCGGCGATTGGATTGCTTTTGCGGCCCGGATCTGCTGACGAGAGGAGGAATCAACAATGAAGTTCGCACGCCTTGCCGTAGTAATTTCGGTTGTCTCACTGGGCATACCAGCCGTTGGGCAGAAGGTGCTCAAGGCGAAGTTGGCTGGTCTGCGAGAAACTCCAATCGTAGTAACCGAGGGCCGCGGGACTGCGAGGCTGGTCATCAGCAACGACGAGAAGTCTATCAACTATGAGCTGACCTATAGCGGTCTCGAGGGCAACACGGTGCCCACCGGTCAGGTGCTGTTTGCGCATGTGCACGTCGGGCGGCACACCATCGCAGGTGGCGTCGCTGTATTCTTCTGCGGTGGCGGCAATACGACGGTCACGCAAGCAGCGTGCCCGGTGTCTGGAACCGTGAGCGGAACATGGACGTCTGCGGATGTGGTGGGTCCGGTATCACAGGGCATTGATCCTGCGAACCAGGGGGCGGATGCGGCGTTTGCAAGGTTTGTGAGCGAAGTCAAAGCGGGACTAAGCTATGCCAACGTCCACACGACACGAAGCCCCGCCGGTGAAATCAGGGGCCAACTCCTGGCACGCGGTCATGGTAAGGACGAAGATCACCACTAGCAGATTGGTGTAATGCCATTACTCGCATAAAACCTGAGAGGCTTCCCAAAAACAGCGGTGCTACCTCCTCCGGAGAGCACAGTTGTCAGTGCATTCTATGATCCGCTCTGAGCCCTGATACGACCTGCTAGTCGAGATCAAATTGGCGAAAAATCGCCATTTCACCAACTACTTTGCTCGGGCGGCCCATTTCGAGTAGTGGGTGTAATCGCCTGTTAACAACAGTTGAGACCTCACCGTAGTTCCCCTGCCTTCGTCTTGACTCATACAGGCCACGAGAGAACAATTTCGATCGTCCTCTCTGCAAAAGGGCAGTTTTCTTACCGTCGCCTCGTCCAGCAGCAAACAGACAGTCAACAAGTCTCTTTCTCACGGCTGTTTCAAGTCGGGCCGAACGAACCCAGTCGGTAAATCGCTTTCGCTATCAACTGACAATCGCAGAACGTTTGCTTGTAGGGCACCGAAAAAATCTAAATCTATTGAAGAGGAGACACAATGGCCAAAACCAGTGTTACGCAACGGGAACAGGCAGCTGACAAGAGTGCCATTCGACCGTTCCCCAAAGTGAATGTTCCGGAGGCGGAACTGAGCGAATTGCGCAGGCGCATCAACGCGACCCGGTGGCCGGAGCGGGAAACGGTAACAGATGCAACCCAAGGCGTGCAGCTTGCGACGACTCAGGCGCTCGCGAACTATTGGGCAAAAGAATACGATTGGCGAAAAGTTGAAGCGCGCCTGAACGCCCTACCCCAATTCGTTACAGAGATCGATGGACTGGATATTCATTTCATTCACGTTCGCTCGAAACATGAAAATGCGATGCCGCTCATCGTCACGCACGGCTGGCCCGGTTCGGTCGTCGAGCAGTTGAAGATCATCAATCCGCTCACGAACCCCACGGCCCATGGCGCGAGTGCGTCAGACGCTTTCGATGTAGTGGTTCCATCAATTCCGGGCTACGGTTACTCAGGCAAACCGACCACGACCGGTTGGGGTCCCGATCGCATCGCGCGCGCCTGGGTCACGTTGATGAAGCGCCTCGGATACGCACAATTTGTGGCGCAAGGTGGCGACTGGGGGTCGATTATCACCGACATAATGGGGGTGCAAGCCGCTCCGGAGTTGCTCGGCATTCACGTCAACATGCCTGGGATCTTTCCAAGCGACATTGACCAAGCGGCTTTTTCCGGGGCGATTGGATGTTTCCACCAAGGGACGCGCCTTCGCTGCAAGGCACTGCACAGTGCACGGTGAATTTGCCTCGCTCAACTCCTGCGCCTCCCCTCAGTGTCAGTTCGTAACGGCCTTCAGTCTTCGACCCTGCCTTTGAGTCTTCCTCAAGTTGGTCAAAGACGATTTCGCCCGAAAGAACTTGTTCACATGGCAAATCTGCACTGACACATCTGAACGCCCAATTATCAGGGCCAATGACGATAAGTTTCTGAACTCTTATGGGCAGTTTTCTTATTTCGATTTCAAGACGTGGGTATAGGTTTGCGCCACAGCGATCAATCTCTGTCAAGACCAGCTTGAAGCCGTGTGTGTCATTCTCGGCAAGGCACGTCGAGGTTCCGTGGGAGTACGTTGTGTTTTGTGTTCCACCTAAACGGCTCAAGGCAAACAAAAATGCTAGGAGGACGGTAAGGCCTGTCAGACGCCTGAAGCGACAATCAACGGCAGCGGAGTGCATAGGCGTGCCAAGTAACAAAACGAATTGGTCAGCAGAATCGACCGCTGAAACTAGCCTCTCTTAATGAAAAAGCGAATCCCTACAGAGATGACTACAATTATCAGCAGAATCTCGATCACAGTCGTCATCGTCATTTTCGCCCCCAAGCTGCCCCAATTGTCGCACTGATCCATTGAGCGGCCAACAGGCTAGATCAGAGGATCGACCGCGAAACGAGGTGGGGTTGTCAGCATCACACACGATGCGCTGCCACTCTAGTCAGCGAGGGAAAGGCAGTAGTTGGTGAAATTGCCTGATTTCGTCAATCGTGCTACATCAAAGACGCTTGAGCGTGGGGCGTATAATCGCTTGCCACGGTGATAGGAGGTATCGATATGGCCAAGATCAAGCAGTTCACAATCGCTATCGAAAATCGACCCGGGGCAGTCGCAGAAATTGCTAAAGCACTTGGCAATGCGAGGGTGAACATTCTCGCACTATTGGGAACCGCCCAGGCAACGAGCGGTACGATTCAACTGGTCGCCGAGGATGCCAAGCGAGCAAAGAAGGCGCTGGATGAGGCCAAGATTTCGTACCGCGAGACCCTAGCAGAGGAACACGAATTGCCAAACAAGGCCGGTGCGCTTGCGCAGTGCTTGGAGAAACTTGCAGCTCGGGGGGTCAACCTAAACTCGATTTATGCGACTGCCTCGAAGGGCGGGCGTAAGGCAGTTGTCGTCTATACGGCAGAGGCTGAGGCAAAAGCAGTCCAGGCAGCATAAGAAATCCGTAGTTGGTGTAATCGCCTGTTAACAACAATCATCTTTTCGGCCATCGCCTCGCAATCCTAATGTTATGCAAAGAAAAGCCGCCCTGACATCGGGCGGTCACTGTGACTCATCGGGGTGTGCTTGCCTACATTTTTAGTGTCGAGACATGACTCGCAACACACTGCCATTGACCGTTCTGCATCTTTACCCAGGTATCGGTAAAACGCTCTTGAACATCCATTGGTTTTCCCGAAGGATCGGTGCCCTTACCTTTTGAAGCCTCCCGTGGCGATTGCCGTATCGCCAAATACTGTTACCTTCATGTCGTCGTAATCCACGCTGGTATATTTGGTCGCCTTCGCAGTTGCCAGCGATTCGGCCTTGTTGTTGACTTTCCCATCGCTGCCGGTGGTTATGAACTTGTCGGCTAGTAGCGGGGCCACCAAGTCAGGATTATTTGTCTTTTGGGACTGAAGCCATTGTTGTTCTAGTGCAGCGACAGCCTTCTCGGTCTCGCCGCTCGACATTTTCTCTTGCGACCAAGCTGTGCATGCCATCGACAGCAAACCGATTACGCACCATATCCAAGTTCTTCTCATAGACCTCTCTTCGTTGTAGAGATTTTCCGAAAACCGTCGGCCGGCGTTCTGTGGGCTTATGGTCGGCTCACTGTAGGCGCTCGGGCTGCTCCTGTCAAAGGATCCGGCTCATGCGAGCAATGATTGAGATGGATGGTCGGCACTCGGAATGCATGCAGCAGTTGGTGGAAAATCGCCATTACACTCCTTGACCTTGTCTCGGGCGAACAAACGGCACAAGCTCGCGTATACGCCTCGGTGAACAACAACTGATGGCGAGCCATGCTAATTCGATGACGTTGATATACACGAGCTAGCCATGACGACTAGGCGACGTATTCTGTTGACTGATCGATTGGGCAGGTTCATACTCCGCCACATCAACTCGAGAGAGCCCGCCTGATATTCTCTCGTTCAGACTCTCCCAGGCTGACGGGCCCAACCCGGCGTTAGCGGCCCTCAACACAGATTGCGCAAGGAAAATCCGATCGCAAACCACTTCGCCTAACGCAGCGTTCCTTCTTCGGAACAACTGTGCTCTTCTTGCGTAGCCATCAACCCTGTGGAGTTGCTCGTTTGAACGGAGTTCTCCGCACCGAGCAAGCTAGAAAGGAAAGCACAATGCACATGCTTGAGATCACACATTCCAACTTGAATAAAAAACGCACAATCCAATGGGTATGGGTCGCAGTGATTGCCATCACCGGCACAGTATCGCTCGTACCAGCAGCCGCCGCTGAAGAAACCGTGAGCAACTGGAACTCGGTTGCTGTCCAGGCTACTTTGACGGCAGGACAGAACGCCCCTGTCTCATCGCGGACGCTCGCCATCACGCAGGCGGCGGTCCATGATGCGCTGAACGCGATCGACTCGCGTTATGAGCGATACGCGTTCACGGGCGTAGCACAAGCTGGGGCATCGGTAGACGCGGCGATCGCAGCTGCGGCACGAGATGCACTCGTCGGAGCCATCTCAGTCGGTGCATTGCCATTCGTGGGCTTCGGGACGCCAGAACTTCAGGCAGCTGCCGTCGCGCAGGTGGATACCACATACTCTACGACGCTGGCGGGCATCCCCGACGGCGCGCCAAAGAGCGACGGCATCGCGATCGGACAAGCCGCCGCCGCTGCGATTCTCGCGCTCAGAAGTGCCGATCACGCCACAACGTTGGTGACATATACACCCGGTACACAGCCCGGCGAATGGCAGCCGACACCCAACCCGGTTCCCTTCGACCCGCCGGCGGCAGCTGACCACCTCCCTGCTGCGCTTCCCGGTTGGGGACAGGTCACCCCATTCGCGTTGCGAAGAAGCAACCAATTCGAGCCCGAAGGACCACCGCGACTGACAGGAAAGCGATACGCAGCTGAGTACAACGAGGTGAAGGCGATTGGGGAGCAGAACAGCACGACCAGGACCGCCGAGCAGACTTTCATCGCCCGTTTCTGGTATGAAGCCTCACCGGCCGGGTGGAGCCGAATCGCCCGGGTAGTTGCGCAGTCTCGGGGTCTCGACACGTGGGAAACGGCGCGTCTGCTTGCGCTTGTTAACCTCGCAATGGCCGACGGGTTCATCGCAGGATTCGAGACGAAGTACGAGTTCAACTTTTGGCGACCCGTGACCGCGATCCGCGCTGGCGACACGGACGGAAACGATCAGACGGTTGCCGATCCGGCGTGGTCGACATTGCTGAACACGCCGGCGATTCCCGACTACCCTTCAACCCACAGCGTGCTCGGCGGTGCGGCTTCCAAGGTTTTGCGTCGCTTCTTCCATAACGACAATGTGGCTTTTAGGGTCACAAGCGGCGTACCGTTCGCTGGCTTAACGCGGTCGTTCACGGGCTTTTCTCAAGCGGCCGCCGAAAACGGCGAGTCCCGCATCTACGCAGGGATTCATTTCCGTTCCGCCGTTGAGGACGGGATAAAGCAAGGAGAGAAGATCGGCGGCTTCGTGTTCACGCACGTTCTGCAACCAGTCGATCGCGATGACGAGAACAACGACCGACGGTGACGAGCGACCTTCACCAATAAGAGTCGGGCCGAGAATCGACTCCGGCAGCCACAACTGGGGCTATGGACGTGGAACCTTCGAGGCCGTCTTATAATCGAGCGGGTATGAAACCACCTCTGTCGCTCAAGCGAATCGGAATCTGGACGGGCGCTTTCG
>Ga0268266_10001764_pt1 | contig 24608 bp, 24 predicted proteins | sample KBSS13metaG_FD_190356 | JGI IMG/M metagenome (GOLD analysis project Ga0268266, IMG submission 190356) | Switchgrass rhizosphere microbial communities from Kellogg Biological Station, Michigan, USA - KBS S1-3 metaG (SPAdes) (version 2) | ecosystem: Host-associated > Plants > Roots > Rhizosphere... | reverse complement strand
CCAATCAACTTAGCCCACGCGCACCGGCACGAAGATCTGGGCGTCGCCGCGCTTCACGAGCAGCGCGATGTGGCCCTTCGACTTCTCCACAGCGTTGCGCAGGTCCTCGACGCTGGTCACCGGGGCGCCGTTGGCCGCGAGGACCACGTCACCAGGCTGCAGGCCGGCGGCCAACGCAGGTCCGGTCGCCTTTTCGACGAGCACACCGTGCTGTGTGTTGGCCTGCTGCTTCTCTTCACCCGTCAGTGGACGCACCGCAAGGCCGAGCTTGCCGCCGTTACCCGAGTGACCGGTTACAGCCGCAGTCCTCGTATCCTCCATCGCGGCGAGCTTCACGGACACATTGCGCGTAGCGTGATCGCGCCATACCTCCAGGTTCACAGTGGAGCCCGGGTTCATCATCGCGATCGCGGCCGGTAACTCCGTCGCACTGGTCGGCTGGCCGTTGATCTTCAGGATCACATCGCCCGGCTCGATACCGGCCTGCGCCGCAGCACCGCCTTTCTCAGTACTGGAGACGACCGCGCCTTCCGGCTGCGGCAGTCCGAACGAGTCGGCCAGGCCCTGGTTGACATCCTGGATGTACACACCGAGCTTGCCGCGCGAGACGTGACCGGTGGTTTCGAGCTGATTGCTGACTCGGAGCGCGACGTCGATCGGGATCGAGAACGACACACCCATGAAGCCACCGGAGCGGCTGTAGATCTGCGAATTGATGCCGACGACCTCGCCGCGCATGTTGAACAGCGGGCCACCGGAGTTACCCGGGTTGATCGGCACGTCCGTCTGAATGAACGGGATGTAGCCGGAATCCGGCAGCGTGCGGCCCTTGGCGCTCACGATGCCCGCGGTCGCGCTGTTGTCGAATCCGAACGGCGCACCGATCGCCAACACCCATTCGCCAACTTTCAGATTATGCGAGTCGCCGAGCTTCACTGTCGGCAAATCCTTCGCGTTGATCTTGATGACGGCCACGTCGCTCTTGGTGTCGATGCCGATAACCTTCGCGGTGTACTCGCGACGGTCGGTCAGTCGTACCGTCACCTCGCTCGCACCGTTGACGACGTGAGCGTTGGTGAGAATGTAGCCATCGGGACGGATGACGAAGCCCGAGCCTTCGCCGCGGGTAGGCTGCTGTTGTCGCGGTATGCCGCGGAAGAAGGGGGCGAAGGGACTGTTGGGGCCGAACGGGTTGGCATTGCCACCGCCGTTGCTGTTGTCATCGTCGTCGTCATCGCCGGATTGGTTATCCGACACGCCGACTTTGCCAACGACAGTGATGTTGACTACCGCGGGCCCGTACTTCTGCACCATGCTGCTGAAGTCGGGTAGTACGGCCGCCGGGTTCCCGGTTGCCGGCACGGACGTCACGGGGCCAACGGCCGTGGCCGGCGCCGGAGCGGTCGCCGCCACGCCAGGGGTCGCGCCAACCGCATACAAAACACTTACGGGCGCTGCGACCACCGCCGCGCCGAGTACCGCCGCGGCAAGCGGCTTTCGGATCAGGGTTCTAAGGTTCATTGCGAAAACTCCAACCAGTACGGGTCACAGGGGGTCCATGACATGCTGCGTACGGTAGGTCGGCAGACTTAAGTGATCCTTAAGACGCTCAGGCCGTTGATTTTATTGGTGTGCTCGAGGGCAGACGCGCGGCGGGAAACAGTACACTGACCGCCAGGCCCTGGCCGTTTGGACCCGTGTCCAGCTTGAGGGTGGCGCCGTGGGTATCGGCAATCGCTTTGACGATGGCCATGCCGAGGCCGCTGCCGGGCGGTGAGGTGCCCGGTCGCCGATAGAAGCGATCGAGGACGCGAGTTCGATCTTCCGGCGGAATGCCAGGTCCGTTGTCGACGACCCTGAGGACGACGCGCGAGGCCGGGGCGTCAGCCGGCGAAGTCACTTGGCCCGGCAACGTCGCAGCGGCCCGTTCCGACCAGGTTTGGATCGCGGTGCGCGGCGGTGCATGCTCCACGAAGACGTCGACGCGTCCGCCGTCCGGTGTGTAACGCACCGCGTTGTCGACGAGATTTCGCGTAAGCGTCCGCAGGGCATCGGGATCACCCAATACGATGGCCGATTCGGAGTTGGAAATGCCAAGGTCGATGTGCTTTGCATCGGCGAACGGAACCAACTCCGCGACGACCTCGCGCACAATGTCAGTCAGAGGCACCCCCACGCGTCCGGGCTCGGCGCGCGGCCCCTGGCGCGCGAACGAAAGCATTTGCTCGACGAGGCGGATGGCTCGCTGGACGCCCGCAGAGAGGTTTTCCATCGCGGCATTCCGCTCCGCTTCGTTCGTCGCGCGAGCCAGAGCTCCCATTTGCAAGTGCAATGCAGTGAGCGGAGTGCGCAATTCGTGCGCGGCGTCTGCCATGAAGGCCCGCTCTCGGGTCAGCGCAGCGTCCAGCCGTACGAGCAGTTCATTGAGTGCGCGGACTAGCGGCGTAACTTCGTCGGGCAGGCGCTCGCTGGGGAGCGGGTCAAGTGCGTCGACGCGCCGTGCTTTCACAAGCGACGTCAGCCGCTGCAAGGGCTGCAGCGCGCTGCCGACAGCGAGCCATATGAGAAACGCCAACACCGGAAGGAGCAGAGCGAACGGCCGAAGGGTTTTTAGTGCGAGATCCACCGCTTGATGCTCGCGGACGTGCATCGGCTGCGCCACCTGGATGACCTTCGTAAGGGCTTGGGTGCCGTAGACGCGCCAGAGGCCCTCAGTGGTCGCGACCGTCGAAAAACCGAGAGTGGTTACTTCGGGCAACTCGGTGTGAGGTCGCGAGAAATAGACGCGCACGCCGTCCAAGCTCCACACCTGCACGACGAAGTCGTAGGACGCGTCGTTCTGAGGGATTCGTGGCGCGACCGAGTACTCCACGGGCTCGTCGCGGAGGACGAGCGCGGTCTGCCGCAGGTGATAGTCGAAGAACGCGTCCGCTTCCGCCAGCGCGTTGCGATACACGATCCAGCCACCCAGGACGCCAATCAACACGACGCCCCCGATCAACCAGGCGAGTAATCGTGCGCGGATCGACCTCATTGCATCGATTCCGTCGGAGCCTCCCGGCGCACGCGTGCACAGAACGCGCCGGCCCGCCCGCTCATCTGACCATTCATTGCGCAGGCCTCACGCGGTAGCCAACGCCGCGGACATTCAGTATGAAATCGTTGCCCAGTTTACGGCGTAAGCCGTGGATGTGAACCTCCACCGCGTTGCTCTCGACCTCTTCACCCCAGCCATAGAGCCGCTCTTCGATCTGTGAGCGTGACAGGATGTTGCCCGGCCGTTCCATCAACAACTGCAGGAGCGCGAATTCCTTGGGGGATAACCCGATTTCACGACCGTCACGGGTGACCTTGTGCGTGGCGGGATTCAGAGCGACGCCCAGGTGCTCGATCTCCGGCTCCGTGCGTCCGGACTTGCGACGCAGGAGCGCCCGGATCCGCGCCGCAAGCTCGTCGAGGTCGAACGGCTTCACCAGGTAGTCGTCCGCTCCCGCGTCGAGCCCCTGGACGCGGTCGGACACGGCGTCGCGAGCCGTGATGATCAGGACCGGGAGGCTCTGCTGGCGCGCTCTGAGCGCCTGTAACACCTGCAGGCCGTTTTTCCGCGGGAGCCCGAGGTCGAGCAGGAGGAGATCGAACGCGTCCGTCCGAAGGACCTGGTCCGCGGACTCACCGTCGTGGACCCAATCGACCGTGAAGCCGTCCCGCTTGAGGCCGGTTCGGATCGCCTCCGCGATCATGGCATCATCTTCGACTAGCAGCAGCCGCACGTCTGGCAACCCCTCCAGAGGAACCCTTGAGCCCGATTCACCGCCTCATGCACGACGCAAAGAGTATGGCGGTAGAGCTGACGGAACACGACGCCTCCCGTCTGCAGCAGCTCCTGGACGAGCTCGAGCGGTGGAATCGCACCTATAACCTGACCGCCATTACGAAGCGTGAGGAGATGGTTACCCATCATCTCCTCGATAGTCTGGCCGTCCAGGCAGACCTCCATGGCACGACCATCGCAGATGTCGGGACCGGCGCGGGGTTCCCGGGGCTGCCGCTGGCAGTACTGAACCCCGAGCGCCGCTTTACCCTCATCGATTCAGCGGGCAAGAAGATACGCTTCGTGTCGCATGCGGCACATGCGTTGGGGCTGACTAACGTCGAAGGATTGCACGCTCGCGTGGAATCGCTGAAGCCTGAAAAGCCATTTGACACCATCGTTGCCCGGGCGTTCGCGCCACTGCCCGAGATGTTGGAGAAGGTGGCGCCGTTGTGTGGGCCGCAGTCCCATGTGTTGGCGATGAAAGGAAAATGGCCGCGGGAGGAGGTGGCCGCTATTCCGCCGGGCTGGCGCGTCGCGAATTCGCGCGATCTGATTATTCCGGGCTTAAAAGAGGCGCGTTGCGCGATTGTGTTGACGCGCTAGCGCGCCGGCTGTGTGCTGGGAGACGTGGCGGCGTGCACGCGAGCCATGCCACTAGCGCGCCGATGTTGACGTCGTCACCTGCGCGCCGCCGAGCGGCAGAGTGGTTGTCTCCTTGATCACCGCCAGGGCGATCGACGAATTCACTGACTGCACTCCGGGAAACCGCGACAGGTGGTCGAGGAAGAACGCCTCGTACGCCTTGATGTCACGACACACAATGCGCAGTAGAAAATCCGTTTCTCCCATCATCGTGTAGCACTCGAGAATCTCCGGGTGCTCGCGCACCGCGGCCTCGAAGCGCAGCAATGCATCGCGGCCGTGACCCATCAGCTTCACATGTGAGAACACGGTGACGTTGAGGCCGACTTTCTCCCGATCGAGTAGTGCAACGCGGCGCCGGATGACTCCGAGCTCTTGCAGGCGAGTCATGCGCCGCCAGCACGTCGATGCCGTCATCCCCAACCGTTCCGCGATGTCGGCCGCTGAAAGGTCGCCATGCTGCTGCACGAGATCCAGGATTCTCAGATCGCTGCGGTCAAGCTCTACTTGCATCGGTTGTCTCGGCGCGTGGCCCCAAGCTGCAATAGATATTTCACCATGGCGCTCCGAAGAGCAACTTTTGTGACGCTTAGTGCACCGCAAGGTGGGTACTCTCGCCGCCCCACCACGGTGCGCGGAGCCGGGACGATGGAAATTTATGCGATGCGGGATTTCGATGGCCACGAGCTGGTCGTATTCGGCCACAACGCCGGGGTGGGGCTGCATGCGATAGTCGCCGTCCACTCGACGACGCTCGGTCCGGCGGCCGGCGGGTGCCGGATGTGGCCATACCCTTCGACCGACGCGGCTGTTGTCGACGCTCTGCGCCTGTCGCGAGGGATGAGCTACAAGAATGCGATGGCCGGATTGCCCTTCGGCGGCGGCAAGGCCGTGATCATCGGTGACGCGCGCACTCAGAAAAGTCCCGCGCTATTTGAGGCGTTCGGTCGGTTCGTGGATTCGCTGGGTGGTCGTTACATCACTGCAGAGGATGTCGGAACGACCACGGCCGACATGGAGAGCGTGCGACGTGCGACCCGCTTTGTCAGCGGACTCGGCCGCAAACCTGGCGAAGCCGGTGGAGATCCGGGCCCGAGAACCGCGCTCGGTGTGTTTCTCGGAATCAAGGCGGCGGTGAAGTTTCGCCTGGGCCGTACCGATCTCAACGGAGTGAGCGTCGCGGTGCAGGGTGTTGGCGGCGTTGGCTATCACTTGTGCCGGATGCTCGCGGCCGAGGGAGCGCACGTGCGAGTTGCCGACGTGCGTCCGAGCGCTGTCCAACGCGTCTGCGATGAGTGCAAGGCGCTCGAGGTTCCTGCGGAACGTATTCTCCTGGAGGAGGTCGACGTGTTTGCGCCCTGCGCACTGGGCGCGATCCTTAATGCTCAGACGATCCCGCGTTTGGGGGCCACCATCGTGGCTGGCGCGGCCAACAATCAGCTCGCCGAAGACAAGGACGGTCTGGCGCTCCAGCACGCCGGTGTTCTCTACGCACCGGACTATGTCATCAATGCTGGTGGAATCATCAGTGTCGCGCGTGAGTATCAGGGCGGCATGTCTGAGGCCGAGGTGACGGCCGAGATTTACGGAATTCCGGCCCGGCTTATCGAGATTTTCGAGCGCGCGCGCCGCGAGAACCGTACGACCAACGCCGTAGCCGACCAGATGGCCCAGGAGCGCATCCACCGCAGCGCCCGAAGGATGGTCGCCTAGCCTCCCGCCCGGCCCTTCTCATTTCCGCCGCCCGCGCCAGCTTTGCCTGACGCGGCGGCGGCTCGGGCGACTCCCCCCATCCTCAGGAGGCGGCGGCTCGGCCGGGGTCTGTCAGTGCGCTCGGGCGACGGTGCAGTACACTGTCGCCATGAAGCGCGTCATCGCCATTGCGAACCAGAAGGGCGGGGTCGGGAAGACCACCACAGCAGTGAATCTCGCGGCGTCGCTGGCTGCGACAAAACGCCGTGTTTTGCTGGTCGATCTGGACCCGCAGGGCAACGCAACCATGGGGAGCGGAGTCGACAAGTCGCAGCTCGAGCGGAGCTCCGTCGACGTTTTGCTCGGCGAAGTCGAGCTCGCAAGCGCGTTGCTCGCCATCGATCCGGGCGGCTTCCACCTGTTGCCGGCGAACCAGGATCTCACCGCCGCTGAAGTGCGACTCCTGCAGATGCCAGAGGGACGCGAGGTCAGGCTCCGCGATGCGCTCGCGCCGGTTCGCGACTCGTACGACGTCATCCTGGTCGATTGCCCGCCGGCGTTGAACATGTTGACGGTCAATTCGCTCGTCGCGGCGGACAGCGTGCTGATTCCGATGCAGTGCGAGTACTACGCACTGGAGGGACTGTCGGCGCTCCTGGGAACCATCGAGCAGATTCGCGAGGCCGTGAATCCAACGCTCGAAATCGAAGGCCTGCTTCGCACGATGTTCGACCCCCGGAACAACCTTGCCAACGAAGTCAGCGCGCAGCTCATCACGCACTTCGGCGATAAGGTTTTCCGCACGATCATTCCGCGCAACATCCGCTTGGCGGAGGCGCCGTCATTCGGCAAGCCGGTGTTGTTTCACGACAAGGAGTCTCGCGGCGCGTTGTCCTATCTCGCCCTCGCCGGCGAGATGATCCGTCGCGAGGAAGAAGGCGCCACGCCCGCCGTTCCTCCGCCAGTCTCAACCGGCAGCACCGACGCTGGGACCACCGAAGTCAGCGACGGCGCCGACGCCGCAGCGGCACCCTCGCCTGCCACCGCCACTGCCACCGTCGCGGCGCCACAGGCTGTCACCGCCGCTGAGACAGCGCGCGGCGCGCCAACTGGCGTCGCCGCAACCGCCGCGCCAGACCAAGGCGCGTCGGCCGACGCTGCGCCGGATTTGTCGGCCAAGCCAGTAGCCTGGTCCACCTCGTATACGTACGTGGGGTTGGCCTCGGAACCGACCGCTCTGACCCCGCCTACAGCCGCGGACCTTGTGGCGACGAGCGACGCAACTCAGATGCCTCCCGCGGCGCCAAGTTCTGACACCTCATCAACCCTGTCAGGCACAACAGACGTCAGCGAGTTAGCGTCTGACGAGCGCGACCACGAAGCGCCCGAAGCAACATCGACGACTCGTCTCGCCGCCGAGACTGAGGCCACAGGCGCGGGCGCTCGGGCGCACTGATCAGCGGATCCTTTGGCTCGGCGCGCCGCGCGGAGAACGCGCTGGAAAAAGGTCCGGCACAAATCGTGACTGCCGCGCCGGATTCGTTATGATCCGCCGCCATGAGCCAGAAAAAACCTACACTCGGGCGAGGATTGGCGGACCTGCTCGGGCACACGCTGCGACCGCTGAACCCCGTCAGCGTCGCCGTGCCAGTCGCAGGCGGCAAACCGCCTAACGGCACCGCGCCAGCCGCAGGGAATCCCAACGCCGCGCCGGTTCCGGGCTCAGCAGCGCCTGGGCCGGCCGCGAATGTTCCAGCCGGCACCTCCGGCGCGACGGCCGGCGTTCCGTACACGCCTCACGCCCCATCGGCGCATCCGTCCGGCGCTTCTGCGAGCGCCGCCCCCCACGGCGCGGCTCCCAACGCATCGCCTGCACACAGCCCCGCTACTGGACATCCGCACGGTGCTGCCGGAAACGGCCCTGTCACCGGACACCCACAAGGTAACGCCGGTACAACCGTCCCGTCGGCGCAAGCGGCTGGCGCCGGATCGAGTGCCAGCGTCCCAGCCGGAGCCGGACGCGCGCAAGCCCCCGGATCAGCAGGCACGAATTCCTACGCCACTGCTGCGAACGGCCCATCGCCGTACGCGGCCGGCGGTGGGTCGAACACGGGCGCCACAGCTGCAAACGCACCGTCGCCGCCCGCGACCGGCTCTCAGTCCGCGTCCGCCGGCCCGCGCGCAACTGCGCCAGCCGGCACGAACACCACCAGCCCACACGCCGCCGAAGACGCAGCCGCCAACGCCGCTTCCCTTACCCCGGGCGACGAACTCGCGCGACTTCCCGTCGATCTCCTGCAAAAAGGCAAGTATCAGCCGCGAGTCGACATGCGGCAGGAAACCCTGCAGGAGCTGGCCGACTCGATCAAGGCGCAGGGTGTCATCCAACCCATCGTGGTCCGCCCCGTGGGCGTGCCAGGCATTGGAGAATCCCAGCGCTACGAGATCATCGCCGGCGAGCGCCGCTGGCGCGCCGCGCAGATGGCTGGGCTGACGGAAATTCCGGCGGTCGTTCGCCGCATCCCCGACGAGGCCGCCATCGCCGTCGCCCTCATCGAAAACATCCAGCGCGAGAACCTCAACCCGCTGGAGGAGGCCCGCGCCCTCGAGCGCCTCATCTCCGAATTCGACCTCACGCACCAGGAAGCTGCCGATGCCGTGGGCCGCTCCCGCTCTGGCGTGACTAACCTGTTGCGCCTGCTGGAGTTGGCGCCCGAGGTTTGCGATCGCGTGGAACACCGCGAGATCGAGATGGGCCATGCGCGTGCGATCGGCGCATTGTCCAATCGGAAGCAGCAGGTCGAGGTCGCGACCCTGGTCGCGAAACGAGGCCTGTCGGTCCGCGACACCGAAGCGCTAGTCCGCCGGATGCAGGCGCCAGGCGCGACGGCGGCCGCGGCGGAAGGTCAGGAAAATGGACGCGACCCGAACGTCCTGCGCCTCGAGCAGGAGCTCGCCGACAAGCTCGGTGCGAAGGTCGCCATCCAACATTCCACGGCCGGCAAAGGGAAGCTGGTGGTGAATTACAACAGCTTGGACGAGCTCGACGGAATCCTCGCGCACATAAAGTAGTGGTCCGGGAGTGAGACAAATTGTCCACCCCCGGGGATTACGTTGAGAAACCCCCTCTTTTGCGGCCCCGCGCTGTGGACTCGTGTGTCCACGCTCTCTATAATCCGCCGGCTTTTTCGCCGGACCCAGGCCGGGCCACGTAAGTGACTGTCCTGCCGAAGTAATCGCAGCAATTACCGGCGCCTTTTAGTGAGGGGCCGTGAACTGCGGGTTTAGCCGTGGGCGGGGCCTATCGAGCCGGGAGAATACTGATCTCGATCGACATGCCGAACCCGCGGCGTCTGGCCCTCGGCGTCGCGCTGGGCCAGGCGGTTGTCGCCCTCGCCGCAGCGTTGGTGAGCTGGGCGGTAGCCGATTCCCGCGCTGCGTTGTCTGCGGCGCTCGGCGGTGGAATAAGCAGCGTTGCGAGTTTGGTGATGGCCCTGCTGAGCTTCAGCAAGCAGGCCACCACGGATCCGCTGCGGGCAGTGCGGGCGTTTTTCGTCGGCGAGGCGGCCAAGGTCGCCCTGGTGATCGTGCTGTTCGTGGTGGTGTTGAAGACGATGAAGGTTGTACCGCTGGCGATGCTCGGCGCGTACGTCGCAACGTTCTTCGTGTTTTGGGTTGCGCTGGCCAGGCTGTCCTTGCGAGATGCTCGCGCGGATGGCTCGCAGCCGCGCGCGAATGAGTAGCGGGTTTCGAAAGCGTACGAGATGTTAATGGCAGCAGAACAGCCCACGAGCGCTAACGAGTACATTCACCACCATCTGACGTTCCTGTCGAACAAGGAAGCCGGCGGGGTGCTGGATTTTTCCACCATCCACTGGGACAGCGTCTTCTTTTCGGTACTGCTGGCGATATTGTTCGCGGGCTCGTTCTATCTTGCCGCCCGTAAGGCGACCACCGGCGTCCCCGGCAAATTCCAGAACTTCGTCGAACTCGTCGTCGAGAAGATCGATGAGCAGGTAAAGGACAGCTTTCACGGCACGAGCAAGCTCATCCCGCCCCTGGCGCTGACCATTTTCTGCTGGGTACTGCTGTTCAACGCCATGGACGTGCTGCCGGTCGACCTGCTGCCGGCGATCGCGCACGGCGTGGGTATCGAGCATCTCAAAGTCGTACCCAGCACGGACGTGAACGTCACGTTCGCAATGTCGCTGACGGTCTTCATTCTCATCATCTACTACAGCATCCGGGAGAAGGGTCTCGGCGGTTTCATCGGCGAATTCACGCTGCAACCCTTCAGCAGCAACAACAAGGTGGTGAAGGTCATCCTCATCCCCTTCAACTTCATTCTCGAGATCATTCCGTTCCTGGCGCGCCCTATCTCGCTGTCGCTGCGACTGTACGGCAACCTGTTCGCCGGCGAGATGATCTTCCTGCTGTTGGCCGTTCTGACCCTGCAGGGCGTCGAGCAGCTTTCGCACTTCAGCGGCTGGGCCTTTCTGGTAGCGCAATTCGTGCTCGCTCTCTTGTGGGCTGTGTTTCACCTGCTTGTGATCACGCTCCAAGCCTTCATATTCATGGTGTTGACGGTCGTCTATCTGTCGATGGCGCACGAGCACCACTGATGTCACAACACCACCAACTTCGTACACGTTTTCTCTAGGAGGGTTGAAATGGGAAATCTCGCACACGTCCAGGCCATGACGGTTCTCGCCGTCGGCATCATTTTCGGTCTGGGCGCGCTCGGCACGGCCATCGGCTTCGGGATTCTGGGTGGTCGTTTCCTCGAAGGCGCCGCACGTCAGCCTGAGCTGACCCCGATGCTGCAGGTGAAGATGTTCATCGTCGCGGCGCTCGTCGACGCGGTCGCCATGATCGGAATCGGCTTCGCGCTGTTCTTCACGTTCGCGAATCCGTTCACTGCCGGCATCACGCAGTAAGACGGGCTCGCCGGCAACCGCGCTGGTCAGGAGACGGAAGTGAATATAGGTCTGACACTGATCGTGCAGATGCTCGTGTTCATCGTGCTCATCTGGTTCACGATGAAGGTCGTCTGGCCCATGATCCTGGGGCCGATGGAAGAGCGCTCGAAGAAGATCGCGCAAGGCCTGGCCGCCGCCGATAAGGGCGAGCAGTCCCTGGTGCACGCAAAGGAGCAGGCGGACGGCATCATCCGCGAGGCTCGTGAGCGCGCCACTCAGATCATCGACCAGGCCCAACATCGTGCCAACGAGATGATAGAGGAAGCGAAGGGTATCGCCACGACCGACGCCAACCGCATCAAGGCGCAGGCGGAGGAGCAGGTGGTGCTCGAGGCCTCGCAGGCGCGTGAGTCGCTGCGTCGCGAAGTAGGTCAGATCGCCGTCGCGGCAGCCTCGAAGCTGCTCGAACGCGAGATCGACCCGAAAGCGCACGCCGACCTCATCAACAAGCTGGCAACCCAGATCTAAGGCGCACGAGTCATGGCCGACAAAACCACCATCGCACGTCCTTACGCAAAAGCGGCGTTCGAGGAAGCGCGTGGCGAGAACCGGCTGGGACCCTGGTCGGATTCGCTCCGCGTCGCGGCTGCGGTCGTGACGGATGCCCGGGTCGAAGCACTGTTGGGCAACCCGCGCGTGACCTCCAACGAGTTGGCGCAACTCGTCATCGACATCGCGGGACCCCAGTTGGGCGAACACGGTGCCAACTTCGTCCGCACGCTCGCCGAGAATCATCGTCTCGCCTACCTTCCCGAGATCTCGACGCTCTTCGACCATATGAAGGACGAAGTGGAGAAGATCGTCGACGTGACGGTCACCTCCGCAGCGCCATTGGACGATACACAGCGCAAGACCCTGGCCGCCGCGCTGGAGCGCAAGTTGAAGCGCGGCATCCGCATGCAGTGCCACACGGATCCTTCGCTCATCGGCGGAGCCGTGCTGCAAGCGGGCGATCTCGTGATCGACGGCTCGCTGCGCGCGCAGTTGAACCGGATCACCTACGAGCTGACGGCCTAGGTTTCTCATGCGCTTCGCGCAGGACTTACTCGCTTCGCCCGGGCGCGAAGCTCGGAAATGCAGCCGGCGCGAAAACGCGCCGTGTAAGAGGATTGTTTAATATGGCGATCAAAGCGACCGAGATCAGCGACCTGATCAAACAGCGGATCGAGAACTTCAAGTCGGTCACTGAGGCCCGCAACGTCGGCACCATCGTCTCGGTCACCGACGGTATCTGCCGAATCCACGGCCTCGCGGATGCCCGCTACGGCGAGATGCTCGAGTTCCCTGGCAACACCTTCGGACTCGCGCTGAACCTCGAGCAGGACTCGGTCGGCGCGGTCGTGCTGGGTGAGTACAAACACCTCGGCGAGGGCGACACCGTCAAGACCACTAACCGCATTCTCGAAGTGCCGGTAGGCCCCGAGCTGTTGGGTCGCGTCGTCGACGCGCTGGGCCAGCCGCTCGACGGCAAGGGTCCGGTCAACACCAACCGCACCTCTCCCATCGAGCGCGTAGCGCCGGGCGTCATTTATCGTAAATCGGTCAGTCAACCGGTACAGACCGGCTACAAGGCCATCGACTCGATGGTCCCGATCGGCCGCGGCCAGCGCGAGCTCATCATCGGCGATCGCCAGACCGGTAAGACCGCCATCGCCGTCGACACCATCATCAATCAGAAGTCCTCCGGGATTAAGTGCATCTACGTCGCGATCGGCCAGAAGCAGTCGACCATCGCGAACGTCGTGCGCAAGCTCGAAGAGCACGGCGCCATGGGTCACACCATCGTCGTCGCCGCTTCGGCCTCAACGCCCGCCGCCCTCCAGTACCTCGCGGCCTATTCAGGCGTGACCATGGGCGAGTACTTCATGGATAACGGCCAGGACGCGCTCATCATTTATGACGACCTGTCGAAGCAGGCCGTCGCGTATCGACAGATCTCGTTGCTCCTGCGCCGCCCCCCGGGTCGTGAAGCGTATCCCGGCGACGTGTTCTATCTCCACAGCCGTCTGCTCGAGCGCAGTGCTCGCGTGAACGAAGAGTATGTTGAGATGATGACGAAGGGCGCCGTCAAAGGTAAGACGGGCTCGTTGACTGGCTTGCCCATCATCGAGACCCAAGCGGGCGACGTCACGGCGTTCGTGCCGACGAACGTCATCTCCATCACCGACGGACAGATTTTCGTCGAGACCGACCTGTTCAACGCCGGTATCCGTCCCGCGATGAACGCCGGTATCTCGGTGTCCCGCGTCGGGGGCGCCGCGCAGACTGACATCATCAAGAAGCTGGGCGGTGGTATTCGTCTCGCCCTGGCGCAGTATCGTGAGTTGGCGGCCTTCTCGCAGTTCGCTTCCGATCTCGACGAGGCGACCCGCAAGCAGCTCGAGCGCGGCCAGCGCACGACCGAGGTGATGAAGCAGAAGCAGTACGCGCCGATGTCGGTCGCAGAGATGGCGCTCACCATCTACGCCGTCAACAACGGCTACATGGACAAGGTGGAACTGAAGAAGGTCACCGCGTTCGAAGCCGCGCTGCAGGCCTTTGCGCATACCAACTACAAGTCCATGCTCGATGGCATCAACGCCACGCCGAAGTTCAGCAAGGAGAACGAGGCGGCGCTGAAGAAGTGCATCGAGGACTTCATCGCCACGGGCACTTACTAAGGTCGCCCAGCCATGCCCGGCACGAAGGAAATCCGCACTAAGATCGCGAGTGTGAAGAGCACTCAGAAGATCACGAAGGCCATGCAGATGGTGGCCACGAGCAAAATGCGTCGTGCGCAAGACCGCATGAAGCAGGCTCGCCCGTACGCGCAGAAGATGCGCAACGTGATTGGGCACCTGACGGAGGCGAATCCGGACTATCGCCACCCGTTCCTCCACGAGCGGGATGTGAAGGGCATCGGCATCATTGTCGTCTCGACGGACCGCGGCCTCGCCGGTGGCTTGAATGCCAACACGTTCAAGCAGGTTCTCCTGCTGATGCGCGAGTGGCAGGCCAAGGGTGCGAGCGTCAGCTTGTGCATCATCGGCTCGAAGGGTCTTTCGTTCTTCCGCCGCCTGGATGTGAAGATTCTCGCGAACGTCTCGGGTCTCGGCGACCGTCCGCACGTCAAAGACCTGATCGGGACCGTCAAGGTGATGTTGGATGCCTACCGGAACGGCGAGGTCGATCGTCTCTTCCTGGTGAACGCGCAGTTCGTCAACACCATGACGCAGAAGCCGACGGTGGAGCAACTGTTGCCCATCCAGGCCGTCGACAACGAAAACCTGCCGGAGCACTGGGACTACATTTACGAGCCCGAGGCGAAGTACATCCTCGACGGGCTGCTCATGCGCTACGTTGAATCGCAGGTGTACCGTGCCGCGGTCGAGAACGTGGCGTCCGAGATGGCTGCACGAATGGTCGCGATGAAAGCGGCCTCGGATAACGCCGGCAAGCTCATCAGCGAATTGCAATTGGTCTACAACAAGGCCCGCCAGGCCGCGATCACGAAGGAGCTTTCGGAGATCGTCGGTGGCGCGGCAGCCGTTTAGGAAGCACGAAACATGGCAACGCAAGCCGAAGGCAAAATCACCCAGATCATCGGCGCCGTCATCGACGTCCAGTTCCCGCGCGAGTCCATCCCGCAGGTATACGAGGCGTTGAAGCTGAAGGATGTCGGGCTGACGCTCGAAGTCCAGCAGCAGCTCGGCGACGGTGTCGTGCGCACGATCGCCATGGGTACCTCTGAAGGTTTGAAGCGCGGTCTGCCTGTAGTGGCGACCGGCGCGCCGATCTCGGTGCCCGTTGGTAAGGCCACCCTGGGTCGCATCATGGACGTCCTGGGCGACCCGCAGGACAACCGCGGCCCGGTCGCGTCGAAAGATCACCTGCCGATTCACCGTGCTCCGCCGTCCTTCGCGGAGCAAGCCGGTGGCCAGGATCTGCTCGTCACGGGCATCAAGGTTATCGATCTTCTCGTCCCGTTCGCGAAGGGCGGTAAGGTCGGTCTGTTCGGCGGTGCCGGCGTAGGCAAGACCGTCAACATGCTCGAGCTCATCAACAACATCGCCAAGCAGTACAGCGGCTTGTCGGTGTTCGCAGGCGTCGGTGAGCGTACCCGCGAAGGTAACGACTTCTATCACGAGATGATCGAGTCGGGCGTTATCGACAAGGACACCCTGTCGAACTCCAAGGTCGCGATGGTGTACGGCCAGATGAACGAGCCGCCGGGTAACCGTCTGCGCGTGGCGCTGACCGGTCTCACCATGGCCGAATACTTCCGCGACGAAGTGCGCGAAGACGGTGGTAAGGGCCGCGACGTGCTGTTCTTCGTCGACAACATCTATCGTTACACCCTCGCGGGCACCGAGGTGTCGGCGCTCCTCGGACGTATGCCTTCCGCGGTAGGTTATCAGCCGACACTGGCCGAAGAGATGGGCGTGCTCCAGGAGCGCATCACTTCCACCAAGACCGGTTCGATCACCTCGATCCAGGCCGTGTACGTGCCTGCGGACGACTTGACCGACCCGTCACCCGCCACGACGTTCGCGCACTTGGACGCGACGGTTGTGTTGTCTCGCCAGGTCGCATCGCTCGGTATTTATCCCGCGGTGGACCCGCTCGACTCGACGAGCCGTCAGCTCGATCCTCTGGTCGTCGGCGAGGAGCATTACAACACCGCCCGCGGCGTGCAGGCCGTGTTGCAGCGTTACAAGGAGCTGCAGGACATCATCGCGATCCTCGGCATGGATGAGCTCTCAGAAGAGGACAAGCAGGTCGTCTATCGCGCCCGTAAGGTGCGTAACTTCCTGTCGCAGCCGTTCAACGTCGCGAAGGTGTTCACGGGCCAGGACGGCAAGATCGTCGCTCTCAAGGACACCATCCGCGGCTTCAAGGGCATCCTCAGCGGCGAGTTCGACAACCTGCCCGAGCAGGCCTTCTACATGGTCGGCTCGATCGAAGAGGCCGTGGCCAAGGCCAAAACCCTGCAGTAAGCACGGACTCACAACATGGCGGAAAAAAACACGATTCACGTCGACATCGTCAGCGCCGAAGGAGAGATCTTCTCCGGCGAAGCGGCGATGTTCTTCGCGCCCGGCGCCGATGGCGACCTGGGCATCGCGCCCCGCCATGCACCGCTTCTGACTCTGCTGAAGCCAGGTGAAGTGCGCGTGCAGACCCCCGACGGCCAGGAGCAACACTTCTTCGTCGGTGGCGGTGCGCTAGAGGTGCAACCCAACAAGGTCACCGTCCTTGCCGACACTGCGGTGCGTGCACACGATATCGACGAGGCTGCGGCCCTCGCAGCCAAGCAGCGTGCGGAAGATGCTCTGCGGGACAAGTCCGCTCACATCTCACAGGCGGAGGCGCTTGCCGAGCTCGCTCGCGCCGCCGCGATGTTGAAGATGGCGGAGAAGCTCCGGAAGCTGCGAGGTTGATCGCTGGACCCTTCGTCAGATCCGCTGGCACAACCAGCCGCCTCTGAGCCGCCGCGGCATCGCTTCCGCGCCGGCCTGCTTCGTAATCTAGCAAGCGGTTTTCAACTGTTGCTCCTGCGGCGTCTGCCGCAGGACAGCTTTGTCCGCAACTTCGACCAGGTACTGGTCCTCGTCATCCTCAACCTGCTGATCTGGGCGGGCCTCGACACGCTGCATGCCGACACCGGCGCGCAGCTCATGCTCGATGGCGTGTACGGCTGGGCCTGTTACCTGTTGCTCGGCCTGCTCGGCTGCGGAATCGTGGCGCGGGCGCAGGATCGTAGCGCCGATACCCGCGGCCTGTTGATCCCCGTTCTCGCGGTTTCACCGTTCGCGCTCGTGATCTTCTGGCTTTCCGGTGACACCTCCCTCGTCGCCGCGAGGCCCTGGACCGCATTGTTGGTGGGTCTGATCTATCTTCTCGTGCTGAGCGTGCGCACGGTACGGGCCGCCTACGGTTCTGTGCGCCTCCGAACCGGCTTTGTCGCCATCCTCGTCGTTCTCGCGGCTCCCTGGGTGTTGGCGACCCTTAATCTCGATACGCGCCTGTGGGTTGCGGATGACGTCCAGGACCAGACGGACGCAGACGACACGGCGGCAGAGGTCGAGCCCGTTCTCTATGACCAATCCGCGCGCATTGCTGCGGCCGTAGAGCGCGTCACGCCGAACAACAGCGGCGCACCCGCGGTGTTTTATCTCGGCTTTGCCGGCGATGGCGATCAAGCCATCTTCAAGCGCGAGGCCCTTTTCGCCCAGACGGTGTTCGCCGATCACTTCGGCTCTGGCGATCGCTCCGTCGAGCTCATCAACGATGTTGATGACCGGGACTCGTTTCCGCTGGCAACGGTGTCGGGTCTGACCGATGCGCTCAAGCTTCTGGGCACGCGGATGAACACGGAAGAGGACGTCCTCGTTCTTACGCTGACGTCCCACGGCTCCAGAGATGGCCTGGCCGTCTCCAATGGCACGCTACCCCTCTTGCAGCTCGACCCGGCCGAGCTCCGCCAGGCGCTCGACGAGGCGGGCATCAGGTGGCGCGTGATCATCGTCTCGGCCTGTTACTCCGGCATTTTCGTCGAGCCGCTGAAGACGGACGCAACCCTGATCGCGACGGCCTCCGATGCCGGGCATACCTCCTTCGGCTGCGCGGATGACCGCGACCTGACTTATTTTGGCGAGGCCTTCCTCAAGGAGTCGATTCCGACCACAGCCTCGTTGGAGGCCGCCTTCAAGAAAGCCGCCGACCTCATACAGCATCGGGAAACCGCCGAGCACCTCGACCATTCCAATCCCCAGCTTTACGTGGGTCCCGAGATCCGGCAGCGGCTGATGTTGCTCGAAAACGGGGCGGGACATAAGCATGAGGACGCCGTCGTCGTTCGGCGGTGATGCGCGCGCGGGCTGCGCTAAACTTGCCCATATGCCCAAAAAACACCCTGCTCCAGCGCCCCGCGCCGCCCCGCTCTCCGTCGTGATTCTCGCTGCCGGCCAAGGCAAGCGCATGAAGTCATCGCTCCCCAAGGTGCTGCAGCCGCTTGCCGGCCGACCTTTGCTGAAGCACGTCATCGATACCGCGCGCTCCCTCGAGCCGGCCGCCATCCATGTCGTTTATGGGCATGGGGGCGACCTCGTGCGCGACACCCTCAAGGACGAGCCCGTGTCCTGGGTGCTGCAAGCCGAGCGCCTCGGAACCGGACACGCGGTCATGCAAGCGATGCCGAACGTCCCGAACGATCACATTGCGCTCGTTCTCTACGGTGACGTACCGCTCATCAGCCGCATGACGCTGGGGGAGTTGCTGACGCGGGCCGGGCCGCAACAGACCGGGTTACTGACGATGGAGCTCGACGACCCGACTGGCTATGGCCGGGTCGTCCGCGGCAAGCGCGATCGCGTGCAAAAGATCGTCGAGCAGAAGGACGCCTCGAAAAAGGAGCTCAAGATCCGTGAGTGCAACACGGGGGTGATCGCAGCGCCTGCGCGCCTCTTGAAGAAATGGCTCAAGGGTCTGCGCAACGACAACTCCCAGGGCGAGTACTACCTCACTGACGTCATCGAAGCGGCCGTCAAGGAGAAAGTCGCGGTCAACCCGCTCGTCACCGGGGACGTCATCGAGGTCCTCGGGGTTAACGACAAGACCCAACTTGCCGACCTGGAATCGGCGCTGCGCCGTCGGGTGACCCGTGACCTGATGTTAGCTGGCGTCACCATTGTCGACCCCACGCGCGTCGATGTTCGTGGCACTGTCGTCCACGGCGCTGATGTCACCATCGATGTGAACGTCGTGCTCGAGGGGAAGGTGAAGCTCGGCGACCGTGTGCGGATCGGACCGAATTGCGTGATTCGCAACAGCGAGATCGGGGACGACACGGAAGTATTCCCCAACTGCGTGGTGGAGAGCGCCGTGATCGGCAAGTCCTGCAACATCGGGCCGTTCGCACGCTTTCGGCCGACTTCGACGCTCGCCGACGAAGTTCACATTGGTAACTTCGTCGAGGTGAAGAACTCAACCATGGGCGACGGCTCGAAGGCCAACCATCTCTCGTATGTCGGCGATGCCGAGGTGGGCAGCCGCGTGAACATCGGCGCCGGCACGATCATCGCGAACTACGATGGGGCCAATAAGCATCGAACGACCATCGAGGACGATGTCCATACCGGGTCCAACAGTGTACTCGTGGCACCGATCACCGTCGGCTCGGGTGCGACGATCGCCGCCGGTTCGACCGTTGCGGGCGAAGTACCGTCGGGGAAGCTCACCGTCGCGCGTGCACGTCAGACCACGATCGAAAACTGGCAACGGCCCACCAAGCAACCGAAGTAAATCATGCGCCTGAAACCCTACTGGATACTCCTGCTGGCGGCCGTGGTCTGTACCAGCGCTTTCGCGGACAGCGATGACGTACCCGCGGACCTGGCCACGAAGCTCCGAGCCGCTCTGAAAGAGCGGATTCCGGAGCTCAAGATCGAGGGGATCCACAAGGGCCCCATCCCCGGTCTGTACGAGCTCAACGCCGGCGGCGAGTTGCTCTACGTGAACGAAAGCGGCAGCCTGATTTTCGAGGGCCGCATGATCGACACGAAGTCGCGCCACGATCTGACCGCCGAGCGCTGGAACGTACTCAACGCCGTCGACTTCAACTCCCTGCCGTTCAACCTGGCCATCAAGACCGTCCGCGGCGACGGCAGCCGCAAGCTGGCGGTTTTCGCCGATCCCCTGTGCCCTTACTGCCAGCAGCTCGAGGAGCAGTTGCAGGGTATTTCAAACGTCACCATCTATACGTTTCTTTATCCCATCGAAACGCTTCACCCGGGCGCGAGCGTCAAGTCGGTCGAGATCTGGTGCTCGAAAGATCCCAGCAGTGCCTGGTCGAAATGGATGCTCCAGAAGGCCAACCCGGGTGACACACGTTGCAAAGGCTCCCCGGTAGAGGAGCTGCAGAAGCTCGGTGAGAAGCTGCACGTCGATTCAACGCCGACGCTCTTCACGGTCAATGGCCAACGTACGCGCGGCGCGATAAAACATAACGAGATCGAGCAGTTGCTGGCGCAGGCTCATAAATAACGACACTGTCGTTCTTTTTTTGCAATGCTGTTGTAGCACTCATTGGCTACCTTGCACCGCGTTCAGTACAAGAGAGCGCACGAGGTGAGGGCAATGAGTGCGTCTGAAGAACAGCGAGCCGAGTGGCTCGATCCTGAGTTCTGGGAGCGTCTCGATCGCCTCGAAGGCCGTCATCAGAAGATCCAGTCCGAGCACGAGAGCGCGCGTCGCGGTCTCGACCGGGTGACACCCCGCGAAGCGGAGGAGTTGCGCAGCGCCTGGCGCCGCTACTGCGAGGTCATCGACGAGCTCGACAAGACTACCGCGGAGTTCGAATCTTTGCGGACTCATACAGGCTGACGTGCAACACACCTGTATACGGGCCCCATGAAGCTGTTGTCCCGCCGGGCATTGGATCAGCTCGGGAGCCTCCAGGCCAGCGTGCAGGAGCTGGCCGCCCATCGCAACACCGCGCTGCGGATGTTCATGGCCAGCCGCACCACTACCACCCCCGTCGCTCAGCGCGAGTTCTGGCTGGAGTTCGCCTGGGTGGACCAGGAATACCGGATCGCTGTGCGCCGCCTGGCGCAATTTTGCAACGATCACCGCGAAACAACCGGTCACCGCTGGCGCCCCAGCCCCGCTTGAGACCCCTGTCACAGCCGTTGGAATGCGCTGACGGGGCGCAATCTTCCCGTAATATCCGAGGCTTAGCCTCGCAGCCAACATGGATCGCGGCAACCTGCAGATCAAGACCGGCGAGCGCGGTATCCCCGAGTGGGTGCGGCGCGCGTTGTTGGCGGCTCCCGGCATCTCCCGCCTGATCCGGCTGCGGGACGACGCGAAGAACTTCGAAGATCCGTTTGCCTTCGTGGACGTTGCCCTGCGCGAGCTGCAGGTCCAGTTGGACTTGCCGTCGTTTGAGGAGGAGCGCATCCCGGCGACCGGCCCCGTCATCATCACCTCGAATCATCCCTACGGTGGCCTGGATGGACTGCTCGCGATGGCAACCATCGGGCGTCGGCGGCGGGACTTGCGGATTCTGGTAAACCCCGAGCTCGCCCAGCTCGATGCGATCGGCTCATTGATGATTCCGGTCGATCCGTTCGGCGGCGCGCAGTCCAAGCGCGCCAATGTCGCCGGCATGCGCAAAGCCCTGCGCTGGCTCGAGGATGGCGGCGCACTGATGATTTTCCCTGCCGGGGAGGTGTCGCACCTGCACCTGCGCACTTTGTCCATCAGCGATCCGCCTTGGAGCACGACCTCGGCGCGCCTCATCCGCATGTCGGGTGCGCCGGTGGTGCCGATGTACTTCGGGGGTGCCAATAGCGCCCTGTTCCAACTCGCCGGCATCGTCCATCCGAAGCTGCGCACCCTGTTGCTGCCGCACGAGCTGGGCAACAAGCTCGGCTCACGCGTGACGATCCGCTTAGGTGCGCCGCTCGCGCCGTCGAAGCTGGCCGCTTTCGAAACCGACACTGAGCTGGCCGCGCATCTGCGACTAAAGACCTATCTGTTGGCCGGCTCCAATAGCGCTCCTCAAAGGACGGCAACCCCGAGCGTCTCCGAGCGCAGGCTCGAGCCAATTGCTGACGCGGTTGATCCTGAGCGCTTGTCCTGTGAGATCGAAACACTTCCGCCCGAGATGCTGCTGCTGAGCTCGGGACGGATGCGGGTGTATTGCGCGCCGACCTCGAGAATTCCCTGGGCTCTGCAGGAGTTGGGGCGGTTGCGCGAACTGACGTTCCGCGCCGTCGGCGAAGGTACGGGCCGGAGCGCGGATATCGACGTGTTCGACGACTATTACGAACACCTCTTTATCTGGAACACCCAGACACGCGAGATAGTCGGTGCCTACCGCCTCGGGCGGACCGACGTGATCAGCCGTCGCTTCGGCAAGCGCGGTCTGTACACATCGACACTGTTCGACTACAACGAGTTGTTCATCAAGCTGCTGGGACCGGCGTTGGAGCTGGGTCGCTCCTTCGTGCGCGCCGAGTACCAGAAGAGCTTCGCTTCCCTGATGCTGCTGTGGAAAGGGATCGGCGAATATGTCAGCCGCAATCCGCGCTACTGTCGCCTGATCGGGCCGGTGAGCATCAGCAACGACTATCTGCCGCTGTCGCGCGAGCTGTTGGTCGGTTACCTGCGCAAGAAGAATTTCGACCTACTGGCGCCGACCGTGGTGCGTCCGAAGCGGCCCTTCCGCGGGCGGTTTTCCCTGCGCTCCCTCGGTGGTCCTCACCAGTCGCTGGCCGACATCGAAACGCTCTCGACCGTCGTAGCGGACCTCGAGCCAGACGGCAAAGGCGCGCCCGTGCTGTTGCGTCAGTACCTGAAACTCGGGGGTCGGATGTTGGGATTCAACGTGGACCCGGACTTCGGCAACGCGCTCGACTGCCTGGTGCTGATCGATCTGCGCAAGACCAACCCGCGCGTGCTGCGTAAATATATGAGTGACGCCGGCTGGGAGCGCTTCTCCCAGGCACACCGGCGCCTGCGCCCGCTGCCGTCCGCAGCGGGCTGAGCGGAAGCTAGTTGCGCGCGAAACACCGGCGCGCCATGCCACCCAACAAGCCGAGCCCCGACACCAGAAGCGGCAGCCCCGCCGGCAGGGGTACAGGTTGCAGGTTGAGCATCCCGGAATAGCCGCCACCTGCGGCTCCGGTGACCTCTCCCCGGATCTCGAGTACGTAGGTGCCGGCCGTCAGCTGTGTCGCGCCCAACACCGTGGTCATTCCCTTGGTCGGGCCTGCTTGGAAGCCGATTGGGGTCGTCCAGTCTGTCTGGAAGCCCGTTGGGGCACCGAGCACGGGAAGGGTATTGCTACCGAGACTGTAAATCCGCTCTTGCAGATTGCCGAGCGACAAAGATCCCAGGTCGATCTCGCTCGTGACCGAATCGATGGTCGCGGCAGAGACGGTGAAAATGTAGTCGTCGTAGAAGCTGAATCCCGGCGCGCCCGCCAGGTCGCCGGTGGAGGGGCCGAACTGACTTCCGTAATTCGCCTGCGCGGGGAGAGACGTGAAGAGCGTACCCTGTCCGTTGCCGGTGCGACCTGCGGCAGTCTCTTCGTAGCTCAAGGCCGCGTTTGTCACGGTGGTAGCCGAGGCGGTTGCGGTGTGGACGAGGCCCCACGCGAGCGCTGCAGCCAGCGGCAGGGCTCTTATTCTGATAGACATGTGAGTAGTTCGTTAGTCCAAGAATGTTATGGCAAGCGCAAGATGCCGAGCGCGGATGACAGTTGGGCTAAAAAATTGTGACACCGGCTCAGTTGGCGCGGCATTTGCGTTCCTAATGTGAGGTCTTTCACTTAATGACGACTCGCAGAGCCTTCGTAGCGGGCGCGTTGGCCACGACAGCCGCCGGTTTGTTGCCGGCGCGAGGTGCCCGCGCGGCGGGGGATTTCCGCTTTTCCGGGAATCCTTTCACCCTCGGGGTGGCATCTGGATATCCAACTTCCGACGCCGTGGTGTTGTGGACGCGCCTTGCGCTTTCGCCCTTGGAACCCGGCGGCGGTATGCCGCAGGAAGTCATCGAGGTGGATTGGGAGGTGGCGACGGACGAACGTATGCGAACTGTCATACAACATGGCGTCGCGTATGCAACACCCGAATGGGCGCACTCCGTCCACGTCGAGCCGTCGGGTCTCGATCCGGGCCGCGACTACTGGTATCGCTTCGCAGCCGGTGGTGTGCGCAGCCCCGTCGGCCGTACCCACACGGCCCCGACCTCCGCAGCGCCGCTCGATCGTCTCAAGATAGGCCTGGTCAACTGCCAGCACTACGAGCAGGGGTATTACACCGCGTATCGGCACCTGCTGAGCGACAACCCGGACCTCGTCGTGCACGTCGGCGATTACATCTACGAGGGCAATTCACCCAAGAAGGTGCGCAATCACAACCTGTCGGTCGCCTTTACCCTCGACGACTACCGAGCGCGCCACGCGCTGTATAAAACCGATCGCGATCTCGCGAATGCCCACGCGGCGGCGCCGTGGCTGGTGATCTGGGACGATCACGATGTGGCGAACGATTACGCCAATGACGTCTCCGAGGAGGATGAGGACCCGCAGCTCTTTCTGGCCCGACGCGCTGCCGCCTACCAGGCGTATTACGAGCATATGCCGTTGCCACGTTGGGCTGTTCCAGTCGGACCCGCGATGCGGCTCTACGCAAGTCGCGCCTTCGGCAACCTGGCGTCCATCGTGCTGTTGGATCAGCGGCAATACCGCGCTCCGGAAGCCTGTCCGCCATTGGGCAGGGCTGGGGGACACCGGATCGAGGCGGCGAAGTGCCCGGAGCTGAACGATCCATCGCGCACGATGTTGGGCGGACGGCAGGAGGCCTGGGCGCAGGGCCAGCTCGCCTCGAGCCAGGCCCGCTGGAATCTGCTCGCACAAGGCACGCTCATGGCTTACAACAACGAGGAGCCGCCGCCGGGACGTCTCTTCTGGACAGACGCATGGAACGGCTACC
>Ga0268266_10001763_pt1 | contig 24641 bp, 20 predicted proteins | sample KBSS13metaG_FD_190356 | JGI IMG/M metagenome (GOLD analysis project Ga0268266, IMG submission 190356) | Switchgrass rhizosphere microbial communities from Kellogg Biological Station, Michigan, USA - KBS S1-3 metaG (SPAdes) (version 2) | ecosystem: Host-associated > Plants > Roots > Rhizosphere... | reverse complement strand
GATCAGGACGGCGCCGATCGGGACGTTGATGAAGAGGCTCCAGCGCCAGGAGATCCAGCTGGTCAGCATGCCGCCGAGGACGAGGCCGATCGAGGCGCCGGCGCTGGCGACGGCGGAGTAGAGGGCGATCGCGCGGGTGCGCTCGGAGCCCTCGGGGAAGGAGATCGTGAGCAGGGCCAGGGTCGAGGGCGCGGCGATCGCGGCGCCGACGCCCTGCAGGGTGCGAGCGGCGAGCAGCCAGGTCTCCGACTGGGCGAGGCCGCCGAGCATCGAGGCGGCGGTGAACAGCGCGATACCGCCGATGAAGACCTGGCGGCGGCCGAGCAGGTCGCCCATCCGCGCGCCGAGCAGCAGCAGCCCGCCGAAGGCGAGCGCGTAGATGTTCTGGACCCAGGAGAGGGAGGCGGGGGAGAAGCCGAGGTCGGTGCGGATGTCCGGCAGGGCGGTGATCACGACCGACGCGTCGAGGACGACCATCAGGTAACAGCCGAGGATGATCGCCAGCACCATCGCCGGATTCGCCGTGGCCCGCCGCTTGGGGAGGAAGTTCATGCGGGTAAGTCCTTTGGGAAAAGAGTTGGGGAAAGAAGTGCGGGGTGTTAAAATGGAGCCATCCTCCGGGTAATTTGGAGGCTGCCTCCGCTTCTTGTGAGTACTATACGGAGGCATCCTCCGCTTTGTCAAGGAAGGCGAAAAGGATTTAGAGATGGCCGCGACCACCGACACCATTGCTCCAGAGCTGACCGCCCTCTCGGCGCGGCCGAAGCGCGCCGACGCGCGCCGCAACTACGACAAGCTCGTCACCGCCGCGCGCGAGGCGTTCGCCGAGCAGGGCACCGACGCCACCCTGGAGGAGATCTCCAAGCGTGCCGGGGTCGGCATCGGCACCCTCTACCGCCACTTCCCCAAGCGCGAGGACCTGCTCGAGGCCACCTACCTGGGCGGCGTCGAAGAGATCTGCGCCGCGGCCGCCAAGTACGAGGAGCTGCCGCCCTGGGAGGCCCTCACCGGCTGGCTCGGCGAGTTCGTCTCCTTCGCCGCCACCAAGCGTGCCTTGGCCGAGGAGATGTTCACCTACCTCGACCGCGACGCCCCCGTCTTCAAAGGCTGCGGCGGCGCCATCTGGACCGCCGGCGAGCCCCTCCTCCAACGCGCCCAAGCCGCCGGCGAGGTCCGCACCGACGTCGACATCTCCGACGTCACCAAGATGATCAGCGGCATCGCCGGCCTCCGCCGCACCGAGCCCGACCAGATCGAACGCCTCGTCGCGATCGCGCTGGACGGGTTGCGGCCGGCCTGAACCCTCGAATCGCGACGCTTCCGGCGGGGGTGGCAGTCCTAGATCGGTCCTGGGCGTCTCATCGCGGTCCTGGCTGGCTGTGACCGCGATGAGACGCCCAGGACGGGAGGGGTTCGTGAGGAACGTCGGGAACTGGGCACGGGTCCAGGCGGAGGCGGGACGCGGTCGACCTAAGGTCCGGTAGATCGGGCGCGGTCGACCTGACGTCCGTCTTCCGGACCTTGGGTCGACCGCGCCCCGTGGGGGCGGACGTCAGGTCGACCACGGCTCCGGAGGTTCCCGTCGACACGCACGGGAGCTTGGACTTCCCACGCTCTCAGTCACGACTTGCGAGTCCCGTGACACCTCCGTGGGAGTCTCGTGCGTCCCGCGTCGCGGACCCTCCACGGATCGGTCAATCCCCACGGACCCGCCCTCTCGGCGGCGGCCACAGCCTGCCAGGGCCGCCGCCGAGAGGGCAGCGTCCCTTGGTCGTCCCTTTCCACCTCTCCGACCCCCGCGTCAACCGCCTCATCCCGCGCCGATAGCCTCCGCGCGCATGGCGGCAGCGGCTAAACGGGTGCCGGTCTCCGTCTGGGGTGGGGCCGTCGTGGCCCTGTTGGGCTGGCAGATCGGGTTTCAGACGCCGGGGGCGGGGCTCGATCCGAGTTGGAACGCGGGGCTTGCGATGGCCGCGTACGAAGGGCTGCACTTCGGGTCCCAAGTCGTCTTTACGTATGGGCCGCTTGGGTTTCTGAACACGCGGCTCGTCTTCTTCGGCGACCTCGCGACCCTGAGCTTCGTCTACGCGGCGACGCTCTACGTCTTGTTCTGCATCGGCCTGGTCTGGGCGCTGCGGCGGGTGCTGCCGCTCGTTGTGGCGGTCGTCGTTGCGTTCGTCGCCGTGGCTTGGCTGCCGATGCCGCTGCTCGAGGTCGGGCTGCTGGTCGCGGTGCTCGCCTGCTTCTGGCTGCTGGAAGCGCCGCGCTCCGAGCGGGAGCTGTGGGTCTTCGTGGCCGCCGCGGCGACGTTCGCCGCTCCCGCGGCGCTGATCAAACTCTCGACCGGGCCACTGGTGGCGGTGATCCTGCTGATCGCGCTGGTCGGGGCGCGGGCGGGGGGCAGGCGGATCGGGGCGTACGTCGGGATCTTCCTCGGGTGGGTGCTGGTGCTGTGGCTGGTAACGGGCCAGAGCCTCGGGGACGTGCCCGCGTTCGTCGGCCACACGATCGAAATCTCCGGTGGCTACAGCTCGGCGATGCTGCGCTCGACCGACGTCGCGTCGTGGAAGGTGACGGCGGCGGTGATCGCGGCGATCGGCTCAGCCGTGGCACTGGTCGCCGCGGCCTGGGTGTGGGGCGGACGGGACCGGGCGACGCGCTGGGCGGGCGTCGCGATCGCCGCGCTCGTCTCCTTCGCGATCTACAAGGAGGGGGTGGTGCGGGTGGATGCCGGCCACCTCACCGTGCTCTTCGCCAACGCCGCGGTCGTCTGGATCGCGGTCGGGCTCGGCGGCCGCCATCGGGTCCTGATGCTGGGTGCCGCGGCGATCGTCTTCGCGATCAGCCTGCCGGTGCGCCCGGTCGGCCTGGCGACGAACTTCGACCCGGTCGGGAACGTGCGCGACGCGGTCGAAAGCGCGCGCACCCTCGTCGACTCCGGCCGCCGCGACCAGCTGATCGAATTCGGCCACGCGGCGATGGACTCCGAGTATGGGCTCGCGCCGGAAGGCGTGGCGGCGGTCGGCGACCACACCGTCGCGATCGAACCGTGGGAGATCGGCGCCGCCTGGGCCTACGAACTCGACTGGGACCCGCTGCCGGTCTTCCAGAACTACAGCGCCTACACGCCGGGGCTGGACCGGCTGAACGCCGAAGCGGTCGAAGATCCGGTCGGCCCCGAACGCCTTCTGCGCCACAACCCGCTGGTGGTGCAGCCGGAATTCCCGACCGCCGACGTCGACGACCGCTTCGGCGGCTGGGACCCGCCCGAACAGGCGCGCGCCATGCTCTGCAACTTCGCGCCGCTCTGGGAAGACGAACGTTGGCAGGTGCTCCGCCGGGTAGAGGACCGCTGCGGTGGGGAACGGGAGATCGAATCGGTGAGCGTCGCGGAGGGTGAAGCCGTGGACGTCCCGACGCCCGGGCCGGGCGAAGTCGTCTTCGCGCGGATCCACGGCGCCGGCGTCTCCGGCCTCGAAAAGGTCCAGACCTTTCTCTTCCACGCGGCCTCCCGCCACGCGGTGGTGAACGGGGACACCCGCTACCGGCTCGTCCCCGAAACGGCGGGCGACGGCCTGCTGCTGCGCGCCGCCCCCGGCATCGTCAAGCCCGGCCCGTTCGACCCGGTCCCCGAAGCGCGCACGATCGCGGTCGAAGGCGGCGCCGACCGCATCACCTACGACTTCTACGCGTTGAGAGTCCGATGAGGCCGGAACGCAGCCACCCGGTCGCGATCGTCGTCTTGCTCGTCGCAGCGACGCTGGCGGGCACCGTCGCGATCGGCTCGATCTGGGCCAACCAGCAGCTGCTCTCGACCAGCAGCTGGGTCTCGGTCAGCGGCCACCTGCTGGAAAGCAAGAGCGTCCGCCACCGCGTCGCCGAGTTCCTCGGCGAAGAACTGGTCGACCAGACCGAAACGCAGCTCAGCGACGCCGGTGAGGGGGAAATCGCCGAACAGGTAGTGCCGCGGCTACGCGCGAACGGGACCCAGCTTGCCGAACAGGCGATGAAGACGAAGCAGTTCAAGGCGATCTGGGCGACCGCCAACCGCACCGGCCACAAGGCCCTCCTGCGGGTGCTCGACGAAGAAGGCAGCGGCGCCGAAGAAGAAGCGGTGGTCGTCAACCTGACCCCGGCGCTGCGCCAGCTCGCCGACCTGGTCGAAGAAGAAGGGACGGCAGACGGCATCTGGGCGACGAACCTCGCCGGGCTGGTCCCGCCCGGCGCCGCACGGATCACGGTTCTCGAAGCCCAGGAGCTGAAGCGGGCCCAGGACGTGGTGCGGGTGATCCGCGACCTCACGGCGCCGGCGGTGATCGTGACGCTCGCGCTCTACGCCTTCGCGCTCTTCCTCGGCTGGCGGCGGATCGGGCGGACGCTGGTCGGCGTCGGCCTGGCGCTCGCCGCGACGGGGGGCCTGGCGCTGCTCGTCCGCTCCGTCGCCGGGAACCAGATCGTCGACCAGCTGATCGTCGGCGGCCGCGACCAAGGCGCGGCGGATGCCGCCTGGCGGATCGCCACCTCGAAGATCGCCGACCTCGCGGGCATCGCGATCGGCCTCGGCGCCGTGATCGTCCTGCTCGTCGCCGCGGTCGCCGTCTTCCGCGTCGCGACCGCGCAGCGGGAGCTCGGGCGATGAGCTTCGGCGGCATCGAGGCGGGCGGCACCCACTGGAACTGCGCGATCGGCGGCGAGGAAGGCGCGGAGCTGAGCCGGATCGAGACCTTCCCGACCACGACGCCGGCCGAGACGATCGGCCACGCGATCGACTTCTTCGCCGCCGAGCCGGGCCTCGAGGCGCTCGGCGTCGGCCTCTTCGGCCCGGTCGACCTGCGCCGCGACTCGCCGGGGTGGGGGACGATCCTCTCCACCCCGAAGCCGGGCTGGGAAGGCGCCGACGTGGCCGGCCCGCTGGCCGAGGCGCTGGGGGTGCCGATCGCCCTCGACACCGACGTCAACGCCGCCGCGATCGGCGAGTGGCGCCACGGCGCCGCGCAGGGCCTCGAGACCTTCGTCTACGTCACCGTCGGCACCGGGATCGGCGGCGGCGTCTTCGCCAGTGGCCGCCCGGTCCACGGCCTGCTCCACCCCGAGGTCGGCCACATGCTGATCCCGCACGACCGCGCCCGCGACCCGTTCGAGGGCTCCTGCCCCTTCCACGGCGACTGCCTCGAGGGGCTTGCCTCGGGGACCGCGATGAAGGAGCGTTGGGGTCGGCCGGGGGAGGAACTGACCGATCCCGCGGCCTGGGACCTCGAGGCGGAGTACCTGGCCCTGGGCCTCGCCAACCTGGTCACGATCCTCTCCGCCGAGCGCATCGTCCTCGGCGGTGGCGTCGGTCGCGCCGCCGGCCTGGTCGAGCGAGTCGACGATCGCCTGCGCGAGGCCCTCGCCGGCTACGTCCCGGCGCCGGGCGTGGTCAGCCCCGGCCTAGGCCCGCGCTCCGGCGTCGTCGGCGCGATCGAGCTCAGCCGCTCACGTTGATGGGCCGAAAAGTGCTCTATATCAGCACTTTTCGGCCCATCAACATCTAGCCGCGGCCGCGGAGGGCGGTGATGGTGAGGCTCACGGCCAGCTTGGCGGCGATGCCGCAGTAGACCGCGAAGTTCAGGAGGGGGTTCGCCGCCGGGGCGTCGAAGCGGCGGTAGAAGCGGCCCATGCCGCGGTGGAAGGCGATCTCCTGCTTCGGCGCCCGGCGGCTCGCACTCGAGCCGCCCTTCACGTGGAGTGCCACGGCCCGCGGTTCGTAGAAGACCTTCCAGCCCGCGTCCCAGAAGCGGTGGCACCAGTCGAGGTCCTCCATGTAGAGCCAGTAGCCCTCGTCGAGCAGGCCGACCTGGGCGACCGCCTCCGCCCGGCAGAGCATGAAGGCGCCGTTGACCGCGTCGACCTCACCCGGGTCGTCCTCGCCAAGGTGCGTCGCCCGGTACTGGGAGAGGGACTCGCCCGCGCCCGCGCCGCGGCCGATCCCGGTGAAGTGGGCGAGCGCCGCAAGCGGGGTGGGGAAGGAGCGCTTCGCGGCGTGGTCGAGCTCCCCGTCCTCACGCACCAGCTTCGCCCCGACCATGCCGATCGCCGGGTCGGTGGCGAGCCGCGCCAGGCAGGTGTCGAGCGTGCCCTCGTAGACCTCGGTGTCGGGATTCAGCAGCAGGACCGCGTCGGCGCCGCTCTCCCGCAGCACCAGGTTGTTGGCGGCCGAGAAGCCGATGTTGGCACGCCGCTCCAGCCGGAACTCGGGGAACTCCCGCTCGACCATGTCCGGCGTCCCGTCGGTGCTGCCGCTGTCGACGACCGTGACCTTCATCGTCGCGCTCGCCGGCGGGTGCTCCCGCAAGCTCTCCAGGCACCGCCGCAACAGCGCCTCAGCGCCGTGGCTGACGATCACGACCTCGAGTGATGGCATCCGCGGGACGCTAGTAGGCGCCTTCGCCGCGCATGATCGCCCGCGGCGTCCGCATCAGGATCTGTACGTCGGTCAGCAGCGAGAGGTTGTCGAGGTAGTCGCGCTCCATCGCCAGGCGCTCCTCGAAGGTGAGGTCGCCGCGCCCGTACACCTGCATCGGCCCGGTCAGCCCCGGCTTGATCGTGAGGCGCCCGCGCTGGCGCTCGTCGTAGAGCGCGACGACCGCGACCTCCTCGGGCCGCGGCCCGACCAGCGACATCTCCCCGCGCAGCACGTTGAAGAGCTGCGGCAGCTCGTCGATCGAGGTCCGCCGCAGGAGCTTGCCGACGCGCGTCACCCGTGGGTCGTCGGGGATCTTGAAGGCCGGCTCACTCAGCTTCGAGAGGTCGATCAGCTCGGCCAGCCGGTCCTCGGCGTCGGCCACCATGGTGCGGAACTTGAGCACCGTGAAGGGGACGCCGTCCTTGCCGGCGCGGCGCTGGTGGAAGAAGACGGGGCGGCCGGAATCGATCAGCGTCGCCAGCGCCGCGCACGCCAGCAGCGGCGAGAGCACGATCAGCAGGAAGCCGGAGACGAGGACGTCCATCGCCCGCTTCATCGCCTGGGTCGAGCGCGGCGGGTCGGAGAAGCGGAAGTCGAGCACCGGCAGCTCGGCGAGGCGGTTCAGCTCGATGCCCGGGCCGAGCAGACCGTAGTGCTGGGGCAGGAAGGTGAGCGCCAGGCCGGCCTTCTTGCACTCCTCGATCAGCCGCTCGGCGGCGAGCTCCGACATCTGCTGTTCGGTGACGACGACGCGCTCGATCCCGGTCACCTCGGCGACCTCGGAGATGTCGGCGAGGCTGCCGAGGCGCGGCAGCTCGGCCGAGTCCTCCTCGCGCGACGCCGACAGGTAGCCGACCAGGTGCAGGCGCGTCTCCGGGTGGGTGACGACGCGACGGGCGACGGTGTCGACGGTCGCGGGCGGGCCGATCACCAGGCCGAGCGCGACCGGCGTCGCGCGGTGCCAGACCCAGCGCAGCAGGCCGCGCAGGACGAAGCAGCCGATCAGCGTGCCGACGCCGAGGGCGATCGCGCTTTTCGGCGACAGCGGGCCGACCGGGCTGGCCGCCAGCAGGCCGTCCAGCACCAGCGTCCCCAGCACGGTTGCCGAGACGAGCGAGGGCACCTCGTCGAGGGTCGAGTGGCGGATCCGTCGGTGGTCGTGGTCGTAGAGCCCGTGGAGCTTGATCACGAGGATCCAGCTGGGGCTGAAGAGGATCGCCCAGAAGAGGTCGGCGACGTCGGTCGAGGAGGTCGCCGCGGTGACCACGAGGAGCGCCGCGATCAGCGCCGTCCAGTCGCCCAGCGCCAGCAGCCGCCGCAGGAGCGCGCCGCGCCGCCGCGAGCCCTCGGGGCCGCTCAGCCCGAGCCGGTCCGCCGCCACCGCCCGCGCGCGCCGGTCCGGCACCTGGTCGGCGTTCGCCTCGGCGGCGCGCAGCGCCGCGGCCACCTTCTGTTCGGCAGCGATCTTCTCGGTGTCAGGCGTTCGGGTCATCCGTCACAACCTTCAAACCCTTCGGAGAGACAAGTTTCGAGCGGGTTGAGGCGTTTTGCCTCGTTCAGGTCGTTCTGGGCGGCTTCGTTCTGACCTGCCAGGTGCTCGGCTTTGGCCCGCAGGTAGTAGAGCGTCCAGTTGTGGTCCTCGCGGTCGATCGCCTGGCTGAAGCGATGGATCGCGGTCGGATAATCGCCCTGCGCCTGCGCCAGCAGGCCGAGCTGGAGGTACGGCGTCGCCGCCCACGGCTCGATCGAGCGCGCCGTTTCGGCGTGGTTCACGGCGCTTTCGAAATCGGCGGGTTCCTCCTGCGTCGCGGCGGTCGAGGCATGGATCTCGTGATCGACCAGGAGCGGGCCGGTGAGCGCGAGCATGGTCAGCCAGGCTACGGCCAGACCGGCGATCGTGAGGCCGAAGCGGCGGCTTTCGCCGTCGGCCTCCACCGCCGCGCCTTCGCGGGCGCGGGTCGCGGCGCGCGCCCGCCAGAGCTGGCCGCAGCGGGCCGCGACCATGATCCCGGTCGCCATGAAGAAGACCGAGCCGATCACCGCGAGCTGCCAGAACCAGTCGTAGGCGACGCCGACGGCGAAGGCGAGGCTGACGCCGAGGAGGACCGCGTAGAGCTCCCGCTCGCGGCCCCCGGCGGCGCGCCAGGCCGTGAACCCGGTCCAGAGCAGGAACAGCACCAGCCCCAGTGCCAGCAGCCCGCCGACGATCCCGAGCTCGTCGAGCGCCTGCAGGTAGAGCGAGTGCGCCTGGGTGTTCGTCATGTCCAGCGTGCGCAGCTGGTCCCAGGCGAACCCGTAGGTGCCGGCCCCGTGGCCGGTGATCGGCTTTTCGTCGAAGCCTTCGATCGCCACGTCCCAGAACTGGATGCGGCCGCGGCTGGAGGCTTCGGCGAGGCCGGAGGGCGTGCCGAGGTCCGAGCTCGTGAACTTTTCCCAGGCGGTGCCGCCGTAGAGGACCCCGGCGATCAGCACGAGCACGAGGCCGACCAGGGCGATGCCGCGCAGGACCCGCTGGTCGCGGGAGACCGCCAGGGCGCGCTCGACGCCCGGGGAGCGCCGCTCCTCGGCCCGGCGCAGCAGCCGGTAGGCGCCCAGCGTCACCGCGATCCCGGCCAGCAGGATCAGCCCCGCTTTCAGCCCCTCGCCGACGACGCCGGGGAAGTTCCAGTTGTTGGCGAGGTTCTGGAAGTGGTGGCTGGCGAAGACCGCCGGCATCGTCAGCACGGCGGCGATCAGCAACGTCGCCAGGTACCAGAGGCGGTCCCGCGAGAGGACGACCAGAGTCCCCGCGGCGACGATCAAGGTCAGCACACCCCCCCTCGAATGGGTGAAATAGAGCGCCAGCAGGACCGCGGGCAGGGCGCCGACCGAGAACCAGCGCAGGGCGCGGCTCAGCGAGCGCCTACTCATCCAGAGGCAGAGGGCGGCGGCGAAGGAGAAGACGATCGCGTCGGCGTTCCAGTAGCCGAGGGGGTACTGCAGCCGCGAACCCCGCGTTTCGTCGTAGGAAAGGTCGAAGACGTGGGGAAGAAGTCGGGACGCCAGGGCCAGGATCGCCAGCAAGATCAGGGCAATTGCGATGCCTTCACCGAAACGTTGGCGCCTTTGGTTGGTTTGGGCCAGGAGGAACGCGGCAAGGAAGACGCCGAGGTACATGAGGACGCGATCCGCCTCGGTGACGCTCAACTCGACAGAACCGGACCAGAGAGATGAGATTGCAGACCAAATTGCAAAGCCCAGAAGCAGCCCCGAAGCCCAGTAGAACGGCTTCGCCAGGAGCGCCCGACCCGCGACTCCGAGGACCAGCAGGCCCACGACGAGCAGCCAGACGACCAGTCCGGCGATATGTCGCGAGCTCAGCGAGAAGCCTCCACCGGTCATCGCCAGAGCCCCGATCAGGGCGAGCGGACCGAGGAACGCCGCCGATTCCTCTAACCTCCTGCGGAATGCAAGGTGCCCCCCGCCGTCAGGCCCGTAGCTCGGCCCGCTCCTTTTTCTTGCTTCCGTCAGTGCTTGCTCTGCTGGCATTGGCTCTATTCCCCGTGAGCGCTTTCGCCAACGCCGGCGAAACCGTCTACGAAACCGAAGTCCCGACGATCGAAAGTGAACCGGGGACCGGGAACAACTCGGGGAAGTCGGCTACCCATCACAAGCCTTCTAACAACGCCAAGGCCGAAGGTTCCGCCACGGAAGAAAGTGGCGGCGTCGGCACGGGCGAACCCGGATCGGGAAGCGAATCTTCTGAAGGTCATAAGAAGGAAGGCTCTTCTTCGCAGGAAGAAGAAGAAGGCAAGTCTTCCACGGGCGCCGGTGGCAACGGTGGCGGGGGTAACAAGAGCGGTGGCGCCAACGCCGGCGGGTCGGAAGGCTCGATCGGCGAACAGAAGGATCTCGGCGGCACCCAGCAGGGGAAGAACGTCGCCGAAAGCAGCGGCGGCTCCTCACCCGTCGTGCCCATCCTGATCGCGATTGTCGTCCTCGCGGCGATCTCGATCGGCGTGGTCCTCTATCGCCAGCGTAAGTCGAGCCAGGATGGCTCCGACGGACGCGCCTCCTCGCCCAGCGCGAGCTAGTCCCCCAACCCCATGGAGAGATCGATGCTTAAAGCCAGCAGGAAGACGCGCGCCCTGACGGCCGTGTCGGCCGTCGTCCTCGCGCTCGGCGTCTTCGCCGCGAGCGCCGGCGCCGTGACCGCCAAGTTCTTCGGCGTCGTGCCCCAGTCCAACCTCAGCCAGGAACAGTTCACGACCCTCAAGCAGGGCGGCGTGAAAGAGATGCGCGTGGCGATGATCTGGGGCGGCATGCAGCCGACCCGAGGCGGCGCCATCGACTGGGGCGAATTCGACGGCCAGGTCGAACGCGCCGCGAAGAGCGGCATCGAACTGCTGCCGTTCATCGTCGGGACCCCCGGTTGGGTGGTGCCGAGCGTGAACGTGCCGGGCGCTCCCGGCGCCAAGGCTCCCGCGCGCCTGCCGGTCGCCGGCACCGCGGGCACCGCCTGGACGACGTTCCTCAAAGCCGCGGTCGCCCGTTACGGGACCAACGGCAGCTTCTGGGCCGAAAACCCGACCGTCCCGGTGAAGCCGATCAAGGCGTGGCAGATCTGGAACGAGCCGAACTTCAAGTACTTCGTCGCCCATCCGAACCCGGCCGAATACGGCAAGCTCGTGAAACTGTCGGCGACCGCGGTCAAATCGGTCGACCCGACCGGCCAGGTCATCCTCGGCGGCCTCTTCGGGAAGCCGGCGGGCGCGCGGTACCTGAAGGGCAAAAAGGTCATGCACGCGACCAGCCCGAACTATTTCGGCTCCTACTTCCTCGAACAGATGTACAAGACCAACCCGGGGATCAAATCGAGCTTCCAGGGCGTCGCGCTGCACCCGTACGTGGCCCGCTATCGCCAGCTGCCGCCGCAGATCGAAGAACTCCGCGGCGTGATGACCCGGGCCGGCGACGGGACCAAGGGCCTCTGGGTGACCGAGCTCGGTTGGAGCTCCGAAGCTCCGCAGGGCCCGTCGAACGTGTTCGCGGTCGGCACCTCCGGCCAGGCGCGGGAACTCAAAGGCGCCTTCACCCTGCTGAGCGCGGACGCGGCCAAATTCCGCCTCCAGCACGTCTACTGGTTCTCGGTCGACGACGCGGCGGAAACGTGCAACTTCTGCAACGGCTCCGGCCTCTTCAAGAAAGGCTTCGTGCCGAAGAAGTCCTGGACCGAATTCACGAAGTTCACCGGCGGAACCCCGTAACTCGGTGTTGATGGGCCGAAAACCGCTGATATAGAGCGGTTTTCGGCCCATCGACGTAGCTGCGTAAGATCGATGGGTTGGCGACCCGGTCGAAACAGCCCACGAAGTCTGACCCGCTGGCGCCGTTCTCGGCGGCCACGCGGCGCTGGTTCGAAGCCTCCTTCGAGGGCCCGACCGAGGCCCAGGCCGGCGGCTGGAAGGCGATCTCCGGCGGCGCCAACGCGCTGATCTGCGCGCCGACCGGCTCGGGCAAGACGCTCGCCTCCTTCCTCTGGGGGATCGACAAGCTGGCGCGGGAGCCGGAGCTCGGCACCGGCGTCAAGCTCGTCTACATCTCGCCGCTGAAAGCGCTCTCCTACGACATCGAGCGCAACCTGCGCGCGCCGCTGCGCGGGATCGGCGCCGAGGTCTCGGTCGGCCTGCGCACCGGCGACACCTCGCAGAAAGACCGCCGGGCGATGGCCAAAACGCCGCCCGACATCCTGATCACCACCCCCGAGTCGCTCTACCTGATGATGAGCAGCTCGGTGCGGGAGATCCTCACCGGAGTCGAGGCGGTGATCGTCGACGAGATCCACGCCGTCGCCCAGACCAAGCGGGGGAGCCACCTGGCGCTGACTTTGGAGCGTCTTGATCACATGGTGCGCACGGCGGGGGAGGGCGCCGGGGATGCCTCCCCGGAACAACAGCGGGGAGGTTCCGGTGAGGCATCCCCGGCGCCCTCCTCGTCGGGCATTCAGAGGATCGGCTTGTCAGCGACCCAGCGGCCTTTGGAGAGAATCGCGCAGTTCCTCGTCGGGCCGAAACGCAAATGCAAGATCGTCGACGCCGGGACGCGGAAAGACCTCGACATCGAGATCGTTGTGCCGGTCGACGACATGTCCGACCCCGGCGCGCCCGCCTATCCCTCCGAGGACGGCACCGCGCAGCCCTCGGAAATCGAGCCGAGCGCCCACGTGCGCTCGATCTGGCCGGCGATCTACCCGAAGCTCCTGGAGCTGGTCCAGGAACACACCTCGACGATCATCTTCGTCAACAACCGGCGCGCCAGCGAGCGCCTCGCCAAGCGGCTGAACGAGCTGGCCAACGGCGAAGGCGAGGAGGAGCTGCCGGCTACCGAGCACGGCGGCCACGACGAGGCGGCGCGCAAGCGCCACGAGGACACCGGCGAGCCGCTGGAGCAGGTCGAAATCGCCCGGGCCCACCACGGCTCGCTCTCCCACGAGGAGCGGACCCTGGTCGAGGAGCTGCTGAAGTCGGGCCAGCTGCCCTGCCTGGTCGCCACCTCCTCGCTGGAGCTGGGCATCGACATGGGGGCGGTCGACCTCGTGATCCAGGTCGAGTCGCCGAAGTCGGTGACCCGCGGGTTGCAACGGATCGGCCGCGCCGGGCACGGCATCGGCGAGACCTCCAAAGGCCGGATCTTCCCCAAATACCGCGGCGATCTGCTCGAGTGCGCGGTGGTCGCGCGGCGCATGCGCGAAGGGGAGATCGAGGAGACGACGATCCCGCAGAACCCGCTCGACGTGCTCGCCCAGCACCTCGTCTCGATGGCGGCGCTGGACGAGTGGGCGGTCGACGACGTCGAGAAGGTCGTCGTCGCGACCCAGTCCTTCCACGACCTCTCGCGCGAACAGCTGGAGAACGTGCTCGACATGCTCGACGGCCGCTATCCGTCGGACCGCTTCGCCGAGCTGCGCCCGCGGATCGTCTGGGACCGCATGGAGGGGACGATCCACGGCCGCAAAGGCTCGCGCCAACTGGTCGTCACCAACGCCGGGACGATCCCCGACCGCGGCCTCTACGGCGTCCACCTGCCGGACGGGCGGCGGGTCGGCGAGCTCGACGAGGAGATGGTCTACGAGGCGCGCGCGGGGCAGACCTTCCTGCTCGGCGCCTCGACCTGGCGGATCGAGGAAATCACCCGCGACCGGGTCATCGTCACGCCAGCTCCCGGGGCGCCCGGCGCGGTGCCGTTCTGGCGCGGGGACGGGGTGGGGCGCCCGGCCGAGCTCGGCAAGGCGATCGGCGCCTTCGCTCGCGAGGCGGTGTCGCGCGAGCCCGCCGAGCTGGCGAAGGAGTACGACCTCGACGAGCGCGCCGCCAACAACCTCGTCGCCTACCTGCGCGAACAGCAGGACGCGACCCGCGTCGTCCCCTCCGACGAGACGATCGTGGTCGAGCGCTTCCGCGACGAGATCGGCGACTGGCGCCTCTGCATCCTCTCCCCGTACGGCGGGCGGGTGCACGCGGCTTGGGGCCTGGCGCTCGCCGCGAAAATCCGCAACGAGCGCGACCTCGAGGCCGACGCGATCTGGTCCGACGACGGCATCGTCATCCACCTGCCCGACGCCGACGAGCCGCCGCCCGCCGACCTGGTGCTGGTCGACCCGGCCGAGCTGGAAGACCTGATCGTCGGCGAGCTGTCGGGCTCGGCGCTCTTCGGCGCGCGCTTCCGCGAGAACGCCTCGCGCTCGCTGCTGATCCCGCGCGCCTACCCGGGCAAACGCACGCCGCTCTGGCAGCAGCGGCTGAAGTCCCAGAGCCTGCTCGAAGTCGCGCGCGACTTCCCCCGCTTCCCGGTGATCCTCGAGACCTACCGCGAGTGCCTGCAGGACGTCCTCGACCTCCCGGCCCTCACCGACATCCTGGAAAAGCTGCACGCGCGCTCGCTCTCGCTGGTCGAGGTCGAAACGCCGACCGCCTCGCCGTTCGCCTCCTCGCTGCTCTTCGACTACGTGGCGACGTACATGTACGAGGGGGACACGCCGAACGCCGAGCGGCGGGCGGCGGCGCTGGCGCTCGACCGCGATCTGCTGCGCGAGCTGCTGGGCCAGGAGGAGCTGCGCGAACTGATCGACCCGGAGGCGCTCGACGAAGTCGAAGAGCAGCTCCAGCACCTGACCGAGATGGGCAAGGCCGGCGACCGCGACGCGCTCCAGCAGCTGCTCCGCAACATCGGCGACCTGACCACCGAGGAGGCCGAGGCGCGGGTCTCGGAGGGCTACTCGGCGAAGTCGATGCTGGAGAAGCTGGCCGGGGAGCGGCGGATCGCGAAGGTGCGGATCGCCGGGGAAGAGCGCTGGATCGCGAGCGAGGACGCCGGGCTCTACCGCGATTCGCTCGGGGTGCCGCCGCCGCCCGGGCTGCCGGAGACGTTCCTCGAGGAGCATCCCGACGCGATGCGGGCGCTCGTCCGCCGTTACGCACGCACCCACGGCCCGTTCCCGACCGGGCAGCTGATGCAGCGGTATGGCGTCGACCCCGGCCCGGCGCTGCGCGAGCTGGAGAACGAAGGGGCGCTGGTCCGCGGTGAGCTGCTGCCCGGCGGGACCGAGCGCGAGTGGTGCGACTCCGACGTCCTGCGGCGGGTGCGGCGCGCCTCCCTGGCGCGGCTGCGCAAGGAGGTCGAGGCGGCCGATCGCACCGAGCTCGCCCGCTTCCTGCCGAGCTGGCAGAACGTCGACGCCTTCCGCAAAGCCGGCGCCGGTCCGGACCGCCTGCGTGAGGCGCTGGTGCCGCTGCAGGGCGTCGCGCTGACGCCGAAAGTGTGGGAGACCGACGTGCTGCCGCGGCGCCTCGGCGCCTACTCGCAGAACTGGCTCGACCAGCTCTGCACCAGCGGCGAGGTGATCTGGATCGGGGCGGGATCGCTCGGGCGCAGCGACGGCCGCGTCGCGCTCTACTTCCGCGAGGACGTGCGCCTCGCCGGCCCGCCGCCCGCGAACGGCAAGCTGGAGATCCCGCAGGGGGAGGTCCACGACGCGATCCGCGAGCGGCTCGCCGCCGGGCCGTCGTTCTGGCTCGACCTGGTCACCGACCTCCACCACCCGGCCGAGGATCTCCACAACGCGCTCTGGGATCTCGCCTGGGCGGGCGAGGTGACCAACGACGCCTTCTCACCGCTGCGGGCGCCGCGGCTGCGGGCCGTCCCCAATTCCCGCAGCCAGGGGCGCCGCTTCTCCCGCCGCCGCTCGACCGCGGGCGCCGCCGTGCAGGGCCGCTGGTCCCTGACCGCGCCGATCTTCGTCGGTGCCCCGGGGCCCGGCGCGCGCCTCCGCGCCCAGGCCGAGCTGATGATGGAGCGCTACGGGATCGTCACCCGGGAGACGGTCCTCGCCGAGGGCGTCCCCGGCGGCTTCTCGACCCTCTACTCGGAGCTCGGCAACCTCGAGCTGCTGGGGACGGCGCGGCGTGGCTACTTCGTCGAGGGGCTCGGCGGCGCGCAGTTCGCACTCCCCGGCGCGGTCGAGCGCCTGCGGTCCCTCCCCGAAGCCCAGGGCGAGTACCTGGTGCTGGCGGCGACCGACCCGGCCAATCCCTACGGCGCGTCGCTGCCGTGGCCGAAACTCGAGGGCGGGCGGCGCCCCGGTCGCACCCCCGGCGCCTACCTCCTGCTGCGCGACGGCGAGCCCGAGGTCTTCATCGAGCGTGGTGGGCGCGGGCTGCTGCGGCTGCGCTCGATGGAGGAGGACCAGCTCGGTTCGGCGATGGTGGCGCTCGCCGAGGCGGTCGTCAAGGGGCAGCTGCCGAAACTGGCGATCGAGAAACTCGACGGCGAGGCGGTGATCGGCTCGGGCCACGAGGAGGCCCTGATCGGTGCCGGATTCAGCCGCGGGCCGCGGAAACTGACCGCATCTGCCCACTGAGCGCGACTCGGTCTCACACCCCGCCCGAATGGCCCGTGTGTCCTCCTCGCAACATCATTCGCACGACCCGTTGCCATAATCGATGAGGGTGGCTGAGACGACTGACCAGAGCGCGGTCGAGCTGCTGAGGAGCGTGCCGCTCTTCGCAGGCCTCGAGGAAGGAGAGCTGGAACGCTTCTCCCAGGTCGCCGTGCCCCGATCCTTCCCGGCCGGGACGCGCGTCTTCCACGAGGGCGACAGCTCCGACGCGTGCTACATCGTCAGGGAGGGCAGCTTCCGCGTCACTCGCGAACATTCCGACGGCCGGGCGATCACGCTGGCGACGCTCGGGCCGGGGGAGATCTTCGGCGAGCTCGCGATGCTCGACGGCGACACCCGCTCCGCCTCGGCCGAGTCGATCACCGACGGCACCCTCCTCGCCCTTCCCGCCAACGATGTCCGCAGCCTCCTCGGCCGCAACCCGGAGATCGCGCTGAAGCTGGTCGCCGGCCTCGTCCGCCGCCTCCGCGCCGCCAACATGCGCCTCTCGCGCCAGTCCTTCCAGACCGTCCCCAGTCGCGTCGCCGGCATCCTCGCCCAGCTCTCCCGCGAGGGCCAAGACAACAAAGATGGCGACGGCGAGATGCAAGAGGTCACGATCCGCATGAACCAGACCGACCTCGCCCAACTGGCCGGCACCTCCCGCGAGTCGGTCAGCCGCTTCCTGGCGGAGCTCGAGCGAGCCGGGGTGGTGCGGTCCGGCCGTGGGCGGGTCACGGTGTTGCAGCCGAACAAGCTGCGGAACTACATCTACTAGGGCTCGGGCTCGGGGGAAGCTGGCGCCCGGGGAGGTTGAGAGGGACGACCAAGGGACGCGTCGAGAGGCGTGGTCGACCTATGGTCCGTCCCCCTCGGTGCGGTCGACACAGGGTCCGGAAGACGGACGTCAGGTCGACCGCGCCCGGTCTACCGGACCTTAGGTCGACCGCGCACGGGCCCGCCCGGACCCGTGCCGCCTTCCCGACGCACCCCTCACGTCCCAGGACGTAGCTAGGACTGCCGTCCCCGCCGGCACAACGCCCTAAAGCGCGTCCGGCTCCCCGCGCCCCACCGCGAACCAGATCCCCGCCAGTGCCAGCACCCCACCAACCGCGAACTCCCAGGGAACTTGCGCCAGCAGGTAGATCCCCACCCCGACCAAGGCCAGGAGCGCGATGGCGCCGACGATCGTCCGGGAGGTCATGCGGCGACGATAGCGCCGGGTAGCCTCTTCCGATGGACGACTTCGCCGAGCCGGACTTCGCCGCGCGCCGGGCCGAGATGGTCGAGCACCAGCTGCGGGAGCGGGGGATCCGTGACGAGCGGGTGCTCGCCGTGATGGGCGAGGTGCCGCGTGAGGTCTTCGTGGCGGAGCGTCGTCGGGAGCTCTCTTACGCCGACGCGGCGCTGCCGATCGGCTCCGAGCAGACCATCTCCCAGCCCTGGATCGTCGCCGCGATCCTGCAGGCGCTGGAGCTGACCGGCGCCGAGCGGGTGCTGGAGATCGGCACCGGCTCGGGCTACTCGACCTGCCTCCTTGGTCGCCTCGCCTCCCACGTGGTGAGCGTCGAGCGCCACTCCGGCCTCGCCCGCTCCGCCGCCGAAGCCCTCGCCTCGGTCGGCGCCGACAACGTCGAGCTGATGGTCGGCGACGGCAGCCGCGGCGTCCCCGACCGCGCCCCCTTCGACGCGATCGCCGTCCACGCCGCCGCCCCTGCGCCGCCGCCGGCCCTGATCGACCAGCTCGCCGAGGGCGGCCGCATGGTCGTCCCGGTGGCGGAGGGCAAGGAGGAGATGCTGACCCTTCTGCGCCGGCACGGGTCCGAGCTGGAGTCCACCGCGATCGCCCCTTGCAGGTTCGTTCCGCTGATCGGGGCGGAGGGGTTCTAGACCTACCATTCCCTCATGTTTCAGCCGGATGACCTCGCGCTGCCCATCGTGCAAGCTCCGATGGCGGGCGGGATCTCGACGCCGCGGCTCGCGGCGGCGGTTTCGGATGCGGGTGGGCTCGGGTTCTTGGCTGCGGGGTATCGCGAGCCGGACGCGGTCGCCGATGAGGTGGCCGAGCTTCGGGGGCTGACCGACGGGCCCTTCGGGTTGAACCTCTTCGCCCCCGCCGGGTCGCCCGCTGACGCGGCGGAGGTCGCGGGCTACGCGGCGCGGATTGCGCACGAGGGTGAGCTCGGGGAGCCTCGGTATGACGACGATCGCTTCGAGGCGAAGCTCGCGCTCGCCGCCGGGCTCGCGGTGCCGGTCGTCTCGACCACCTTCGGGGCGCCGAGCGCTGCTCAGGTCGAGGCGCTCCATGGCGCGGGGTGCGCGGTCTGGTTCACGGTGACGACGCCGGTCGAGGCCGAGCTGGCGGTCGCGGTCGGGGCCGACGCGCTCGTCCTCCAAGGCTTCGAGGCGGGCGGGCATCGCGGCTCCTTCGACGATCTCGACCCGCAGGACTTCGGCCTGCTCGCGCTGCTGCGGCTCGTCGCCGGGGTCACCGACCTGCCGCTGATCGCCTCCGGCGGGCTCTTCGACGGCGCCGGGATCGCCGCCGTCCTCACCGCGGGTGCCGCGGCCGCGCAGCTCGGCACCGCGTTCATGCTCTGCCCCGAGGCAGCCACCTCGCCCGCCCATCGCGCCGCGATCGAATCCGACGCGCCGACCGACGTCACCCGTGCCTTCACCGGCCGCCGCGCCCGCGGCATCGTCAACCGCTTCATGCGCGAGCACGAGGACGCCGCCCCGTCCGCCTATCCCGAGATCCACCACCTCACCCAACCCCTGCGCCGCGCCGCCCGTGAGGCCGGCGACCCCGACCGCATCCACCTCTGGGCGGGCCAAGCCCACGCCCGCTCCCGCCGCCTCCCCGCGGCAGCGCTCATCGAGGACCTTGCCACCGAGATGTCCGCTGCTCGCCTGACATAGACTCCCGTCCGCAAATGCGCGGCGGCATCTACGTTCTGAACTTCTACTCCGCGGTCTTCGCCGACCAGCTGAAACGGGGCCGCAAGACGGCCACGATCCGGCTGGGCGACAAAAGCGCCAAGTACGAGCGCGGCCAGCTGATCTGGATCACGATCGGCTTCCGTCACAGCCCGCGCGAGAAACTCTTCGCCGCGGTGATCGACGACGTCGAGGTGAAGCCGCTCTCGGAGCTCTCGCGCCGCGACATCGAGCACGACAACCCCGAGTTCCGCGAACTCGACGACACCCGGCGCTTCCTCGAACAGATCTACAGCCGTCCGGTCGACGACAAGGACACCGTCACCGTCGTCCGCTTCTCGCAGATCGTCGAGCCGCCCCGCGCGCACCTCGGCAACGGGGAGACGCCGCACCACAACTAGGTGCCGTCCCGGGGCTGATGTCAGGCGGGCCCCGCTACTCGTTCCTCACCACCTGGCTCCTGGAGTCGCCGCGGGAGCCGGTCTGGGACGCGATCTATGACGAGGCCGCCTGGCCGCAGTGGTGGCGGGGTGTCGAGGTCGCCGAGGAGCTGCGCCCGGGGGACGCCCTCGGGGTCGGCACGAAGTCGCGCATGGTCTGGCGCGGTTGGATGCCCTACCGGGTGGAATTCGAGGTGACGGCGACGAAGATCGAGCGCTTCTCCCTGATGGAGGGCCAGGCGGTCGGCGACCTCGAAGGGACCGGCCGCTGGCGGCTCTACGAGCAGGACGGGGTCACCGCGGTCCTCTACGAGTGGAACGTGGCGACGACGAAGCCCTGGATGAACCGCATGGCGCCGCTCCTGCGACCGGTCTTCGAGTGGAACCACGACTGGGTGATGCGGCGCGGCGGCGAAGGGATCGCCGAGCGCCTGGGCTGCCGGCTGCTGGCGCTCGATTAGCACGGGATCTTTACCTGACCGAGAGGTCCGCGCTGCTATCTTTCATCCTGTTGGCACTCTTGGCTAGAGAGTGCCAAGCCCGAAAGGGGTCGGAAACGGCTTCAGACCGGGATTTCCCACGCTTCGTAACAAACCACCCACCGAACGACGGAGGATCATCGATGAATCTGAAGCCCCTCGGGGACCGGCTGATCGTGAAGCCGGTAGAGGAGGAGGAAACGACTGCCAGCGGCATCGTCCTTCCCGACACGGCCAAAGAGAAGCCGCAGAAGGGCAAGGTCGTCGCTGTCGGCGACGGCGCCATCAACGAGGACGGCAGCCGCCGCGCACTCGACGTCGCGGAGGGGGACGAAGTCCTCTACTCCAAATACGGCGGCACCGAGATCACCGTGGAGGGCGAGGACGTTCTCGTGCTGCGCGAGTCGGACGTGCTGGCCAAGGTCAGCTAGTCCCACCCGGACTTAGAACCACCAAGGAGGACTGAAAAACATGGCTCATAAGGAGCTGAAGTACGCAGAGGACGCCCGCGGCGCCCTGCAGGCGGGGGTCGACGCTGTCGCCAACGCCGTCAAGGTCACGCTCGGCCCGAAAGGCCGTTACGTCGTGCTCGACAAAAAATTCGGCGCGCCGACGATCACCAACGACGGTGTGACGATCGCCCGCGAGGTCGAGGTCGAGGACGTCTTCGAGAACCAGGGCGCCCAGCTCGTCCGCGAGGTCGCCACGGCGACCAACGACGTCGCCGGTGACGGTACGACCACCGCGACCCTGCTGGCCCAGATCATCGTCCGCCAGGGCCTCAAGAACGTGGCCGCCGGCGCCAACCCGCTGGCCCTGCGCCGCGGCATCGAGAAGGCTGTCGACGCGGTCGTCGAGAACCTCCGCGAGAAGCAGAGCAAAGAGGTCGCCGGTAAAGACCAGATCGCCCGCGTCGCCGCGATTTCCGCCGGTGATGACGACATCGGCAACGTGATCGCCGACGCGATCGAGAAAGTCGGCAAAGACGGCGTCGTCAATGTCGAGGAGGGCCAGACCTTCGGTATGGAGCTGGAGTTCACCGAGGGAATGCAGTTCGACAAAGGCTATATCTCGCCTTACATGGTCACCGACCAGGACCGCATGGAGGCCGTGCTCGAGGATCCCTACATCCTCATCGCGAACCAGAAAATCGGCTCCGTGCGGGACATCCTGCCGGTGCTCGAGCAGGTCATGCAGGGTGGTAAACCGCTGATGATCGTCGCCGAGGACGTCGAGGGCGAGTGCCTCGCGACCCTGGTCGTGAACAAGCTCCGCGGCACCTTCACCGGTGTGGCCGTCAAAGCCCCGGGCTTCGGCGACCGCCGCAAGCGGATGCTCGAGGACATCGCGATCCTCACCGGCGGCGAGGTCATCACCGAGGAGATGGGTCTCAAACTGGAGAACACCCAGCTGGCCCAGCTCGGTCGCGCCCGTCGCGTCGTCATCGCCAAAGACAACACCACGATCATCGACGGTGCCGGCGAGGCTGACGACATTAAAGGCCGGATCAAGCAGATCAAACAGGAGATCGAGAACACCGACTCCGACTTCGATCGCGAGAAACTCCAGGAGCGTCTCGCCAAGCTGGCCGGCGGCGTTGCCGTGGTCAAGGTCGGCGCTGCCACCGAGACCGAGATGAAGGAGAAAAAGCACCGCGTCGAGGACGCGCTGCAGGCGACTCGCGCCGCGCTCGAGGAGGGTGTCGTGCCGGGTGGTGGCGTCGCGCTGCTGAACGCCCAGGCCGGTCTCGACGTCGAGACCCTCGAGGACCCGGACGAGAAGACGGGCGCGCGGATCATCTACCGCTCGCTCGAGGAGCCGGTCCGTCAGATCGCCGAGAACTCCGGCGAGGAGGGCTCGGTCGTCGTCAACACCGTCCGCGGCCTCAAGGCGGGCGAAGGCCTGAACGCGGCCACCGGTGAGTACGGCGACCTGATCAAAGCGGGCGTCATCGACCCGACCAAGGTCACCCGCTCGGCGCTCGAGAACGCCGCGTCCATCGCCAAGAACATCCTCGTGACCGAGGCGATCATCGCCGAGGCTCCCGAAGAGGGTGGCGGCGGCGGTATGCCCGGCGGCATGCCCGACATGGGCGGCATGATGTAAGAAATCCCTTCCAGGGATTTCACGAAAGGGCCCGGCACAGTCCGGGCCCTTTCTCGTTCCAGAGCCGGCACGTTCCGCGCACCACGCGCGCGCATTTCCCCGCCAGGCTCAAAGGCATGAGCAACCACGATGTTGACGGGCCGAAAAACCACGATATGGCGCACTTTTCGGCCCATCAACGTGGGGTCTCACTCGCGATTGGTCGACAGGCGGTTGCGCAGAACGGAGTGGTGACCCTTGAGCAACTCGAGCGGTTCGGGCTTTCGAGGCGGGCTATCCACGATCGCGAGCGGGCCGGGCGCCTCCATCGCATCCATCAGGGCGTCTATGCGTTGACGCCGCGGGTGATGACGCAGCGGGGGAGGTTCATGGCGGCGGTGTTGGCTTGTGGGCCCGGCGCGGTGTTGTCGCATCGGTCGGCGGCATATCTGTGGGGGCTCGTCGACTCTTGGGAGGAGCCGATCGACGTGACGGCGCCGAACCGGCGGGGGCGCAGTCCTGAGGGGGTCGCGGCGCATCGGGACGGGTCGCTGCAGCCGATTGACATGACCACTCTCTACGGCATTCCCTGCACGACCGTGGTCCGGACCATCCTCGACTTCGCCGCGGTCGAGCCGGACTGGAAAGTGCGGAAGGCGGTGGCCCAGGGCGAAGTTCTCCAAATCCTCGATAAGGCGAAGTTACGAGCGCTGCTGAAGAGGAGTCGCCGCCGTCGAGGGGTCGCCAGGTTGCGCCTCATCCTCGACTCGATCCATCCGCTGACGAGGAGAACTCGGAGTGAGCTGGAGCGCCTTTTTCTGGATATGTGCGCGAAGCGGTCCGTTCCGGAGCCCGAAGTCAACGTCTGGCTGGCCGCGCCAGATGGCAAGCGCTACCAGGCGGACTTCATCTGGCGCGAGCAGGCACTCATCGTCGAAGCCGACAGTCGCCGCTTCCATGACACCGATAGCGCCTTCGTCTCCGACAGGAAGCGTCGGCAGCAGCTCGAACTCGCCGGTTGGCGCGTCTCCCAATGCACCTGGGAGGAGGTCGAACAGGAACCTCGTCGACTCGCCCTCACCGTCGCGGGACTCCTCGCCCGAAGCGAGCCCTAAGGCTTCTTCTTTTCCTTGGGCGGGAGCGGGGGGAGGAGGCCGGCGTTGTATTCGGCGTAGTCGAGGAAGTTGGCGCGGCGGATCTTCGTCCGGTAGGCGGCCGCCGTCTGGGGATAGAGGGCCAGTTCGTAGGTGTTGCCCGGTCCGAAGCCTTGGTAGTAGTTGAGCATCTGGACGCGCTTGTGGCGGACGACCCAGCTGATCAGCTGGTTGACGAATTTGGGTTCGTCGTTTTCCTGCACCGCCCACTCGGTGATCGCGACCGGCTTGCGTTTCCACTGCTTGCCTTCGTAGAACTTGTTGAGGTCTTCCCAGACCGGATATTTGGCGTAGAAGTCGGTGCCGACCCAGTCGACCCATTTGCTCCCCGGCCAGTAGTTGCCCGGGAAGTTGCCTTTGACGCGCGGCGAGCCGGCGGGCAGCGGGCTCCAGATGATGCTGACCGGGGCGAGCGGGAGGGCTTCGGGGTTTTCGCCCTTCGTCCGGGCCAGCGGCGGCAGGCCGATTTCGGCGAGCTCCGCGTTCAGGCCTTCCAGCGAAAGACCGCCGCGGACGATCGCGACGATCCGCCGGAAGGCCATCTTGTACCAGAAGGCGCTGTGTTCGCCACCTTTTAGCGTGCCGTCGCATTCGACCCCAGCCCAGGCGTTCAGGCACCGGTTCGGCTCGCCCAGAGGCCGGATGTAGGCGGGCAATTCGTGGGTCGCGAAGAAGTAGTTGAGCCCCAGCAGGTAATCGTCCCCTGCGCCGAGCGCGATCTGCTCGGGGGTGATGATCTCTTCCAGCGTCTGCGCGTTCTGGGTCGAGATCGCGACGATAGGCCGCGTCTGCGTTTCGCGCCAGCGTTCGAAGGCCTTGTTGACGCTGTTGCCCCAGCCTAGGAACGTCTCCATCAGCGCCGGATGCTTGCCGATCAGTTCGGAGAAGGCGTTGAATTCTTCGGTCGAGCCGCGATCGGAGACGCCGAGCAGGACGTCGGGCTTCGGCGGCACGAGGGACACCGCGCCGGCCGGGGCGGCAAAGAGGAGCGCGAGCGCCGTCGCGGCGAGGGCGAGCCAGAGGGGGCGGGGGGTCGTGGGGCGGGCGAGGGCGGTGGGGTGACGTCTACGAAGAAGCGAGGACATCACTCATCCTTCGCGGCTCGACCCCCAGGGCCTGCGCGTCGGCGGTACCTCTCTTGCTGGTCATTGAAACCTCCATCAAATCGGCCTCCTCCCAAGTTGCAAA
>Ga0268266_10001762_pt1 | contig 24664 bp, 31 predicted proteins | sample KBSS13metaG_FD_190356 | JGI IMG/M metagenome (GOLD analysis project Ga0268266, IMG submission 190356) | Switchgrass rhizosphere microbial communities from Kellogg Biological Station, Michigan, USA - KBS S1-3 metaG (SPAdes) (version 2) | ecosystem: Host-associated > Plants > Roots > Rhizosphere... | reverse complement strand
ACGTGCTGTGGTTCTCCTGGCTCAAGTTCGAGGGCGACAAGATCGTCCACATCTATTCGATCTCGGACGTCCTCTCCATGCTCAAAGACCTTGAGGTCATCAAGGAAGTCCCGCAACCGGTCGATCCCTACAAGTAAGCGACATGGGCCGGGAGCGGAGGGCTCCCGTCGCGCGATCGAGGATGTCTATGTCCTCGTTCCGCGCCGATGGAATGGCGAACCTGTCTGGGGGGCATACCCCAGACATATTGCCATCACCTCGGCCAACCATCAGGAAGAAGCGAGGCGCTGCCTCTGAACGGCAACAATCGGAACAGCAGGTGAGTGCGCGGTATTCCGACGTCTACTGAAATGCTGCCCCCGCAAATGTCGCGCTCGGCGCTGATCGCGCGGTTCTGGCGCAGCGCAACTTCTCTCGTGCGAGCCTAATCAGCTTCTTCGGACCTTCAAAATTGCAAGAATGCCTGAAGCAAGCGCCTCTCATAGATATGGCACGCGCCTGCGCGCTCCTTATGGTTGTGAAATCTCCCTGCAGAAGGGCGCAAATGTCTCAATTGCCGTCGGAACTCTTCAGACGCCTATCGCTGGGTAGGATCGATCCCGCGCCCTTTGTCCAAGAAGCGCCGCCGCAACGGCGTGGCTGGCATGTAGTTAGTCCTTGCGGCCGCGATCTTCGCTGATCGCCCCGCATGCGGATCGTACGCGAATGGTCTGCGCCGGAGCTGTCTTAGAGTAAAGATAAGGGGTTTCTCGGAATGCCGAACAAAGCGAAGTCTTGGTTACTCGCGAGCGGATGCGCGATATTTGTGGTTCATGGCTATGCTGCTCAAGCTGAGGAGGCCGCTGCAGCCGATTCCCAGCAGGGCGGGGCGGCAGTGAGCACGGGCGTCGATAACGACATCGTCGTTACAGCACGCCGCAGGGCCGAAAGCATTCAAACCGTGCCCGTGTCGGTGCAAGCGTTCAGCGAAGCCACGATCAAAGACCAGAATATCCACTCGTCGACCGATCTCCAGCGGTTGACGCCTGGCGTGATCTTCAACGGCTCGGGAAGCGACTTCAATACCACGCTTACGATCCGCGGTCAGGGACGCGACGTCATCGGGCCGATCGCGCCATCGGTCCAGTCCTACGTCAACGACGTGCCGCTACCCTCCTGGGGAGCGGTCATTCCGACCTATGACGTCAGCAGTGTGCAGGTGCTGAAGGGGCCGCAGGGCACCCTGTTCGGACGAAACACGACCGGCGGTGCGGTTCTCGTCAACACAAAGCAGCCGACCTACGATTTCGGCGGCTACGTGACGGGCCAGTACGGCAACTTCAACGATCGAGAACTGGAGGGCGCGCTCAACGTGCCCATCATCAAGGACGCGGTGGCGCTTCGTGTCGCCGGTCAGATTCGCCGGCGCGACGGATATGTCAAAGGTGGGTATTCCTACCTTCCCGACGCCCAGAACGTGAACAACAACAATTTCCGCGCGAGCCTGTTGTTGCAGCCGATCGATGCGATCAAGAACGTGACGGTCTACGATTATTCACGCACCAATGTTCATGCGATCTCGATCCCCGTCGGCTATGCTATCGGTACAGGGCCTAATGGCGAGAACGCGGCCTTCCATTTTATTGGCAGCGCCATCTATGGTGATGTCGGGGGCACCAACGCGCTTTTCGATTGCGGAACATCGCCGTCTTGCGACGGGGATCTCGCGATCCAGCGTTCGGTCGCGGACAATTATCGGCGCTACTATGCAAGTCAGGTGCCGTTCACGCACGCGACGGTGAAGGGCATTACCAACACGACCACGATCGATCTCGGTTCCGTCAACTTCAAGAATATCTTCGGCTTCCGCCAGAATCGAATCCATGAGGGTTCCGACACGGACGGCATGGAACTGGTGATGATCGACTCCATTCGGGTGCTCCGGTCGGACGATCAGATCACCGATGAAGTTCAGTTCAGCGGTTCGCTATTCAACAAAACGCTCAACTGGCTTGTCGGCGGCTTCTATCTCGATAACACCCCAAAGGGGCCTAATTCGATCAGCTTCAACCTGTTCCAGCCGTCGGCCGCCCAGGCTGCCGCGAATCCTGCCTTGAACTTCGTCTCGCCCTTCCTGCGGAACCTGTCGGAACAGGTCGCGGCGGAGCGTAGCAAGGCGATATACGCCAGCCTCTCGCAAGATCTGGGCTCGTTGGTCACCGGCCTCAAGCTCAATCTCTCGGGCCGTTATACCTGGGATGACACCACGTCATGCGCCGTGAACCTCCTCTCGGATTTCAACACACCCTCGCGCAATTTCAGCCAATGTAAGAAGATTCCCGGCGTGGCCGTCACCAAGGGATCTTTCAAGAAGTTCACCTGGGCGGCCGGCCTGGACTATCAGGTCACGCCGCATGTCTTCCTGTATGGCGTTGCGCGGCGTGGCTATCGCGCGGGTGGCATCAATACGCCGAACCTGGGCGGAACGCTGGTCGGCTTCCAGACCTTCGCCCCGCAGACGGTGGACGACCGAGAGATCGGCATCAAGGCGGACTGGAACGTCGGTACGATCCGCGGCCGCACCAACTTATCGGCCTACATATCGAAGTTCTCCTCCTTGCAACAGCAGGCCACGGGGCTGCCGCCGGGTATCGACGGTGATGGAAACCCGCTTGATGACCCCTCCAACACGTCGCTGATCGTCAATTCGGGTACGGCACGCACGCGCGGTATCGATCTGGACGGCTTCGTCATACCGTTCGAGGGCTTCCAGCTTAACTACGGGCTCGCGCTGTTCCACGGTCACATCAAGCAGACGCCACCAGCAGCGCTGAATGGCTTCTTCTCGCCTGATGACAAGTTCGATCGTGCACCGAAAACCGCATACACGATCGGAGGCCACTACCAGCTTCCCGAGCCGGTTATGGGAGGAAAGCTTAACTTCGATCTCAGCTGGTATCATACGTCGTCGTACAAAGTCGGCCTTGCGCCATTCAAGGGCTATGGCCTGCTGAATGGGTTTGTCGGTCTCAATGACATCGGCGGACTTGGCGTGGATGCGCAGGTCTTCGTTCAGAACCTGACCAATGAGACCTATTTCCTCAACCCCAACGCCTCTGGCCCGACACCGGGCTTCGTCACGGAGAGCCTGGGCTTGCCCCGTACCTATGGCATACGTCTGACCTACACATTCGGTCGGAACTGATAGCGACCGGCGAGATCGGCGGGGCCTCGCTGCCCCGCCGATGCGGTCGCGGCAAACTACAACGATACGGGCTGCTAAACGTCCGGTTCCATCGACAGGCGGTGCTTCCTGAACACCGGAAGGAGGCCGCCTGACGATCCGAAACCACAACAGCCCCTTGGCTTATCGAGCAGGTCAGGCAGCAGCGGGTAGCGTAATTCGTATCAGAGACAGGGCGAAATTTTCAGGCTCTGCGCAGGCGGTCACGGATGTACTCCGCGTTCCGTTCGCTGGCTGGCGTTGACAACCGTCCTCAGAACGAGGTTACCTGCTGTCGGCGGAACGAGTCGCATCCACGGGAGAGTGCGATGGCGAAGGACGAGCCTGTCATCGGTGATCCGGTTTATTCTCGAAAGCGCGCGGAGGATTGCCGGGAGCTCGCGCGCCAGAACGGCATGGAATGCTACGCGCCCGACCTTATGGCTTTGGCCTGCGACTATGAGCGAGCCGCCCTGCGCATCGAATGCACCTCGGAGGCCGGCTTAGAGGAGGGGCAAAGGCTCCTTGCCAGGCACGAAACCATCCTCGCACGGCGAAGGCACGCAATTGCCCAGCTCGACGACGGTGGAGAGCCCACCGACATCGCTGAGGCCGTATTGGGAGAGCTTGAGGACGAACTGCGCGCGGAGCGGACAATCATAGCGCGTGCCGCGGAAACAACTGCGCGGGGGCAAAGGGAGGATGGCATGAGTGACCACGTCTATAAGGTGATCGAGCTTGTTGGCAGTTCGGCCGAAAGTATCGAGGACGCAATCCAGAACGCGATTAACAGAGCGAGCGGTTCCATTCGTCATATCGGCTGGTTTGAAGTTATATCGACGCGCGGCCACGTAGCGGATAACAAGATTACCCATTTCCAAGTTACGCTGAAGGTCGGATTCAGCTTAGAGAATAGTCCCGAGTGACATCGCCACAGCTAGGCGCTCAGGCTTGTTTGGGGCCTTTTCCTGGGGGGCTTTTTGCCCGAAGGCCCCCGATGATTGCGGGATGCAAGGGCATGAGACGACATCTCCGAAGACGGGGATCGACGGATTTCAGCCAATTTCTGGCTGTCATGAGGTGCTTTGGAGTCCCTGAAACAGGGTAATGGTGCGCGGGGGCGGAATCGAACCACCGACACTGCGATTTTCAGCGAGCCCGATTATCGTTTCAGGCCGTTGCAAATAGGATCATTCTATCCGCCGAAGAACGGCGATATCGTATCTCGGACGGCGCAGGCCCTTTCAGATCGCTTCACGCTCTTTCACATCAAATTCCGTGTCTGGTTCCCCATTGGTACCCAGCCGCCGGGTCGACGGCGCCGTGCGCTAGCGCCCCCGCATAGGTAAGCGCCACCTGGGTCAGCTGTTGATCGCCCTGCGCCTCCGATGTGAAACGCATCTGGTTCAAGCCATGCGCTGTGCGGCTCTCGACAGCTTCCCGCAACTGCTGGACCGTGCGGTTGTCCCAGCGCGGAGCGCCGGGATGCTCGCTATCCAACGCGTCCCCGTTCGCCTGCTGGTGTTGTTGAACATTGCACCCCGCTAGAACCAGCAAGAGTGCTGCCGACCGCAGCAGGATTGAACGCACATGTTGCTCCTCGAACCGGCCTGACGGCTTTCTCCAAGACTGAACCTCCGGATCCGGCATATGTTCATTACATATGTGGCAAAGCGTCAGCGGCTGAGGCAGCCTTCATAGCCGTAACGACAGGGTCCAGCGTCGTGTGGGCGCATAGCAAGCGGCCTCGCCTTCCTTATGATGATTTCTGGAAGGCCATTCGCTATCCGCGCTCTCCCAATGGGCGTGATAGCACGCAGCAATACTCGCACTACCTACGCGGACAGGGCCTGAAGGGCATCATCCACTCGGTCGGATCGCCGGAGACGGTGGAGTTCGATCACCCATTATATCGGGGACATTAGAATTTCTGCTAATAACTCGAATGTAAATAGCAATAAAGCCCATGTATATCTTTAGGTAACACCGCTGTTATTCTATTAATATTGAGGATCGCGCTTGTATAGTATTGGGGGAAGAGTATTAAGGGATTACCGCGACATTACCACGAGTCGCGCTCTCAGATATATTATAACCTGCCAGAAAATGGATATGGCTAATTCATTTGGGAGAAGATCCATGAAATGCGCACTATCTATAATGCTGAGCGGGGCTGCCCTGCTGGCTACGTCATCCTTCGCATCGCCACCCACAGGCCAACCTGCGACTCCTGAGGCGGGTACGCTTGCGGCATGGTCGACGCGGGTCTCGGCAGAGCTCGACCAGAAGCTCCCCCAACCACAGATGTTCCCCGGGCAGCCGTCGCCATCCGGAGTGGTCGTCGTGAAATTCGGTTGCAGCGAAACAGGCGCCCCCAGCGACGTGGCAATCGTAAAGAGTTCAGGCTCTCGCAGTCTCGACTGGGCAGCCATGCAAGGCATTAAGCGCGTGGGGCTCCACCCGCTGCCCGATGGCATGACGCATGGTCAACGGTTTCAAGCCGCGATACTGTTCGCAAATAGTCCCGAGGAAGCCCGCACATTGCTGATGGGGATGCGAAAAGAAGCCGAACGGCAAAATTCCTGGTTTGCCACGAGGCCTCAACAGACCGCCGCCATAGCAATCATGCCCGTTTCAGCAAATCCATGACAATCGGATAAAAATGCTGTCAGTTGATGGCGGCCTCCGGCTCCGCGCCCCATGGGGCATGAGCCGGACGGTCGTCGTCATACCGCAAGGCGCGGGATACCCGACGGCGCCAGCGGTTTGGACCAGACGAACAGCCCGTAGCCCATGGCGCCGGTTCGCATCGCGACGATCAACCGCGGCAGGCTGAGCATGAAACTCCGGCTTCCTTTGGCTCCGCCAAGCGCCAGGGAACGGACATCAGGATCCGTCGTAAGGCTGGTCAGTAGCCGCTGAAGGCAAAGCCGCCAAGTCTTGCGGACATTGCGCGTGAGGTCCTCGAAGCTTTCGAACGCCAGGCCGGATCGTGCTGCCAGGCTCTGGTAGTCTGCGCGGCTTGCCAACGATGGCAACCGGCCTTCCGAGCAGATCGGTTTCAGCAGATGCCGCACTTGCCACGGGCGCACGCGGTCTCCTTCGAGCCACGCACAAATAACCAGGCGGCCGCCCGGTCGCAGCACGCGGGAAGCCTCATTAAAAAATGCCGCCTTGTCCGCGAAGTGCTCGGAACTTTCGATCGCGTAGGCGCCATCGAAGCAGGCATCAGGTAGGGCATTGTCGAGCCAGTCCCGGACCACGATGGCCACCCCGGGCGCGGGCCGTTCACCCGCGACCCGCTGTTGGGCAGCGGACAATGTGAAACCGGTTACTGTGACGCTGTGTCCAGCTGCGAACCTGGCAGCGGTCGCGCCGTAGCCGCACCCGATGTCGCACAGGGCGTCGCCGGGACGGATCATCAGTCGTTCGGCCACCAGGTCGGACAGGGCATCGGTAGCTGCAGCCGCCGTCTCGCGACCGGTTTGCCAGTAGCCGTGATGAATATGCGTGCCCCATATCCGACGGTAGGCGAGGTCAAGCTGGTCGTAATGCAAGGCCACACTGGCAGTTGTGGGCTGGACGTCCGGTTCGATCATCTCATCTACTCCGCGTCGCGGCTGCCAAGTCATGACAATACAACGTCACCCGAGTCGCCTACAGCCTACTTCGTGCCCTCGACGGCGGACCAGCTTTTAACGTCGGCGGCTGGAACGAAGGAGGATCGCAACCGCTACCGCATGTCGCAGGCGTTCAAGCAGGTGATCGAAGAAAAGCGCCTCCATGACGAGTGGAAGCGCAACAAGCGACAGTGTACGATCACGAATTAGGCCGCTCGGGCGCATCATCTGATCGGCGTAGTCAGAGCCGAGATATTGGAGTGAAACTATGATCCGTACCGTCACTCTCAATACAGGCACGCCCTTCCCGCTCGTTGGGCTGGGCGTGATGTACATCCCTGATGCAGAAACGCCGACCGCGATGCGCGCGGCCGTCGGGTTGGGTTATCGCGCCTTCGATACCGCGCCCGTCTATCGCAACGAAGCGGCGGTGGGGCGCGGCGTACGCGAATGCGGCTTGCCGCGCGACGAGGTCTTGGTCACTACCAAGCTGTGGAACGGAAACCAAGGTTATGACGCTGCGCTCGCAGCCTGTGAAGCCAGCCTCGATCGGCTCGGACTGGATCAAATCGATCTCTATCTGATCCATTGGCCGGTGCCCGAGCGAAATCTTTACTGTGATACCTGGCGGGCCTTGGTGAGGCTACGCGACGAGGGGCGGGTCAAGGAGATCGGCGTCTCTAATTTCCTCGAACCCCACTTGGAACGCATCATCGACGCGACCGGCGTGGTGCCCGCCGTCAATCAGATCGAACTACACCCGAAATTTCAGCAGCGTGCGCTCCGTGCTGCGCATGCGCGGCTCGGTATCGTCACCGAGGCATGGAGTCCGCTCGGCCATGGCGCCACCCTTTCCGATCCTCGCGTAAAGGCTGTTGCGGATCGCCTTGGCGTTTCTCCAGCGCGGGTCATACTGGCGTGGATGACAAGCAGAGACATCGTGGCGATCCCCAAAGCCTCGTCGGTCGATCACATGCGCGACAATCTAGCAAGCCTCGACCTCGTTTTGGACCAGGAGGCTCTCGCCGCGCTTGATTCGCTGGATAATCCCGATGGTCGGGGCGGCCCGGACCCTGCCAGCTTCGGCCTGTTGGACCTGGAGCACGCCTGATCCTACCTTTTCTGTTCGGGGGGGGGTGCGCAAATACGCGGACGGTCGCCTTGGAAACTGCCAATTGCTTGATCGACGCGGGAGGCCTCGAAGCGACCTCCCGGCCCGATGGCTGACGGATTCGCTGTCGTTCTACTGTGCAGCTTTCCGGTTGTTCTGAGGTCGCGCCTGGAACGACCTTAGGCACAACGGTTTGAATAATGACGTCGAAAGAGTGTTTTTCGGCGCGCCAACGCCGGCTCGCAGCATCTCATACCGAGATGCGAGCCCGTTTTTGGCAGACCCCGCCTCTTCCCGGACAAATCTGGCTGAGGCGACCAGCGTAGGAAAGATAAGAATGAAACGCTTTCAAACTGTGCTCGGACTGAGCTCAATTCTCGCCGCTGCAACTGCAGCTTCCATGGCCCCCTCGATCGCCAGTGCTGCAACGGTCGAAAAGACCTATGTCGCCTGCAATCAATATGGCGATTGCTGGCGCGTGCATCGGCTCTATGCCTACGGCAAGGACGTGCCGATCAGATACTATAATGGCGATTGGTATACGGCCCACCAGAGCGACGCCAAGATTCGGTGGCTACCCGACCCGGCGGATGATCGGGGATATTATGTCGAGGATCGGACCTGGCATTCGGATCCCGCCGCTCGGGCCGTGAAGACCGGTGCGGCCGGTGCCGGCCTCGGCGCTGCGATCGGGTGTCTCGTAACGCTCCCTGTCGGCTGCGCGCCCGGCGCCGCGGCTGGCGCGGCCATCGGTGGCGGAACTGGCGCTGTCGCCGGCGCGGCAACGACGCCCCCGAACTAAGCAGGCGGGGACAGATAAGGTGGGCTCTAGCTGGGCCCACCTTGCTGACAGAGCATCACTCGGTATTCGTGAGATGCTTGGCCTCGACAGGCGAACCCCACGGGGACCTTCCGCGTTCCGCCGCCATCTGCCCGAACGGTGCAATGGGTGGGTCGTGTTCGGGAACATCGTGTGGATCCATCCATTAGAAAGCGATGGACGACACCCACGAAATGGCTCGGCAGGCGCTGGAGCGTTGCACCCAATTTGAAGCGTTCGGGACGATGCTTTCATTTTGGGCCTGGCCAATTGCAGCAATCGAGCTATGGACCTCGATGATCGGTGCCACGCTGCTGAGTTCTGAACCGCAAATCGATCGTGGCGACCACACGGCACAGCTTCCCATCCCGAACCCGCTTCAGAAGGCGAAGGACAGCGATCTATTCGCCTGAGCCATTTCAAGAATTATGGAGCGCAGCAAGCCACAATGCACGCTGCAGGGATGGAAGCCAGACCATCGCAGATCACTGGCTCGACTCGTCGCTCCATCGCGGCCATGAAAGCACCTTCCATATCATGGCACAGACGATGCATGATCAACCACGTCGTGATCGGCGCTGACCCGTGCGTTCGCTTTGACAGCGACTTATGTTTGTAGCGAACGATCCTCAGATGAGCGCCGTAGCGATTGCCCACGCGATCAGTACCAGACCAACGCATTGGCGAACCCATTGACCCAGCGGCATTACCTTTTCCACAAATACTATGGAGCTTAGCGCTGCGATCCACACCAAGTTCATAGCGCCCCCTACGAATAGGAGTGCCATCAGTACCCAACAGCACCCGACGCAATAGGCTCCATGCAGGACGCCCAAGCGCAGCGCGCCTGAGGATTTCGGGCGCCAGTGCCTCGACAAGAACTCAGCCGGCGAACGGCAATGGACCAGACAAGCGTTTTTGAGAGGCATGAACTGGTAGAGTCCCGCCGCTAGGAGAATCGCGGCCGAAAGCCAACGGCTGCGGGAACCCGTCTCTGAGATAATACCGACCGACCCCAAGGCCCAATGCAGTGTCGCTGCGGCGATGGAGAATCCGAGCCAAACCAGCAGGTAGCCGGCAGCAAACGCACCAGTGGGCGCAAGCTTGTCATGAGTTTGCTTTTGGCCAACCGAATGGCGGTGCACCCGTGCGTACAGCAGCATCGTCGGAGCGGCGCTGGGAGCCATCATTGCAATCATCATTACCCACCACATAAGCGTCGGCAGGACCCAACCGGTAATCAGTGCGGAACTGGCCGATTTCATCGGCGGCCCGCCCATGCCGGCACCGGCCATTTGAGCCATCTCGGTGGATTGTTGATGCGGGAATAAGGTCAGGGAGGTCAATTCACTGGCGCTCATGCCAAGCCCAGCGCCCATGAGAATGTAAAGCCAGGCGAGCGCCCATAGGACGGATAAGCCGGCAAGCGTCAGCGTGCGATCCCTAGCCAGTAATCGCTCCAAGGGCCGTGCGTCGCCCATGTCCCGCCGTCAGCTACGCACGATACCGTGATTGTTGAGATGCAAATTGGCGAATTGGCCGTACGTGTTCTGCATGGCCACGCTGACCGGACCCTTGGTCGTGCTCGAAGCGCTGCCGATCTCGGCCACCGCATATTCAAAGCCCTCGGGCTGCACGATCTGTGTCCGAGACGGTGAGCCGGTAACCGGGTTTCGGATTGGCTCACCCACGGTTTCAACATAATCTTCGATGTGCAGGCGGCCAACGCGTCCGTCCACGTCGACCTCGAAATCGATGGTCGTGAAGACTGGGTCATTCATCTTCGTGACGGTGGACGCATAGACGGAAAACATGGTCGCGAACGGATCGGTGTCCTGCCCGGTCATGATTTTCAACAATGCCTCACGCTGCTGGAGATCGGCCCCCTCATCGACAAACGCGATGGCTTCCCCATTCCCTTCGTGGATTGGTCCCGGCCACTTGAAGATCGCGGCAATCCGCAAGCCGTCGAGCCTCGTGCCGCCGTAGTGACCTTTTTCGATGGCGATACCCGCCACGGCGTGGCAATGCCCCTTATCGGGCAGCCCGTTGAACTGGCAATTGCATCCATAGGTGCAGGTGCAATTGACCAGCGATTTTCCGGTGAACTCCCATGGCGTCATCGAACCCTCCGGTGCTGGTGCGAACCTCCGTTATACTCCTGATGCCGTACAGCGACTAGAGCGCAGGCGAAGTTGAACCGCCCGCTTGGTGATGCGCATTGGACGCGCTGCTTCCTGCGCCTTTCGGACGCTGCTGATCTTCCCGTCTATTGGATCGCGGGTGCCGTGCCTAGGTTCGGCGCCCTTTTTTCTCGCTTGTTGGAGGTGCCGCCGCGACGGAGCTGATCGAGCCGCCTAGCGATCGCTCTTCACGTGGCAATGCCCTCTTCGTCCTTGGCGACAGCTAACGCACCGATGCGCTCGGCAACGAAGCGCGGCGCATCCTTCCCGTGCTGGCATTCAACCTGAAGGGCGCAGGCCCAAAGCTCGCGATCATCCGGGAGCATGAAAGGTCAACACCATGGCTCGCAGTATCCAATCCATTGTCCGCGCAAGTTCCTCGCTGACAACGGAGGTTGAAAGAGCCATGCAGAGGTTCGCCAAGATTATTTCTGTATCGCCTCCCCCAGCGGGAACGACCGCTAAAACTCTCGGTTGTCGGTGAAAGAGGAGAGGTTAGATGGAACAGTCATCACAACCGAACGAAACATCATCCGACGCTTGGTCGCAGGGCATCACGCAAATGAACGAAGCGATACGTCAGCATGTCACGGCATCCAGATTGATGTTTGCCGGCGCGTTGGCCCTCAGCGCGGGAGCAGCGGCATATTTATGGGACACGCGGAGGCGCAATGATTTTTTGGACGCTATGCGCAAGTTTCCGGAAGATCTGATGGCAAGCTGGCGGGGCTCAGGCGATTCGCAGAAAAACAACTAATGGAGACCAGCGACTAGGATTGGGAGCGGCGAACAGCGGCTCCCTCCGTGTTGCCCACGCCTCGGCGGTTACTCCGTCGCAGGCGACCGGCCCGGGTAAATCAGAGCTTGAGCTTGGCTTTCAGCTCGTCGATCATTTTTGAGGCTTCCGCTTTTGTCAGGCTAGCGGCGGGCGGCTCGACATGGGCTTCTTCACACAACGTCGTGAGGTACGACGCTTGCGCTCCTGTCATCGGATCATCGCCCGACACCCAGTCGTCAGGCTGTTTCTCCGTGTTCGAGCCGGGATGATCAACAAGCTTGGGATTAGATAGCTGTTCAGTCATAGGAACTCGCGTGAAGTGTTCTCAATATGTTCTCAACGACTGTTCTCGCTCGTTGGTTCCGCCGCAGATGTCTGGCCCTCATCGCGGATAGCTCTGGTGCCATCGAGAAAGCAGTATGACCAAGGGTCAACGCAGGGCCAACAAGGATCCGCAACCCCAAAAGTCATCTGGGGCGAACACAGAGCCAGTCGCGCTACCGCCTCAAGAGGCGGTTAAAGTACCAATCAAAAATGGCTGATCATATCATTTCCGATTACAGCACTTAGCAAGCAGACTATGGTCGACTGACGACTGTGGTAGTTGAGTTTGTTGCTTTAATTGCCTCAACAACTTCCCGACAGGCTGCTTTGCTTTGATAACCAGCCCCGCTGACGACCACCGCGCCTTCGTCATCGATAAGTTCCCAGCGCCAGTCACCGCCGGCGTTCCTGAGTGAGGTGAGGCGCGTAACACCTTCCTGATGGATCTCGAAGCGCAGGACGTCCTCCTCAGTCGTCGTTGATCTGCTTTCGCCCGCTCGAATGCGATAATCCTTGTGCATTTGTGAAAGCGCCATGGCAAATCGAGCACGGATCGTGCAAGCATCATGCAGTCGTCAGCAGACTCCGGAAAAATGGGTCTTCAAGCGCGCTACCCGCTCCGAGCGCCACACATGTTAGCGGATTTTCGGCGATTGCGACAGGGAGGCCGGTGGATTGCCGAAGGAGATCGTCCAGACCAGTGAGCAGCGCTCCGCCCCCCGTGAGCATAATGCCTCGATCGACAAGGTCCGCCGCGAGCTCTGGCTGAATATTTTCCAGTGCACTGCGGACGGCGTCGACTATCCGGCTTACGGGTTCGCCGATCGCCTCGGCAATTTCCTTTCCACTGATCGTGATCCCGGTTGGAACGCCATTGACCAGATCGCGGCCCTTGATGTCCAGTGTCCTGCCAAGTCCTTCCACAGGCCGGACTGCGGATCCTATTTCCTGCTTGATACGCTCGGCGGTGGCTTCGCCGATCAGCAGATTATGGTTGCGCCGGACATAGGACGAAATGGCTTCATCCATCTTATCGCCGCCGACGCGGACGGAATTGCTGTACGCAAGCCCGCCGAGCGAGAACACGGCAACTTCGGTCGTGCCGCCACCGATATCGACGACCATCGCGCCAACGGGTTCGGTCACGGGCATGCCCGCCCCGATCGCTGCCGCCATTGGCTCTTCGATGAGATAGACCCGCGATGCGCCAGCGTTGGACGCCGCGTCCCGTATGGCCCGCCGCTCAACCATCGTGGACCGGGAGGGCACGCAAATTACAATTTCCGGCCAGCGCGGAATGCGGTTGGAGCCGCCATGGGCCTTGTGGATGAAATGCTTTATCATCTGCTCAGCGACATCGATATCGGTAATCACACCGTCTCGTAGCGGCCGGACGGTCTCGATATTGTGCGGAGTCTTGCCCATCATCAGCTTGGCGTCATTGCCGATCGCCTTGACACGCTTAACGCCGTTGTGAGTCTCCAGCGCGACGACAGACGGTTCATTGAGGACAATGCCGCTGCCGCGCAGATAAACGAGGGTGTTGGCCGTGCCCAGATCGATCGCCAGATCGTTCGCGAGGAATTTAAAAAAACGATTCCAGAACATCAGGTGGCGGCTTTCCGGATCAGCTGGGCAGTCAGTATCGACAGTAGAGCAACAGCCTCATGTGGTCGCGATGTCGGCGGCGACTGCAGCATATTCTGACCGGATGTAGTTCTTCGCTGCCGTCGCGGTGGTAAAAATCTCCTCAATGAGGATCGACGTCACAAGAGGATAGTTTTGCGAATTGAGGCGGGTCGTGCGAACTGTAACGCGAAAGCGTCCGTCAGAATCTTTTGAGACAAGATACGGCCGAACGGGGATCTTAGACATTATATTCTCCTGTTCCGCCATTGCCGAAGGGCATTACCTGTGCTCGGACATTGATCAGTAAAAAAAGGGGCGAGTTTTGCAGCTCGCCCCCATTCAATCTCAAGGGGCAAGATGGTCAGAAATCCATGCCGCCCATTCCTCCCATCCCGCCGCCCATGGCCGGCATGGCGGCCTTGTCTTCAGGCGTATCGGCAACTGCGGCCTCGGTGGTGATCAGTAAACCGGCAACGGACGCCGCATCCTGCAAAGCTGAACGGACCACCTTGGTGGGATCGATCACGCCTGCCGTGACAAGGTTTTCGTAAACCTCAGTCTGAGCATTGAAACCCAGATTTTGGTCATTGCCATCGATCAGCTTACCCGCGACGACCGCACCATCATGACCGGCATTTTGCGCTATCTGGCGCAGCGGCGCCTGCAGAGCCTTGCGAACGATATCGATACCACGGGTCTGGTCGTCATTCGCACCGGTCAGGGCGTCGAGCGCTTTGGACGCATACAACAACGCGGTGCCACCGCCGGGAACAATGCCTTCCTCGACCGCCGCGCGGGTCGCGTGAAGCGCGTCATCGACGCGATCCTTGCGTTCCTTGACCTCGATTTCGGATGCGCCGCCTACCTTTATGATGGCCACGCCACCGGCGAGCTTGGCGAGACGCTCCTGGAGCTTCTCCTTGTCGTAATCGCTGGTGGTGTTTTCGATCTGGGCACGGATCGCTTCGACACGACTCTTAATTGCGTCCACATTGCCGGCGCCGTCGACGATCGTCGTATCGTCCTTATCGATCATGACGCGCTTGGCAGTGCCGAGCATGTCGAGCGTGACATTCTCGAGCTTGATGCCGAGTTCCTCAGATACCGTCTGACCATTCGTCAGGATCGCGATGTCCTCAAGCATCGCCTTGCGACGATCGCCGAAGCCTGGGGCCTTGACGGCCGCGACCTTCAAGCCGCCGCGCAGCTTGTTGACGACGAGCGTGGCAAGCGCCTCGCCTTCGATGTCTTCCGCGATGATCAACAACGGACGGCTCGACTGGACGACCGCTTCCAGGATGGGAAGCAGCGCCTGCAGGTTTGAAAGCTTCTTCTCATGGATCAGGATATACGGATCTTGAAGCTCCACCGTCATCTTCTCGGTGTTGGTGATGAAGTAGGGCGAAAGGTAGCCACGATCGAACTGCATGCCCTCGACCACGTCGAGTTCGAACTCGATGCCGGTTGCTTCCTCGACGGTGATCACGCCTTCCTTGCCAACCTTCTCCATTGCTTCGGCTATCTTGCGGCCAACCACTTCATCACCGTTGGCAGAGACAATGCCGACCTGGGCGATCTCGTTGTTATCCGCGACGGGCTTTGAACGCGCCTTGAGATCGTCCACCACGCGGGTAACGGCGAGATCGATGCCGCGCTTGAGGTCCATCGGGTTTACCCCTGCCGAGACGGATTTCATGCCTTCGCGCACGATCGCCTGGGCGAGAACGGTCGCGGTCGTAGTGCCGTCACCGGCATGATCGTGGGTTTTTGATGCAACGGCGCGTAACATCTGCGCGCCCATATTCTCGAACTTGTCCTTGAGCTCGATCTCCTTGGCGACGGTCACGCCGTCCTTGGTGATGCGGGGAGCGCCAAACGACTTGTCGATGACGACGTTGCGGCCCTTGGGTCCGAGCGTCACGCGCACGGCGTTGGCAAGAATATCGACGCCGCGGCTAATGCCCTCGCGCGCGTCGCGTGAAAATTTGACGTCTTTGGCTGACATGGTGGGTTCCTTCGAATGAGTTTGCGTCGGTTCAGACCGAGCGCGGATGACGATGGGGGGCTGGATTCAGCCCACAATTCCCAGGACGTCGCTTTCCTTCATGATGATGAGGTCTTCGCCGCCGAGTTTAACCTCGGTGCCGGACCATTTGCCAAACAGGATCTTGTCGCCGGCCTTGACGTCGAGCGGGGTGACCGTGCCATCCTCGGCCCGAATGCCCGTTCCGGCAGCAACCACTTCGCCTTCCTGCGGTTTTTCCTTGGCTGTATCGGGGATGATGATGCCACCGGCACTCTTCTCAGCGGCTTCGATGCGGCGGACCAGCACGCGATCGTGCAAGGGTCGGAATGTCATAAATCAGCTTTCCTCACGCTGGGCCGCGACGAAATCGTCGCTTTCACAAGCGGTAGCCAGCGCTGCCAATTTGCGATTTGGCACTCTCTATAATCAAGTGCCAACAAATCTGCTGTGGGCGCATTGCAGGTTGCGGTCAAGCAAATGTGAGCGACGGGCAAGGGAGTATGTTTGGATGCTCAGTTTGACCCAAGCGCGACAATCACTTCGGGGCCGGAAATGTATGTTTGAGCGCATTGATCACCAGCCCGGTAACAATCAGCCCGAGGCTGACGGCCTTCTCCGACGGGATCAGGTCCTTGTGGGCGAGTACCGTGATCGAGGCCGCCTGGATGTCTCCAACCATCGACCCGGACAGGCCGGAGCATAATTTCTTGAGATATGCGGAAACCTCGATCTCGTCGATGCCGTCAGGCGCGTGCAGTGTTGCTGGACAGCCGCCACCGATTACGAGCGGGTCGGATTATAGGCAAAGCCACGCACGAGCGGCCCTCTCTTTTCGCTGGAAACAAAGCCGTTGCCGTTTGCCAGGGGTCAGTTCTCCCGCGCTTGGTTCTCCTGCGAGATCCCGACAGCCCTGCTTTTCGCGGCTTCGGTTTCCGCGGTGGCATCGGCGGCTGCACGAGCAATATCGCTTTGCGTCTGCTCTTCCTCCATCTTGTCCATTGCGCGGGCCATGCGCGCCTGTTCAGTCCTATTGGGAGGAAGGTCCCGACACGCACTTATTGGCATTGCCCCTATCAAAAGAATAAATGCCAACGGCATCTTCACGCTGAAGACCCCATCCTGGCTTCCATAGCTGAACGACTGCGGCAAAGTTCCACGAGATGTTTGCGCGTCGCTCGGCCGCTGAGATGCGCATCTACCGAACTATAATGTTCGCGATTAAGCTGTTTTCTGATTTCCTCGACATTCACGCAAGGGCCAAGCCTTGCCAGTTCGTAGGCGCGTTCGACCGTACCTGGGGGGCGCATTGATTTTGCTCCATAAGCGTCCATTCGGAGCAGAGGCACCGCGGAATTGAAATGGGATCATTTCGCTTACGATCGAGCCTGTAGCACGTCCGGATCATTTTCTCGCATCAATTTCCGCATTCAGCCACGGCGACGGTTACGGTCATCTCCTCAAAGGCGTCTGAAGCCCCGCTAAAGCTGCCCGCCACGGGCATCGCCTGCCGAATATCCCGCGCTACCGTTACCGGGATCAGATTAAAGCCGCCCACGCCGCTGTTGGTTGGATCGAAGGTGATCCAGCCCGCGCCAGGAATATAGACCTCCGCCCAGGCATGAGTGGCGCCAGCATCCGGGCTTCCCACCAAATTTTGCTCTGGATTATGCATATAGCCCGAGATGATCCGCGCTCCGAACCCCAAGGTGCGGGCTGCTTCAACGAATAATACCGCCATATCGCGGCACGAACCCCACCCCCGATCGAGCGTTTCGATAGGCGACTGCGTGCCCTGATCATCCCGAGCCTGATAACATATGCTTGCGGGAACCCCGGCGGATAAATCCTTGAGCAGAGAAAGCGTGTCTGTCGGATTACCGCCGACGAAAGCTTGGGCCCAATCGCGTAGTTGTGTTGCCGGATCAGGATAAAGCGGAGCGGTGAGCGCACCAAGGTCAGTCCATTCCTCATCGCCATAGCGGAATGGGTAGGAAATGGCGGAAGCGGCAATGTCGAACACGGGCCAAGCGACGGCCTCGAGTATCAGCTCCGCGGTACTTTCGATGACCAATGTATCGGCCATTTCCGCGAATATTGCCGTTGCGATGGCGTTACCGAAGACGTCGTTTTGCCAGCTAACGGTTGCGCTGGGAGAAAGGTGAAGTTCAAACGAAAACAGTTTCACGTCGCAACTCTCGCGCGGCCGAAGCATCAACCGGTGTGCTCCGAGTTGAACCGCCTTCTGGTAACGAAAGCTGGTCCGATGTCGGACAGTGAGCTTTGTCACTGCTATTCAATCGCTCGGAAACGCTCGATCCGGGTTCTCACTGCAGAATCGGTCGAGTTCTTGGGGGGAATGCAGCATGTTTCCGGCGATCGTGTCGGTGAACATGTGCACGCGAATTTGCGGTTCCTCACGACCCTCCGCTGTGAGCGCCTCCTTTTCCCATGCCATAGCGGCGGCGCCAGCAATCATGCGAGCATTGGGAAGGTCGGCATTTGCCGCCCGGTCGCGTTGATAGCTTTGCTGAGCACGACATAGGCCGGAGGAAAGGCGCATTAGGGCATCCTCTTGAAAACAGGTGGAAGTTAAGGAGAAATGATCGGACTTCGTAGCCGGCAAAATCGCCGATAATTAGCGAGCCTGATCGCGCCTTGCCTGCGCAACGGCGTCTCGCAATGATGAGTAGCGGAAGGATTTGTAGCGAAATTCATCTGCCGGAATCCGGGTGATCCCGTATTTCGCCATGAGTTCGGTTGCTTCGGTATCGCTCGAGATATCTGCCATGTTATCAAGCCAGTGCCAGAACATATGTTTTGGCAGTCAGTTGCCGCAAAACCCGTGAGCGATGCTCGAAGCTGTTGAATCGTCTTCCGACCTGGCCATTTGCAAAATCCGCGTAGAAGGCGTCAGCCATGCGGCGGACTTCCGCATAGGCCGGACTGTCAGGAAAGGAATTCACATCAGTCTCCCGTTTGAGCGGGAGCAAAAACGTCTCTCAGCCGCACCAAGCTCAGGGGCATTGAAGTGCGATAGCGTTGATATGGGGACGGGACTGCCAATTTACCACCAAATTCGCCTAAGCCTAAAAATTAAGATGCCGTTCCTGATGTTTGAGGCGAGCCATATGGTATTTTGTCATCATGCGCCTTAGCGCACTCTCCGTCAGGCCGATATGCCTCGTTACAATCTTTTCGTAAGCAAACGCTTCTCCCAAAACCTATCCTACCGCGGCAAAACAAGGAATTGGCATTCCTAGGAAGATCCAGCCGGACCGACTTAGTTTCCGGGTCTCAGCGCTGCTTTAACATTCGCAAGGATTAGGTTTGTTGATCCAACTCTGATATGGAGCACCATCACCCGATTTCTTCCAGGCATCTCGTGACCGAGAGACGATTGCGCTCTCGCCTGCCGACGGAGATCGAACAATGTTCTTTCATAACTTACTGGGCACCCATGTTGCCGATCTACAAGCAAATCATTGGGACAATGGCCGCTTCGTAGGCGCGCGCCAGATTTGCGTCCGGCCGATGGTCAAGCCACCCGGCGCGGAGTGGAAAATTGCGCGGGAAGGATCCGTACGATGATGTATGGCAATGACATCGCGCCGATCGCCACCATGGAACCCTTCGAAACGTGGCCGCTGACCCAGTTCACATGTGACAGGTGGATCGGTGATTTGTCCAAGGCTGCAAAGGCGGACCACAAATTTCCAAGGGATGGCGATCCCAACATAGTCCGCAAACATCTGAGCGGTAATCAAGCTGAAAGCGCTATGCTCGAAGTCGTCGACGACGCGGATAACATCTGGCTTTGCCTGTGATCCGTCCCCTCCGTCATATTGAAGACGCGAACATCCTCGCCCAGGCGATCGTAAACACGATCCCCGAGCCTTTCCTGGTACTGGACGCCCGGTTTCGGGTGATGACGGCCAACCGGCCCTTCTATGAAACGTTCAAGGTCACTCCCGAACAGACCGAAGGTCGCATGCTCTATTCTCTCGGCGACGGGCAATGGGATATTTCCGCGCTGCGTGTGCTCCTTGAAACAATCATTCCGGACAAGGTAGCGATGGACAGCTTCGAAGTGGAGTATGACTTCCCCGCGATCGGGCACCGGATCATGTTGCTGAACGCCCGCAAGGTCATCTACGAAGACAGCGACGACATCACGATCCTGCTCGCATTTCAGGATGTCACTGAGCGGCGTATGATCGAGCAGGCAAAAGAAGCGATCCAGCTTCGGTCGGACGATCTCATCAAGCAAAAGCAGGTCCTCCTTGAGGAAATGCGGCATCGCGTCGCCAACAGCCTGCAGATCATCGCCAGCATTCTGCTGCTGAAGGCCGGCGCAGTCTCGTCCGAAGAAACCCGTCGCCATCTCCAGGACGCGCATCAGCGGGTGATGTCGGTGGCTGCGGTCCAACAGCATTTGCACGCGATCGAGGGTGTGGATGAGATCGAGGTTGGCTCCTATCTCAAAAAACTATGCGTGGGACTTTCGGAATCGATGATCAGCGAGGGCCAGCCCGTTTCGATCAACGTGTTGTCTCACGAGGGCATGATCCCCTCGGCCAAAGCCGTCTGCCTGGGGCTTATCGTCACCGAGCTGGTAATCAATGCGCTCAAATACGCGTTTCCGAACCAGAAGGCCGATGCGCTGATCCTTGTCACCTATGAAATTGATGCGATGGACTGGAAGCTTACCGTCTCCGACAATGGCGTGGGTAGGGGAACGGGGAGCGCACCAGCTTCGGATGCCGGTCTTGGAACGACCATCGTCAAGGCGTTGTCGAAGCAGCTCGGAGCTCGGATGGATCTAGTCAGCAGCCCGATGGGGCTGACAGTATCCATCACGCGCGCGACATTTACGTCACGCATGCCGCAGGCGGCCTGATTACGAATATTCGTAATATCCGGTTGTAGAATCTATGTCGGACAAGATATTAACGTTATTAAGTATTTAAATTTGATGTAGAAAATCTTGCTTCTGTATTTATTTATTTCGATATAGGAACATTATTCTATTTAGCTCGTTTGGGTGGTCTGGCTCCTATCGGAATGCCAACGGAGATATCTTCATGCGTAAGTTTATCCTCGCGGCGACGCTGATGTCGCTCGCCGTACCGCTCGCGAGCGTGCAAGCGGACCCGCCATCCTGGGCGCAAAACGATCACAAGGATCGCGCTTCCAATCGCGACAACCGTGATGATCAAAAGCGCAATTGGCGCCACAGGCGTGATCATCAGCGCGACTATAGCCGTTATGACTATAATCGGCCGGATCCGCGTTACGGCAATTACCAGGCTGACCGCTATTATGCGCGAAACGAGAGCTATCGTCCGCGTCGGCTCGCGGCGAACGATCGCATCTATCGAGGCAGCGACAATCGCTATTACTGCCGCCGCGACGACGGGACGACGGGCCTGATTATCGGTGGCCTTGTCGGCGGCGCGCTGGGCAACACCATCGCTCCTGGTGGATCCAAGACACTTGGCACGTTGCTGGGCGTCGGCGGCGGCGCATTGCTGGGCCGTTCGATCGACAAGGGTGGGAACGTCACCTGCCGTTGAGCAGGCACCGCGTCAGTTCCAATCAACAGAGGATATTCCATGACCCACACCAATATATTCCAGCGCCACCTGCTAGCAGGGCTTGCGATCGCATCGCTGACGCTTTCGTCGGCCGCGTTCGCTGACAATGCGGACCGGGCACAGGTGGCGATTGCCGCCGCCAAGGCCAAGATCGAAACCGGAGACCGGCTTGGCACCACCGAGCAGGCAGCAGACGCCCAGCAACGCGCCCGCGTTGCGCTGGGCACCGCCGAGAGTGAGCTCAAGCGCCATCACGAGGCCAGCGCTTACTATGGCGCCAAGCAAGCTGATGCCCTTGCCGGCCTCGCCATGGCAACAGCTGAACTCACCAAGCTGACCACACAGCGCGATCAACTTCTTGCGCGCTGAGCGCGACAACATCGGAGATAATCATGAAATATAACAACATCACGTGCCTTCTCGGCGCCACCGCGTTGATATCGATCACTGCCCCCGCCATGGCCGACAAGAGCGACAAGCTTGCAGTCAGCAAGCTTCACGACAGGATTGTCGCAGTTCGCGCCGAACCGGGTGTCGCTGAGAATGGATCAGCGGACCTCGATCGTGCGGAGGCGACGCTGAAGCCGCTGCTCGAAAACCTTAAGGACAATGACATCAAGCAGGTTGAGAGCATCACCGGCGAAGTCGATGCCCTGATCGAGACCGCGCGCACCCGTGCCAAATCGGCCGCGATCAGGAGCGAAATTGCGGGGTTGGAAGCGGCCCGCGTCAATCGGATCAACACCGCTGAAGTCGCCACGGCACAGGCGCAGAGGGAAACCAACACGTTGCGCGCCGAGATTGCGTCGAAAGACGCCACCCGCATAGAAACCGCCAAGGCAACCGCCCTGGAAACGAGCCAGCTACGCTCACAGCTGAACAACTATAAGATGAAGCAGACCGATCTTGGCGCGACGTTGGTGCTGAGCGACGTGGTCTTCGCCAGCGGCGGTTCGGATCTCAAGCCCGGCTCCATCGAACGGCTGCGCCCGCTCTCTGGTTACCTCAAGGCGAATAGTGCGGTCCGCGTTCAGATCGACGGCCATACCGACGGGCAAGGAACAGCTGCAGCAAACCAAGCCTTGTCGGAACGACGAGCCAAGGCAGTCGGCGCCATGCTTGCCAGCACGGGGATCGATGCTGCACGGATCGAAACGATCGGCCATGGTGAGTCCGAGCCGGTTGCCGACAACGGGACAGCTGCAGGACGCCAACAGAACCGCCGCGTCGAGCTCACGCTGGTCGGCCAGAAGCTGAGCAGCTTACAAGCCAATTGATTATCCCGGCTCCGTGAGTGCGAAAGGGAGGCGGAACGATCCCAAGCGTCAGACGGGAACAACCTTTGGTATGACACGTCATCATCCGATTGGCTCGCAGACTACTCGTGACCGAGAGACAGAAATGCTCTCGTCTGCTTCTTAGGAGGTTTATGTCGATGAGCATCCCCTATTTCGAACAACGACTAAGTGCCACATTCAGAATGGTGGTAGCCATCTGCAATGTGGGCGCCCGTCTTGTTAGAGGATATGGCGGGCTCATTGTGGATTTAATCGTCGAGAGCGCTGCGCCGATCACAAAGCCTAACACCGGCACATTATCTCCGGTGGCAATTCGATGACCCGCATAATCTGTATTGATGCTGGGCGCGCTGAAATCATCGCGAAATGCAGCGCACACAACATCCCCATAAGCATGATTGAAACGCTTCAATCAGGCGGCACGCGGGTGGTGCTGCACAATGCTCCCGATGCGGCTCTTCTAGGCGTGGCCTATGGCGATAAGGTGATGACGGGACCGGTGACGCGCACGGCAGTTCGCTTCAGGCATCCGGATACGCGCGAACAATCGCCAAGGAAGGCATGAGTATGACGACTGATTTCAGCCGGTCGTCGATGAGACCGAACCGTTCGGGACGTGGCTGTTGACGCAGAGGAACCGAGATTGCTGGACCGCCATGAAATTTGGAATATGCGTATCAGTTCTGCGTCAGAGCCTTTGAAATAGAACGAGAGTGGCAAGGGTCCGAGATTAGTTTGCAACGTTGTAGCGAATTAACACCCGAACTGGCAGCTATGTTATGCTGATGCCATCCTCTAAACGATCTGCCGGCTGGATCAAGGGCGTTAGCTCGATTTTGAGCGGGTTTCGTCCGACTCCATGCTCGGGCGCTATGGCACAATGAAGTCTAGCGCACCCATGCCTTCAATGCCATCGGCGCCTTTGCCTTCGTGGCAGCAGGTGGAGGCGGACGTCGAGTACGAGGCCGCCATACAACGAGCCAAAGATCTCGCTGCGGACATGAAGAGGCGGCAGGGGATCAGGTGATGGCGGCACAGTACCGTTGATGGCGATGAGCGACATTCGAAAGCAGGCGAAGTTTAAGAGGCGGACCGGACCCAGGCTCCCATAAACCGGATACCGGTGTATCCGTTTCGATGCCAGGCTATCTTTCCCTCCTTTAGCGGATAACCAGCGGCCTTCACCGTAACCCTTTCGTTGATTTCCAGCTTTGCCGGGAATGATACGCAAACTCCATTTCGCGACCTATCCAAGAGGCGCGCGATGCAGCGCATATTACGGTAGTGGACTATAACGGCGCCTGCGGGGATTTGTGTTCGACATTGTGAACGGTTCCACATTTCGCGTGTAAGCGACGTATCGCGCTGGCTATTGGGAGCGATGAAACTTTGATCATCTCTCACTGCGGCTCTCCAATCTAACTGATGAATGATGAGGCAGACGTCGTTGACGGTCAGTTTAGAGAAATGGTTATGTGAGCGTTGAGACAGTAGGGCCATGGCCGGGTGGCGGCATGCAATCCCAACCAGCTCGGCCCTTCGGCGAACATCGGACGCAGGGCTGGGGCTGAAGTTCGATAACGCAGTTTCGCCGACGCAAAGCCGCAGCCGACAGAAGAAACTTCCGCCTCGCCATATGGCACAATTCCAGCAGGCGGGCCGACGAAACCTGCACGGAAGATACTATCTCTCAAGGATGCGGTCAATGCGAGCCACGGGGTAGGACTATTCCAGTAGTTCAGAATGACGCAGTGGAAATTGGTCACGAGAAGCCTCGCCGGAACGTTATGCTGGTCCAATACCAGCCATTAGTCCGACTAGGCAGACGGATTGTATCGGAAAGCACCCACGGAAGCCAAGACGCTCACCGGGACCTCACCATGGCATTGGACGGATTATCTTCCGATAGGGGGCGGAGTGTTAAGGCGTTAGGGGGTAAACATCAGTTGGGCAGGCCGCTTCGAAATGAGCGGGAATTTCGCCCTTTTCTAAAAAGGGTCCCTTCTCACACCAAAAGCCCACACCTGGAGTAGGTGGCTTACCCACAGCGGCAGCCGAGGACTTGACATTGGCATTGAG
>Ga0268266_10001761_pt1 | contig 24672 bp, 21 predicted proteins | sample KBSS13metaG_FD_190356 | JGI IMG/M metagenome (GOLD analysis project Ga0268266, IMG submission 190356) | Switchgrass rhizosphere microbial communities from Kellogg Biological Station, Michigan, USA - KBS S1-3 metaG (SPAdes) (version 2) | ecosystem: Host-associated > Plants > Roots > Rhizosphere... | reverse complement strand
GCCGCCCGAGACCGCGTAGCTCTCGCCACGCTCGAACTTGCCGCCGGCGTGCAGCGTCGAGAAGATCACCTCGAGGGCGCTCTTCTTCTGCTTCGACATCGTGTCGACGGGAATGCCGCGGCCGTTGTCCTCGACGGTCGCCGACTTGCCGTTCTTGTGCAGCGTGACCTCGACCTTGGTCGCGTGCTTGTTGATGGCCTCGTCGATCGAGTTGTCGACGATCTCCCAGAGCAAGTGGTGATAGCCGTCCTTGCCGGTGCCGCCGATGTACATCGCCGGCCGCTTGCGGACTGCTTCGAGCCCCTCGAGGACGGTGATGTTCTTGGCGTTGTAATTACCAGCTTGCGCCATCTCAGTTCACTCCTTGGCCGCCCTCGGCGTTCGCCAAAGGTTGAATCGTGACGGGCTTCGGGATCGCGACCAGCGTCGCCTTCTTGACGATCTGGTGGCCCTTGCCGCCGCGCGAGCTGACTTCCTTCGGATCGGCCTTCTGCGAGTAGTCCTTGCCGCTCTTCTCGGCCTGGAGGACGAGCATGTCCCCCTTGCCGCCGGCGATGAAGCCGATCACGGCATCGTCGTCGGCGACCTTGATCACGGTGACGCCGCGGCCCGGACCCTCGAGCTTGGCGATCTCGTCGGCCTTGCAGTGCAGCACGTGGCCGTCGCGCGTGGCAGTGACGACGACGTCGCCGTCGTTGCACGGCACCACCCCGAGCATCTCGTCGCCGTCTTTGGGTTTCGCGTAGCGCCTGCCGGCCTTGGTCGTGATCTCGGCGTGCCCGGCCATCGCGAACCGTAGACCGAAGCCCTGACGCGAGATCGCGAGCATCGTCTCCGGCACGAGTGCGCGCGGATCGAGCGTGTAGGCCGCGACGATCCGCTCGCCATCGCCGAACTTGAAGTACTTCTGCGCCGGATCGCCGTAGCCCGTCGTGGCCGCGATGTCGTTGATCTTGATGACGTACGCCGACCCGCGGTTGGTCAGGAACATCACCTTCTCTTTCGTCGAGCCCGGCAGCACGTGGGTCACCGAATCGCCGTCGCGCGTGCGCGTCTGCGCCGGGTCCTTGACCTCGCGCACGCGCTTGATCCAGCCGTCGTGCGTGACGACGATGTTCGCGTCTTCCTCGACGATGAACGCGTCGGCGTCGAACTCTTGTTCTTCACCCACGCCTCCGGTCTTGGTTCGGCGCGGCGTGCCGAGCTGCTTGGCGACCTCTTCGAGCTCGCCGCGCACGACGTCGAGCAGCCGGTCCTCGCTCTTCAAGATCTTCTGGATCTTCTTGGCCTCGGCCGACTTCTCGTCGAGCTCCTCGCGGATCACGTTGATCTCGAGCTTCGCGAGCCGATACAGCTTGAGCTCGAGGATCGCGTCGGTCTGGATCTCGTCGAGCTTGAACCGCTTGATGATCTTCCCGGCGGCGTCTTCCTTGCCGTCGCTCGCGCGGATGATCTTGATGAGCTCGTCGAGCGCGTCGAAGATCGTGACGAAGCCGTCGAGGATGTGGATCCGCGCCTCGAGCTGGCGCAGCTGGTACTGGAACCGCCGCTCGGTCGTGATGATGCGGAAGTCGAGGAAGTGCTCGAGCATCTCCTTGATGCCGCACTTCTTCGGCTGCGGCGCCGCGTTCGACGGCACGCCGCCCTCGGCGAGCAGCTCCGGCGGCACCAGGCACGTCAGGTTGACGTGGAAGTTTTGCTGCAGCGGCGTGTTCTTGTAGAGGTACGCCATCACGAGCTCGGGATCGGCGTCCTTCTTGATCTCGAGCACGATGCGCGCGTCGGTCGTCGACTCGTTGCGGACGTCGAGCAGGAACGGCAGCTTCCGCGAGATGATCACGTCGGCGATCCGCGCGACGAGATCGGCGGTCGACACCGCATAGGGCACGCTCGTGATCACGATATCGGGGGCGCCGCGCTTCTGGGTCTCGAGCTTGTACTCGCCGCGCACGCGCAGCGCGCCGGCGCCTTCCTTGTAGATCTGGCGCAGCTCGACCTTGTTGTTGAGCAGCTGGCCACCCGTCGGAAAATCTGGCCCTTTGATGTGCGACATCAGGGCGACGTGGTCGATCTCGCGGTTCTTCGACAGCGCGATCGTCGCGTCGACGATCTCGCGCAGGTTGTGCGGCGGGATGTTCGTCGCCATGCCGACCGCGATGCCCGTCGAGCCGTTGACGAGCAAGTTCGGGTACTGCGCCGGCAACACGACCGGCTCCTCGGTCGTGCCGTCGTAGTTCGCCCGCATGTCGACGGTCTCGCTGCCGAGCTCCTCGAGCAGCGCCATCGCCGGCGGTGCGAGCCGGCACTCGGTGTAACGCATGGCCGCCGCTTCGTCGCCGTCGAGCGAGCCCCAGTTGCCAGAGCCGTCGACGAGCGGCATGCGCATCGCCCAGTCTTGCGCGAGCCGGACCATCGTCGCGTACACGGCGGAATCGCCGTGCGGGTGGTACTTACCGATCACATCGCCGACCACCTTGGCGCTCTTGCGAAACTTCGCGTCGGGCCGCAGGTGGTTGTCGTGCAGCATCGAGTACAGGATGCGGCGCTGGACCGGCTTCAAGCCGTCGCGCACGTCGGGCAGCGCGCGCGACGTGATCACCGAAAGCGCGTAGTTCAGGTAGCGTCGGCGCGCTTCGGCCTCGAGCGAGGCATCGAACGTTCCGGGCGCGCCCGCTCCGGCGCCACCGCCGCCGCTGCCGGCGCCACCGCCGCCACCGCCGCCGCCGGCCGACTTCGCCGCTTTCGGCTTGGAAGACTTCTTGGCCATGTCGTGTCGCGCACCTTGCCCCGACTGGGAAAAAAGTTCCAGCTGCTCGCGGGGAGGCAGATCGCTTCGAGGGGTTGCCATCGGGTCCTTGCCAAAAAATAGGGCCGTGAAAAGGGCCGTGATATTGCTGGCGTCTCGAGGCCATGGTCCGCAGACGCACGGCACCGCGCAAGAAAAGGGCGGCCTACGCCAAACTGGATTCCGCCGCGCCGGCGAGGCGAGGCGGTGCGCTGGTGATCGTCGTGCTCGGCGCGCTCGTTCTGCTCAATCTCTACGTCTTCGTGTGGGACAAGAAGACGAGCGTCGGCGCGATCAAGCAGAAGGCGCTCGCGGGCAGCGCGGCCGGCCCGAGCATGACGATCGAATCACCGCCCCTGGCGGGCGCCCCCGCTGCGGTCGCGGCAGCGGCAGCGGCCGAGCCGGTCACGGCGGTCGACGGCCACGTCGCCAAGTCCGACACCGTCGGCAAGCTGCTCAGGCGCAGCGGCCTGACCGCGGCCGAGTCCGACGACGTGATCCGTGCGCTGTCCGGCGTCCTCGACTTTCGTACGCTCCGGGCCGGCGCGGCCTACCGCATCGAGCGGGGTTCCGACGGGCGCGTCACGCGTTTCGACCTCGAGCTGTCGAAGAATCACCATGTCCGCGTGATCCGTGCCGCGAACGGTGCACTGACCGGGGTGGCCGATCCCACGTGACTGCTTGCCTACGCGCAGCTTCCTCGTCATGCTTGAGCAGTGGTGAAGCTGATCGTCGGTCTCCTGAAAGGCGCGGTGATCGGCGCGGCCGTCGGCTACGGCGCGGTCCAGATCGGCTTCGGCGGGGGTGCCACGGCGTGGCTCACCTACGGCGTCGTGGGCATGCTCGTGGGCCTGTTGGTCGGCCGTCCGCTCTGGTCGCTCATCAAAGATACGTCCGCGACGAGCTGGGTCGGCGTCCTCAAGGCCCTGTTCGGGTTCGGCGTGGGCTGCGGCCTCTACGCGCTGATCGCGAAAGTTTGGGATCCGAGCTTCCAGATCGCCGATTTCCCCGCCACCTGGCCGCCGTTCGTCGGGGGCATGGTCGGCGCCGCCTACGGCGGCTTTGTCGAGCTCGACGACTCGGTCGGGGCCCAGCAGCAAGCTGCCGACAAGCCGAAGAAACTGGCTCCCGGCGCGAAAAAGCAGGCCGAGAAGCCCGAGTAGCCAGGCGCGTCGACCGGCCGCATCGCCCTGTCAGATCTCGATGGCTTAGAGCCGGTCGATCCGGGCATGCCGCGTGATAGTACACGCCGCATGCGCGTCCGCCTGTTCATCATCGGCCACCTGCTCCTCGTCGCGGTCGCCGTCGTCGGCTCGCTCTAGACCGCTAGAACGCGAACGCGAGGCTGACCTTCATCTCGTGCGGCTCGTGCGTCGCGAGCGGCTGCGAAGGCGGCGGTGGCGGCGGCAACAACGCGGCGGGTGCCGCGCGATCCTCGCCGCGCGACAGATAGCCGATGTCGATCGCGCTCGCCGCGATGCCGCCGGCAAGGACGCCCCACGCCGTGAACGCGATGTCGGCGTCGTTGTCGCACTCGTACGAGCACTGCGACTTGCCGAGCGAGTTGCCGATCGCGCCGAGCACGAATGGCAGACCGACGCGAAGCGCGATGCTCGCGGCCGCGCGGCCCGGGTGATGGTGATACAGGTGCACGAGCGCCGGCCCGACGAAGTACGTGCCGATCGCGGCGCCGAGCGCGGCATCGCTGTTGTCCTTGGCGGCGACGACGCCGAGCAGCAGCGTGGCCGCGTCGACGCCCGCCGTCTGGAGCCGGTACGAGCCGGTATCGGCGGCATCGACCGGCATCGGCGTGGCGGGCGTGAGCCCGGGCGGATCGGCATGGGCCACGGAGGCGAGCGCGAGGACGAGCACGGCGACGGCAGCTAAGCGCATGGCGCAGCTCGTCAGCAAGCGATGGGCCGGCCGCCAAGCCCGCGATTCGTCGTCGCGACCTGTTCAAGATTCGGCGCGGCGGACATCGCCGTCGACGTAGTACCAGACACCGTCGATTCGGCGGAACCGCGACCGCTCGCGCTGCGCGAAGGGCACGCCGCGCGTGATGCCGCGGGCGATGAACTCGACCACGCCGGTGTCGTCGTCCTCGGTGCCGCGCTCGGTCGCGACGATCTCGAGGCCTTGCCACGTCGTCTCGCGCGACCATTTCGCGATCGCAGCGCGGTCGACCGAGCCGCGCGTCGCAGGATCGTGAGTGTCGATCAGGTAGTCGATCGCGCCGCGCACGAACGCGGTGTAGCGCGAGCGCATGAGCGCGAGCGCGGTCGGCGCGGGCACGCCGTCGAGCGCGAGGCCACAGCAGCCGCTCTCGGGATCTCCGGAACCACAGGTGCATGTCATCGGAGCTGCTTTCTCAATATTCGGCGTCGACGAGGATGCCGACGTCGTCGATCGACTCTTCGAACGTGCCCGACGGTGCCTGGCCATCGCCGGCGTGAAACGGATTGTCGAGCGTCCATGCCGTGAACTGCTCGGGCCGCTCGACGGTGAACGTGCGCGACAGCCCGAGCGTGAACGTGAAGTTGCCGGCGGTCGCTTCGAGTCCGAGGCCGACGGTGTGGCCCGACAGATCGCCGAACGTCGTCGAGCGATGTGCGGCGTCGGTGTTGGCCGTCGTGTACGCGTAGCCCGCGGTCGCCCACAGATAGCCGGGGATGATCTGCACGTCGAGCGCGCCGCGCACCGCGCCGTGCGTGCGCTCCGACAGCCGCGACTGGAGCGACGTCAGGTTCACGGCGGCGCTGCTCTCGTCGACGACGGTCACGCCGTCGAGCTGCCAGCTATTCTCGGCCGCGGAGCTCGGAAAGATCCACAGGTCGCCCCCGACCTCGACGATCCATTTCTCGGCGAGGTACCGCGCGCCGGTGCGCACCGTGATCGGCTCGGGCACGTCGAGGTGCGCGGTCGGCGCCGCCGTCGTGCGCACCGAGACGTCGGTCGAGCCGACGGCGATCATCGGTCCGTCGACGTGCGCCGTGCGCGCCCAGCCGACCGACGCCGCGAGCTCGACGCGCGTGTCGGGCGGTGCGACGAACACGCCGGCGACCACGCTCGGCGAGAACCAATCGGTGCCGGTCATCGACAGCGTCACGTCGTGCGCGGGATCGCCGAGCACGTCCTTGCGATCGACGAAGCCGGCCCACAGCGAGCGCGTCTCGCCGATGCTCACGCGCGACGCCGACAGCGAGATTCCGACCGCGACCGCATCGCCGATCCGGCGCGCCGCGCCGAGCACCAGCGAGTCGCGCCGCGAAAACCCGACGTAGCCGTCGTAGCGATAGTCGAACGCGTTGCCGTAGTGACCGGGATCGAGATCGCCGGGCTCGCGCAGCGAGCGCTCCGAGGTCGCCGTGGTGAGCGCGCCGACCGCGAACACCCAGTCGCCGAAGCCGGCCTCGAGCGCGAACGTCGGCACGATGCGCGACTCCGCCTGGTCGCGCGCGAGCGGCGCGTTCGCATTCTCGAGCCACTGCACGTTGTCGTCGACGAACGCGATGCCGAGCTGCGCGCGATACGAATCGCGGCGCGCGAGCACCGCGGGATCGAGCACGAGCGCGCCCGCGCCGTCGTCGGAAACGGTGCCCGTGCCGGCGCGGCCGATCGCGCGCGGCGATCCGCCGGCGATCACGATGCCGTCCGCGTGCGCGTACGTGCACCACGCGACGCACGTCACGACGATCGCGGCGATCGCGGGGCGAGCTGACAGCACCACGAGGCACGATAGCTCAGCGCGATGTCGTAGTGTTTCACGACGCGACCCGAGCGTCGCTCCGGCGCAAGGTTGCCGTCGTGATGACCGCACTCGGCTCGCTCGTCGTCCAGCCGGCGATCGCGATCTCGTCCGCCACGCCGATCGAAGAGGTCGGGCGTTTGCTGGTGCGCCACCGCGTCCCCGCGCTCGCGGTGGTCGACGGCGCGTTTCATCTGCGCGGGCTCGTCACGCGCACCGATGTCCTGCGCGCGCTCGCAAGCCCGGCCGAGGCTGGGCGCGCAGCACTGCCGAAGGCAGTGCGGAGCACGATCGACGAAACGCTCGCGACCGCGGGCGATGCGATGAGCTGCATCGTGTTCGCGCTGCCGGCCGGCGCCGACGTCGAGCGCGCCGCGGCGCTGATGGCCTACGAAGGCGTCGGTCAGATCGTCGTGACCGGCCTCGGCGGCGAGCTCGTCGGCATGGTGTCGGCGCTCGACCTCGCGCGCTATTACGCGACGAGAACGGACGGCTAAGGCGATGACGTATTTCGGCGTGTTACGTAGTTTCTCGCCGGTCCACTCCACATGGGAGCGGTGGAATACTGCCCCCGTGACCGACGGCATCCGCGTCCTCTACGTCGAAGACGACGAGCGCCTCGCGCGGCTGACCATGGAGTATCTCGTCACGCACGGGCTCGAAGTTCACCTCGTGCCGCGCGGCGATCTCGCGGTCGCCGAGGTCATGCGCACGCGGCCCGACGTGGTGCTGCTCGACGTGATGCTGCCCGGTGCGGACGGTTTCGAGATCTGCCGCCTGCTCCGCGCGCGCACCGACGTGCCGATCATCATGGTGACCGCGCGGCTCGACGAGGCCGAGCGCGTGCGCGGGCTCGAAGGCGGCGCCGACGACTACGTCACCAAGCCGTTCCAGTCGCGCGAGCTACTCGCGCGGATCCGCGCGCAGGCCCGGCGCTCGCGCGGCGAGGTCGGCCCGCGGCCCGATCGCCTGCGCGTCGGCTCGCTCGTGATCGAGCCGTCGTCGATGTCGGTCACCGTGCGCGGCGAGCCGGTCGTGCTCACCGCGAACGAGTTCGCGCTGGTCCACGCGCTCGCGCAGCGGCCCGGCCGCGTGCTCGACCGGGAACAGCTGCTCCAGCTGCTGCACGGCACGCCCGACGAGGCGTTCGATCGCTCGATCGACGTCGTCGTATCTCGCGTCCGCGCGAAGATCGAGCTCGATCCCAAGAACCCGCGTATGCTGAAGACCGTGCGCGGAGTCGGCTACATGCTCGCGGCAGGTGACGCGTGACGGGCCCGAAGAAGCGCCTCGCGACGCGCATGGTGCTGCTCGCGATCGCACAGGTGGTGCTGCTGCAATGTGCGGCGATCACGATCTGGTACTTCACGGTGCCGCATCACTTCGATCACGTGCTGCCCGCGCCGTATCGCCGGCACGGCCACGGCCCGCACCTGTTCGGCCTGCCGGTCGGCCCGATGCTCACGCTGCTCACCGGGTTCATCGTGCTCGGCGTCGGCGCGCTGCTCACCGCGCGGTGGATCTTGCAGCCGGTCGGCAAGCTGTCGGAGACCGCGAAGGCGATCGGCAGCGGCGACCTCGGTGCGCGCAGCGGCGTGGCCCGCGACGACGAGATCGGCGTGCTCGGCACGCAACTCGACGAGATGGCGCGCCGGCTCGAGCTCCTCGTCGCGTCGGAGCGCGAGCTGCTCGCCAACGTCGCGCACGAGCTGCGCACGCCGCTGTCGCGGATCGGCGTCGCGCTCGATCTCGCGGCCGAAGGCGACGGCAAGCGCGCCCGCGCGTCGCTCGAGGACATCGCCGTCGACGTCGACGAGCTGGAGACGATCGTCAACGACATCTTGACCGCGATGCGGTTCGAGAGCGGCCGCGCCACCGAGCTGCCGATGCGGCGCGCGACCGTCGAGCCCGCGACGATCGCCGCGACCGCCGCAGAGCGGCTCAAAGCTCGCCACGCCGACCGCACGCTCACGCTCGACGTGGCTCCCGGGCTGCCGGTGATCGACGTCGATCCGGTGCTGTTCCGCCGCGTCGTCGACAACCTCGTCGACAACGCGCACAAGTACACGCCCGACATCACGACGCCGATCGAGCTGCGCGTCTCGCAGAGCGACGACGTCGTCGTGTTCGAGATCGCCGACCACGGCGTCGGCATTCCCGCCGAAGACTTACCGCGCGTGTTCAGCCCGTTCTTCCGCGGCGATCGCAGCCGCTCGCGGTCGAGCGGCGAGAGCGGCGGCGTCGGCCTGGGCCTCACGCTCGCGCGCCGGATCGCGATCGCGCACGGCGGCACGATCTCGATCGCCAGCGATCCCCGTCAAGGCACCGTCGCGCGGCTGACCGTGCCGGCCGCCGCCTCTACGCCGAGATCGGCAGCGTGATCGTGACGGTGGTGCCCTTGCCGTACTCGCTATCGATCGCGAGCCGGCCGCCGGCCGTGCCGATCAGGCGCTGACACTGCGCGAGCCCGAGGCCCGTGCCTTGCGCGCGCGTCGTGAAGAACGGCGTGCCGACGCGCTTGAGCACGTCGGGCGTCATCCCGACGCCGTCGTCCTTGACCTCGAGCACGAGCATGCCCGCGGTCTGCGTCGCGTGGATCTGCACCTTGCCGTTCGGCTCGCCGCGCGCCGCGACGGCCTGCGCGCCGTTCGCGACGAGGTTGATCATCACCTGCGTGAGCTCGGTCGGCGGGATCCGCACGCGCGGCAGCTCACCCGGACCGTCGTAGCCGATCTGCGCGCGAACCTTCACGGCGAGCTCCTGGCACACCGACATCGCGTGCCGCAGGATCGGCAGCGGATCGGTCGCGACCGCGACGTTCGGATCGCGGCGCTGCACGCTGAACCCGCGCAGGCTCGAGATCAGCGTGTTGAGGTGCTCGATCGACGTCTTGATGTCGTCGGTGACCTGGCCGAGCTCGTCGATCATCTCGACGAGGTTCGAGCGGTTCGGGATCGACACGTGGTCGAGCGCTTGGCGCAACACCGGCGCGTACTCGGCGAGCTCGCGAAGCAGCTCGGCGTTGACCGCCAGCGACATCAGGGGCTGCTTCAGATCGTGGACGAGCATGCCCGAGATGCTGCCGAGCGTGGCCAGACGCTCGGTCTCCATGAGCCGGCGGTGCACCGCGGCGTTGTCGCGTGATAACGCCCACGCCTCGGTCGCCCACCGCAGCACCTGGGTGAGCTCGGTGCGCACCCACGGCTTGATGATGTAGCGGGCGACCAGACCTTCGTTGATCGCGCGCAAGATCGGATCGATGTCGGAATACGCGGTGACGACCATGCGGATCGTCTGCGGCCAGCGCTCCTTCGCGATGCGCAGCAGTTCTTCACCGCTCATCGTGGGCATGCGCATGTCGGTGACGATCACGGCGACGTCGTTCGCCTCGAGCACGTCGAGCGCTTCTTGCGGCTCCGACGCGACGCGGACGTTGAACTCCGCCTTCATCGACGACTCGAACACGACGCGGTTGCCGCGTTCGTCGTCCACGTAAAGGACGAGCGGCCCTTTAACAACGCCTGGTTCGCTCATGATCGCTGGGCCTGAACTGCAGCATACCGGCTCGCGCGAGCTTCGGCTAACGTTTCGGCCGGAAGCTCGAGCACGAACGTGGACCGACCTTGACGCTCGCGCACCTCCAACGTGCCACCGTGTCGGGTCATGATCGCGCGGGCGAACGGCAAACCGAGGCCCGTGCCCCTGCCAGGGTCCTTGGTCGTGAAGAACGGCTCGAAGATCGCATCGCGGAGCTGCGCGGGGACACCAGGTCCGCTGTCCGACACCTGGATGCCGATTCGACCGCGATCCGACCACGTCGAGACCTCGACCCAGCCTTTCGGGCCAGCCGCGTGCACGCCGTTCTCGAGCACGTTGACCAGCGCTTGAACGATGAGACGCGGCGCACAGGCCAGCTCGCGATCGACGTCCGACACCGCGCGAAGCTCGACGCCGCTCGCACCGGGCGCCACCGCCGAGATCGCGCGGCTCACGAGGTCCGACACGCGGACGTCGGCGAGATCGAGTGGCGCTTCGCCGCGGAATCCCAGGAGTTGCTTCGACAGGAAATTGATTTGCGCGGCGCACTCGCCGATCACCGACAACAGCTCGCCGGGGCCGGTGCCCGGCGCGACCAGCTCGGCCGGCAGACATTCGATCAACGGCTCGACGGAATTCACGATGCCGTTCGCGGGATTTCGCAGCTCGTGAGCCAAGCCCGACGTGAGGATGCCGAGCGTCGACAGCTGCTCGGCGCGCTTGAGCCGCAGCACGAGGTCGCGCATCCGGAACTGTGCGTCCACGCGGGCGCGTAGCTCGCGCGGATCGAACGGCTTGGTGACGTAGTCGATCGCACCGGCCTCGAGGCCGGCCACGCGCGTGCCGAGATCGATGACCGCCGACAAGATGATGATCGGGGCGAGCTTGTCGGCGGTGTGCTCGCGAAACGCTTTCGCGAGCTCGATGCCGTTCATCTTCGGCATGTCGATATCGGTGATCAGCAGCTGCGGCTTGTGCTGCTTCACGAGCGCGAGCGCGGCCTCGCCGTCGAGCCCGACGATGACCTTGTAGCGCTCCGACAGGAGCCGCGCGATCGCGTCGGCCAGGCCCGGGTTGTCCTCTGCGACGACGACCGTACCGCCCGCCAGGCCCGGCGGATCGAACACCGTACCGCTCACGAGCGTGGTCGTGGCCGCCGAGACGACGTCGAGCTTGAGCTCGCGCATCGGCGCGGCTGCCTCGCGCACGTCGGTGTGCGGCAGCGTGACCCGCAGCTCGGTGCCGTGCGGCTCGCGCGGCAGCGCTTCGATCGTTCCCTCGTGCGCCTCGACGATCTGCTTGACCAGCGACAGGCCGATGCCGGTGCCTTTGGTCTTGAGATCGCGCGCGCCGCGCTCGAACCGACCGAACAATCGCGCCGCGAGCTCGGGCGCGATGCCGGCCCCGGTGTCGAGCACCGACAGCCGCAGCGTCTCGCCGGTTCGTACGAGCACGAGCTCGATCCGGCCGCCGCGCGGCGTGTACTTCACCGCGTTCGAGACGAGGTTCGAGGCGACGCGCTCGATCGCGATCGGGTCGACGCTCGTCACGAGCGCATCGGGCAGCGTCGCGACCAGCTCTAGGCCCGCCTGCTCGGTCGCGGGCCGCCATGCGGCGAGCAAGTGCGACAGCAGCGCCGCGAGATCGGTCGGCTCGCGATGGACCGTGAACTTGCCTTCCTGACCGGCGGCGAGCAGCAGGATCTCGTCGACGAGCCGCACCAGCTTGCGCGCGCCGTCGTTGATCGAGCTCAGGTTCTGCGACGACCGCGTGTCGAGCAGGCCGCCCGCACGCGACTCGATGTCGGCGGACGCGAGCATGATGAGCGACAGCGGCGTGCGAATCTCGTGCGACACGTTGCCGAAGAATCGCTCGCGCGCGCTCTGCGCTTCGCGCAGCTCGCGAGTCCGCTCGTCGACGAGCTTCTCGAGGCCGGTCTGGTACTCGACGAGCTGCCGGCTCGCGAACGCGTTGTCGACCGCGAGCGCGACCGTCGGCGCGAGCAACTCGATCAACCGCTCCGATTCGGTCGGATCGACGCCGTCGCGCATCGCGAGGCGAACCTTGCCGGTGATCGCACCGCGCGTCAGGTCGAGCGTCGACGTGAGCTTCGCGACGTCGCCCGCGGTCGCGGCCAGCTTGCCGGGCGCAGCGGGCGTCGCGACCTCGATCGTCGCGCCACCGAACCAGTCGGTGTCGGCCAGCGACTCGACGATCGCCGCGGCTGTCGCATCCGCCTCGCGATGGCCCCAGATCCGCTGTCCCGTCTTGTACGCGGCGTCGAGCAACAGGCGCTGCCGTTCGAGCGCGCCCTGCGCCAGCTCGAGCTGCTCGTTGCGATCGACGAGCGTCTCGTTCGCCTCTTTGAGCTCGCGCGCGGCGGCGCGAGCGGCGAACGGGAACGTGACGGCGCGTCGGATCTTGGTCAACAGGGGCGTGCGGCTCGGAATGGTGATGAGGTATCGGCCGCCTCTCGGAATTCTTTCTAGCTGAACGTCCGCGGCGCGATAGCCGAGGACCCGCGGCATTTCGATGCACGCCCCCTTGGTCATGAGGAAGAAGTCCCAACAGACCTCGAGCCCCTCGGCGAGCGTCAGCTCGACCACGCACTCGGACTCGGAGATCTGTTGGAACGACGGGGTCACGCACGTGAACATCTGGTTGCCGCCGCCCTGCCGCGGCGTGTTCACCCAGCGATAGAACCCCATCGGCGTGAGCAGCAGCCGCGCGATGATGAACATGAAGCGCACGGCTCGCTGCCGGAACAGCGTGCCGCCGATGTGCACCAGCTCTGCTTCGTCGAGGCACGCGCGCAGGTTGCGATGAATCACGCAGAGATCGGCCCAGTCCATCCGGCCGTTCTTGCTGCGAAGCGTGGCGATGTCGACGGAGGTCCCGGCGACCATCTGCTCCAACGTGAATCCTTTGCGCTGGGCAGGCTTGAACAGCGGGTGCAGAGCCTTCGACGAGACCTCGTTCATGGCGGGCGCGCAGCCCTATGTTAGCGCTCGAATGCGATCTGGAGGTGCCGAATCCCGCGCGAGAAGTTCGTTCTCGCGAACTCCGGCGGGGCAACACGCGCGAGCCCACCGAGGTCGAGCATCTGCTCGAAGACGTGCTTCGCCTCGAGGCGCGCGAGCGGGGCGCCGAGGCAGAAGTGCGGGCCGAACCCGAAGCCGACGTGATCGTTCGGGGTCCGATCGATGTCGAACCGATCTGGGTCCGTGAAGACACTGTCATCGCGATTCGCCGAGGGGAAAAACACGACCACCTTGTCGTTCTCGGCGATGCGCTGGCCCGCGACCTCGGTGTCCCGCGTCGCCGTGCGGCGCATCTGGATCACCGGGCTCTCGTAGCGGACCATCTCCTCGATCGCCGCCGGCAGCAGCGAGCGATCGCGCCGCAACCGCTCCGCGATGTCGGGGTGCTCGAGCAAGAGGTTCAGCCCATAGCACAGCAGGCTCCGCGTCGTGTCGGAGCCCGCGTTGAACACGAGCATGAAGAACGCCTCGAACTCTTCCGGCGTCAGCTTCCGTCCGTCGACCTCGCTGGTCACGAGCTCGCTGGCCAGATCGTCGACGGGCGCGGCGCGGCGTTGCGCGCCGAGCGAGCCGCCGTACGCACGCATCTCGCCCGCCGCCGCCATCTTGTCGCGCATCGCCGCATCGGGATCGACGATCTCGCTGTTGAACATCCGCGTGGTGAGCGCGTACAGCGCGCGGCGATCCGCGGCCGGCACGCCCAGGATCTCGCAGATCATGAACACCGGCATCTCTTCGGCGATGTCGGTCGCGAAGTCGCAGCCGCCGCGCGGGCGAAATTGCGCGATCAGCTCGCGCGCGTGCTCGGCGACGTAGGTCTCGAGCTTGGCGATCCGGCGCGGGTTGAGCGCCTTGTTCACCATCCGGCGCAGCGCCGTGTGGTTCGGCGGATCCGAGTTCGCCATGCTGAGGCGCAGGCGCGCGAGGAACTGCGGCGGCGGATCCTCGAGCAAGATGCCGCCGCGCGCGGACGAGAACTGCTCCGGGTTGCGCAGCACGTGGACGACGTCGCGATAGCGCGTCACCGCCCAGAACCCGCGCCCGTTTCGCTCGGTGCGCCACGACACCGGTTCGCGGGCGCGAAGCTCGCGAAACGCGTCGTGCGGGATGCCGTTGGTGTACGTGTCGGGGTCGGCTAGATCGATGGTGCCCGCATCCAGGCTCATCGTCCCCACCGCAGACACAAGCTCGACCACGTCTCACCGACGCCGCCGCTGAACGTCGAGACGATCGATCCGTCGCGGATGAGCCCTTCGCGCTCGCCGATCGCGAGGATCAGCGGAATGTTCGCGCTGTTGAGGTTGCCGCAGCTGGCGAACGTCTTCACCGTCTTCGCGTGCCCCAGGCCGCTGTGGGCCGCGGTCACGTCGGTGAGCCACACCATGCCCTGGTGGGCCGCGTAGAAATCGACGTCGGCCGGCGCCTTGCCGGCTTGTGCGAGCGTCGAGACGATCGTGTCGCGCGCGCGATCGACGAGGCTCAGCACCATCGAGCGCGTGTGCTTGCGATCGACCGACTGGAGCGTGATCGAGCCGTCTTCCCACCACCGCTTGTTGGCGACGCCGAGCACGAGCGCGTCGCAGCTGCGGCCGTCGCTGTAGTGCTCGCTCGCGAGCAAGCCCTTGCCGTCGGCGACGGGACCGAACACGGCGGCCGCGGCGCCATCGCCCCACCACGCCGAGTCGGGCTCGGTCCGCCGCATCATGCGCGTCATCGCGCACGAGTGGATCGACAGCACGTGGCGCGCCTGACCGCTCGCGATCAACGCCTGCGCGAGCGTCGCGTGCATCGCGAACGCGTTGCAGGCGCCCTCGGTGCCGAGCGAGAGGCAGCGGCGCGGCAGCCCGAGCAGCTCGTGCGTCGTGCACGCGCTGTTGACGAACAGGTGCTCCGGCGACGGCGTCTGCGTGAGGATCACGTCGATCTGATCCGGCCGCACGCCTGCGCGCGCCATCGCGTCCTGCGCGGCGTTCGCTTCCATCTGCGGGACGGTCATGTCGTCGCCCATGACGTGGCGCTGGACGGCGCCGCGGAACGGATCCTGCGCGTACTTCGTCATCGCTTCGATGGTCAACCGCACGCCGGCGGTGGCCGTCGCATCGTCGGACGGATCGCTCTTCGTGAGGCGAGCGGCCATGCGCTCGCTCCATCCGGCTTTCACGTCGGCCGACCACCAGTCATTGGTGCGAACGGTGGGCGGGAGATACGTGCCGAGGCCGAGAATTCCGACAGACTTCATGGTGCTTCCTTGGTTGAATCCCGCCACTCGGGGATGACTCGCAGTGGGTTGCGCGGGCGCAGACCGATGTGTGCCTCGGCCTCGATGCGGCCCGAGCCTGCCGGGCGCAGCGTCACGCGCTGGGCGAGCCGCGCGAGCGCGAGCTGCATCTCGGTCATCGCGTACTGCTCGCCGAGACACACGCGCGGACCGCCGCCGAACGGCATGAACGAGAACTTCGGCGGCTGCGCGTCGGCGAGGAACCGATCCGGGTCGAACCGCCGCGGCTCCGACCACAGCTCCGGCGCGTGATGCACGCCGTACGAGCTGATGAGCAGTTGCGAGCCCGCCGGGACGGCAAATCCGGCGACCACGTCGTCGGCGATCGCCTCGCGCGTGATCATCCACGACGGCGGGAACATCCGCATCGCTTCCTGGAGGATCGCGCGGCCGAGCGGCAACGCTTCGAGATCCGCCGCGGTCGGGATCCGACCGCCGAGCACGCGATCGACCTCGGCGCGATAGCGCGCGGCGATGTCGGCGTGCGCGGCGAGCAGCGCGACCGTGAACGCGAGCGCGTTCGAGCTGGTCTCGTAGCCGCCGACGAAGATCGTCATCACCTCGTCGCGGAGCTCGCGCCCGGTCAGCGAGGGCTCGTCGTTCTCGCCGCGCGCGCGGATCAGCGTCGCGAGCAAGCTGCCGTCGTCGGTGCGCGTGCGCTCCGCGATCAGCTCGGCGAGGATGCGATCGATCGTCGCGAGCGACGCTTGCACGCGCGCGCGCTGCTTCGTCGGCACCCAGCTCGGCAGGCGCGCGAGCCGGCGCGACGCGGTCAGCTCCTCGTACAGCGTGTTCCACGCCGCGATCAGCGGCTCGAGCGTCGATGGCGTCGCGCGAAACATGTTGCGCAGCGTGAGCCGCATCGTGAGGCCGAGCATCTCGAGGCGTGCATCGAGCGCCGAACCCGACTTGGCGCGCCAGCGCTCGAGCATCGCGTCGGTCTCGTCGACGAACGCGTTGCCGAGCGCCGCGACGTGTTGCTTGTGAAACGCGGGCTGGATCAGCCGGCGACGGCGCCGCCACTGCTCGCCTTCGAGCAGCAGCGAACCGCTGCCGAGGATCGGCGCGAGCGCCTTCGCGTTCTGACCCTTGCGGTAGTTCTTGTGATTCTCGGAGAGCACGTGGCGGATCGCCGTCGGCTCCGTGACCAGGAAAAGGTCCCGGCGGCCGAGCGGACCGAGCTTCATGAAGCCGCCGTGCCGAGCGCGCAGCTCGACGACGCGTGCGAGTGGATCGCCGCGCAACTGGAGCAGGCCTCCGATCAACGGCAGGGCCATCGGTCCCGGCACCGGCGAGCTAGTCACCGTCGTGCGCTCCGCAGTGTTCATCGTCTGGCTCATCGTCTACCTCGCGCACCGCGCGCTTATACCGCCTCACATCGGCGCGGCGCGGGATTTATGTAGGGGTGCCTCGGACCGTGGAACCACGGACAGTCAATTCACGAGGCGCAAGTGGCGCACCGGCTCGGGCGCAGGCGGCACCACGACGGGCAGCTGCTCGCCCTTCGGCTGCATCGCGGCGACGCGATCCTTCGACGCCATCACGACCGCGTGGTCGATCATGACCTCGATCACGACCGGGCCCGGCGTCGTGCGCAGCAGCTCGACGTGCTGGTCGAGCTGGCGCGTGCCGTCGATCCGCACCGCGGTGGCGCCGAGGCCCTTCGCGAGCGTGACGACGTCGAGCGCCGTCGGATAGTCCGGCCGGCGCCCGTACACGTGCGCGTGACCGTGCTCGACCATGCCGAGGCGGCCGTCGTTGAACACGAAGACGCGCAGCGGCAGCCCCTCGGCGACCGCGGTCGCGATCTCGAACGCGTTCATCGCGAAGCAGCCGTCGCCGCAGATCGCCGCGACGCTGCGTCCGGGGTTCGCGAGCTGTGCGCCGATCGCCGCGCCGATCGACTGGCCCATCGAGCCGAGGCCGGTCATCACGATGAACGAATCGGGATGTACGGTCTCGAGGTACTGCACCGCGAACAAGAAGTGCGTGCCCGAGTCGATCGTGAAGATCGTGTCGCTCGGCAGCGAGGCCTGGATCTCGCGGATCGCGTCGTGCGACGCGATGCGATCGAGCTTCTCCGACGACGTCAGCACCTGACGCTCGACGCCGCCGATCACCTCGCGCAACAGCGCGCTCGGGCCGACTTCGTCGATGCGCTCGGCGAGCCCGCCGAGGAGCTCGGCCGCCGACGCGACGATCGCATGGGTCGGCTCGTAGCTCTTGCCGATCTGGCGCGCGTCGATGTCGACGTGGATGAGCGCCCGCGATGCCTGGAGCTCGCGCGCGAAGCCGTCGGTCGCCATGTCGCCAAGGCTCGTGCCGATCGCGAGCACGACGTCGACGCCGCTGTTCAAGTAGTCGCGCGCCGACTGGTGACCGCCCATGCCGAGCACGCCCAGCGCGAGCGCGTGGTTCTCGGGGAACACGCCCTTGCCCTTCGGCGTGGTCGCGACCGGGCAGCGCAGCCGCTCGGCGACCGCACGCAGCCGCTCGGGGGCACCGCCGCCGCGCACGCCGCTGCCCGCGAGGATGAGCGGGCGCTGCGCGTCGCGCAGCAGCACGGCGAGCTCGTCGAGGATGTCGGGCGTGATCGTCTGACCGACCGTCACCGCACCGCCGACGCGCGGCGCCGCGACCTGCGCGGTCGTCACGTCGATCGGCAGCGTCAGCATCACCGGGCCCTTCTTGCCCGACAGCGCTGTCGCGATCGCGCGGCGCAATAGGTGCGGCAGCGCGCTGGCCCGCGGCACCTCGGCGGCGAGCTTCGTCACGTGGCGAGCCATCTCGACGAGCTGGAGCCCGTGCGCCGAGCCGTCCTGAAGCACGCCCTTGCCGTGTGCCGCGCGCGGGACTTCGCCGACGAGCAGGAGCACCGGCAAGCCATCGCACCATGCCGACGCGAGGCCGGTCATGGCGTTGAGCGCGCCGGGGCCCGACGTCACCGCGACGACGGCGAGCTTGCCGGTCGCGTGCGCGTAGCCGGCGGCCGCGAACATCGCGCCGCTTTCGTGCCGCGTGGTGATCACGCGGATCGAGCTGTCCATCAGCGCGTCGTGCACCGGCGAGATCGCTCCGCCGGGCAAGCCGAACACCACGTCGACGCCCGCTTCCGCGAGCATCTGCACGAGCACGTCGGCACCGCGCGACGGCGGCGCGACCGGCTCGGGAACCACCGGCGGCGGCGCGGGCGGCTGGAGCGTCGCGAGAACTTCTGCGAGGTCGACGGGCTTGTCGACCGCGAGCGATGCACCCGCGTCGCGCGCGGCTGCGATCAGATCGTCATCGAACATCGCGCTCGCGAGCACGACCTTGATGTCTTTGGTCTCGTTGTTCTCCTTGATCCGCCGGCATGCCTCGATGCCGTCGAGCCCGGGCATGAACAGATCGAGCACGACGATGTCGGGCTTCTGTGTGCCGATGCTCAGGAGCGCGTCGATCGCGTTGGTCGCAACGCTGAGATCGAGATCCGGATCGCGTCGCGCAGCTCGCCACGCGGCACGAAGCTGTAGAGCGTCATCGTCGACAATCAGCACCCGCCGCCGCCCACACGTGGAACAATCTCGAGACATGGGCACCGCCTTATACCCCCCTACGTTCGGCCTCGATGGATATTTATGTAGGGCCTCCCGGTGAATCCACCCACTGGCAGCCCGGGCCCATCGAGATCAAACGGTTAGCTGCAGTCGCAGCAGCGTTTTGTTGCGGCGGTACACGTGTCCCTGGCGTCTGTGCACTTTTGTGTCGCCCAGGCGTCGTTGCTTAGCTTGCTGGCCAGGTCGCAGATCTTCGAGGCGTTGCTGCAGATTGCATCACTCAGCGTGCAGGTCTGGGTGCAGGTCTCGGATGGCGACCGCGTGCACGCTGCCTGAGGCGCTTCGGGAGCAGTCGCCATCGGCGTCGCCTGGACCGGCAGACCGAGCTCGGCGCGCTTCGCCTCGATCTCGTTGGACAGCCGCTGGATCTCGTCGTGATCCGAGCCGGGCATCGTCTGGGTCGTGGCCGGGGACGTGGCCGGTCGCTCCACGGCTCCGCAGGCGACCGCGAACGCGATACAGGCCGCGGCCGCGAGCCGGCCACCACCCGAGGTCGGAACCGATGATGGGCGCGGGCGACCTTGGTCGCGCGCGCCCGTCACTGCTCCACCGCTTGGCCCGTGCTGCTACAGCCGCAGCACTTCTGCTTGCCCTCGCGGCACGAGCCCTTCGCGCTCGAGCACTTGTCTTGCGCGTAGGAGTCGTCCTTGCCGAGCTCGTCGGCGATCGTGCAGATCGCTTCGGCGTTGTCGCAGATCGCGTCGGCGAGATTACAAACGTCGTCGCATGCCGGCGGGACCTTGTGATGCGCCGTGCACACGTTCTGGGCGTCCTTCACGGTGCGGAGCTTCAGCTGGAACACGGTCTGCGCGCTCGGATCGAGATCCATGCGCGCCTCGCGCCGCCAGTCGCGGATCTGCGTCCACAGCACCGTGATCTCGTTGCGCTTCGACATGTCGTCGGGATGCTGCTGGCCGCCGCATGCGATGAAGCAGCCCAGCGTCGCGCCGAGCGCGAGGCCGGCGAGCGCGGCCTTCACGGTGTCCCCGACAGCTGATCCTGCAGCTTCTTGTCGATCTTGTTCGACGCGTCGTACGCGTCGATCGCGGCGTGGCGCAGCTCGACGACCTTCGGCTTGTTGGCCGGATCGACGTCGAGCGCGGTCGCCCGTGCCTCGAGGATCTCGCCCTTCACGGTGTAGAGGTTCGCGACGAAGAAGCTCTCGCGCTGGCTTTGCGCGAGGCCCTCGGTGATCACGTTCATCGCCTCGTCGAGCTGGTCCTGCCCCACGAGCAACCGCGCGAGCAGCGCGCGCGCATCGTTGCGCACGTCCTCGGCCTCGGGCGCGTTCGGCGGGAAGTGCAGCGACAGGATCTCGCGCACCGAGGCGATCGCCGCGGCGACGTTGCCGTCGCTCGTGTAGACCTTCGCCTTGTGGTGGAGGTTCTTGGCCTGCGAGAGCGCGAGCATGAGCTTCTCGTCGATCACGTCGCTCGGCTCGGCCGTGCGCGTGACGTCCGCGCGTGACGGCGCTGGCGGCGGCGACGACGACGACCGCGACGTGCAGCTACACGCGACCACCGCGAGCAACCAGATGACGTGCTTCATGGCGTCCTCCCGAAGCGAAGCTCGCGATAGCCGTCGAGCCGGTCCGCAAAGATCGCGTCGATCCGCGTGGCGGCATCGCCCGCACGCTCGTGCGCGATCGGTCCGACGACGGCATCCGCCGGCCGCGACCGCTCGGTCTCGGGCAACGTGGCCACGCCCGTCGGCTCGACGATCACGCGCGGTGGCGGCGTGCGCAGCCACAGCACGACAGCTGCCGCCGCGACCGCGAGGCTCGCGCCCGCGACCGACCACGGCGCCCATGCCCGGCGCAGCGAGCGAATGCCGCGCACCGCAGTCATGGTGCCGCTCGTGCCGAACGCGCGCGCGCCGACGGCCTGGCGCAGCGCATCTTCGATCAGCGCGCGGCGCCGCGGCTGCGCGAGCTCGACGTTGCCGCTGGCCGCGCGGATCACGGTCGCGACCTCGATCAACGCGCGATCGTCGGTGGTCATCGCCGGCGGCGTGCGACCCGACAGCGTCTTGTCGACGAGCTCGGCGAACGTCTTGGCGTGCGCGCGCTCGGCGGCCGTCGGCTCGTCGTCGGGGTTCGGAACCGGGCCGGCCAACAGGTCGTCGCGTTCGTCATCGGTTGGCTTAGGCATCGTCGTCTCCGAACTGTTTGCGAAACGCGCGCACGGCGCGGAACAAGAGCACGTCGAACGTCCCGATCGCGACGTTCATGCGGCGCGCGCAGACCTCGCGCGGCAATTCCTGAACGAGGCGCAGCTCGATCGCGCGGCGATAGCGATCGGCGAGCTGATCGAGCGTCTCGTCGATGCGCTCGCGATGCGCGCGACGCTCTTGATCGGCGATGAGCTGCGCGTCGGCGTGCGACTCGGGGTCGGTCTCGACCGGGACCTCGTTGGCCATCGCATCGGCGAGCCGGCGCGAGCGCTTCGACTGGCGATGGACGTCGTAGACCTTGTTGATCGCGATCTGGCGCAGCCACGGATAGATCGACTTGCCCTGCCACGTGAACCGGCCGATTTTTTCGACAGCGGTCGCGAGCGTGTCGCGCAGCACGTCTTCGGCAGACGCGGCGTCGCCGAGGCGCGGCAGGATCACCGTGCCGTACAGCGGTTGAGCGTATCGATCGAGGAGCGGGCGCATGGCGTCGAGGTTGCCCGCTTGGGCCGCCTCGACCAGGCGTTGCTCTTCTTCGAGCTCGACGGCGTCGGCGGGTTCAGCGGCCACTGACAGATCCTCGGATCAACGCTAGGCGCCGCCAAAGCTTACACGGTCGGGGGATAGTCCACGGCCATGAGCTCCAGCCCGTGAGCTGGCGCGGTGATGCCACCTTTGGTTCGGTCGCGTAGCGCAAGGATCTCGGCGACTTGAGCCGGGGGGCGGCGCCCAGTCCCGACCTCACTCAGCGTTCCGACGATGATTCTCACCATGTTTCGCAGGAACGCGTTGCCGCGAACGTCGATCACCACGCGCTCGGAAACCGCCGTGATCTCGATCGAATCGACGCGGCGCATCGTCGTGCGCGCGGTGCAGCCGGCCGCGCGAAATGCGGCAAAGTCGTGCTCGCCGATCAGCGCGGCAGCGCCCTCGCGCATCGCATCGAGCGAGAGCGTCTCGGGATGGTGCCACGCGCGATCGCGCCAGCGCGGCGAGCGATCGGCGCGCGTGAGCAGCGTGTAGCGGTAGTGCTTGCCGAGCGCGGAGAACCGCGGGTGAAAGCTCTCGGAGACTTCGACTGCCTCGCGCACGCCGATCTGCGGCGGCAACATGCTGTTGAGCCCGCGTCGGATCCCGTGCAGCGGAATGGGCCGCTCGGTACGAAAGCTCGCGACCTGCCCGCGCGCGTGCACGCCGGCATCGGTCCGCGACGCGCCGGTGACCTGCGTCTCGTGCGAGAGCAGCTTCGCGAGCGCCTCTTCGAGATGCTGCTGCACCGTCGCGCCGTTCGCCTGACGCTGCCAGCCGTGCAGGCCGGTGCCGTCGTATTCGACGACGAGCCGGATGTGGCGCATGGCGAATGCTACCAGCTGAGCTCGAGCCCGGCCGACGTCGTGGACTGCTCGAATTGCGTGCCGGCGTCGAACAGGAGGCCGGCGTCCTCGCGCAGGTAGATGTCGAGGTGGTGCGCCGCGTAGAACCGCACCGCAGCCGCGAGCGCCGGGCCGATGCCGTCGCCGACATGCAACGCGGGCCCGAGGTCGAGCTCGAACGCGTTGACGCGATAGCCCGCATAGACGCCGACCTCGCCCTGCGCGTGGAAGCCGTTGCCGAGCCACAGCGAGCCCTCGACGCCGCCGCGCAGCGTCGTCCCGAGGTCGGCGCGTACGGTGAGCGCGCCGATGCCGGCCGCGGTGCCCTGCGCGTACGCGAGCCCGCCGCCGAGCGCTGCCGCGAGCCGCAACGTCCGCCGCGAGCTGATCGCTCCGGTCGTCGTCACCGTTTCGGCCTCGTCGGGCGCGTTCTCGAACACGTCGAGCGTCTCGGTCTTCGCGCCGCTCTCTGCGGGCGGTGCTGCCGCGGCGGCCGGTGGCGGTGGTGCCGCCTTGCCCGCGTGATGATGGCGCACGGACCGCTCGTCGGCATCTTCGTCGCCGCCTTCGTCGGACTCGCCGTCTTCTTCTCGGTTCTTGTCGGCGCGCGGCTTGGTGTCCTCGACCTTGCGCTTCTTCGCGGACTCGTCGTCGAAGGTCGCGGTGGTCTCGCGCTCGATCTCCTGCCAGCGCATGCCGGCCGGAAGCGAGACCGGCACCGCGCGCGTGTGGCGCACACCGCCGGAGGTCGTGACCTCGCTGCCGATCGCGACCATCGACGTCTCGGGCGACACGAGCCCGTTGGCGAGCGCGTGATCGGCGATCGCCTTCGCGTTGCCGGCCGCGACGAGCTCGTCGAGCTCGAGCCGCGCCCACATCCGCGCGATCGGACCGTTCGGCGTGGTCGCGCCCGCCGGCGCCGGCGCCGACGCGATCGACGCGAGCGTGATCACGGTGCCCGCCGCGCGCGCGTTGGCGGCTTTCGGCGCGGCGACCCGCGCGAACACCACGGCGGCCTGGCCGGCGCCGAGCCGCGGCTGGAGCGCGGGCACGATGCTGCTCGCGGCGAGCGTGCCCCACGTCACCGCGAACGGCGCGGGCGGCGTGGCGACGTCGGCGAGCACGCCCCTCGCGATCGCGCGCAGATCGTCGCCGACGATCGCGACGCGCAGCGTGCCGCCGGTCTGCGCCGCGATCGCCGCGAGCAAGCTGCGGTTGGGCGCGGGCCCGAAGCCGATCACGTGGACCGGCACGCCGAGCGCGCGTGCGGCGGCGATCGCCGCGGCGTCGTCGGCAACGAGCCCGTCGGTGACCAGCACGATCGGCGCGTGCGCGGGCGACAGCCGTGTCAGCACGCGGGTCAGATCGAAGCGGTGATGCGGCGCCGTGTGCTCGACGATCGAGCGCAGCTGCGCCGGCGTGCCGAAATCGCCGCGCTCGGTCGCCGCGAGGTCGCCGGGCTGGAGCGCGTCGACGATCGCGGCCTCGAGGCCGTGCTCGATCAGCGCACCGTCGCCGGCTGTCGTGGCCGAGCTGCCGAACACGAGCAGCGCCCGCAGCGGCGAGCGCTTCGCCGGCACCGGTGGCGCCTCGACGACGATCGCCGCCGCACCGTCGGATTCCACCCAGCCCTGAGCCGGCTGCTTCGCGCGCCAGCGGATCACCGCGTCGCGATCGCTGTGCGCGTCGGCGAGCACGTAGCGATCGCCCTTGCGCGCGAGGTCGTGCGTCGGGCTCGACACGCCGTCGACGCCGCTCTCGAACGCGATCGCGAGCTCGGTCGCGCCGCCCGCACCGGGCGAGGCCGCGGGCGTCACGCGCGATGCATCGGGCGCGCGATCGGTATCGGGCGAATGGCCGGCGCCGACGGTCGGCCGCCCGCTCGCGCTGCCCGGCACGTAGCGCGGCGCGACGACGAGCGGCACGACGAGCTGCCACGTCCCGTCGGTGTAGCGCGCGGCCGTGTCGTAGCGCAGGTGCACGGTCACCGTCGCGTGGGGCGCGATCGCGGCGACGCTCTGCGTGAACACGTCGGGCCGCTCCTGCTCGAGCATGCCGGCGTCGAGGCCCTTCGCGATCGCGTCCTCGTAGCGCGCCTGCGCAGCCGCGCGACGCTCGATCGCCGCGTGGATCGTGCGCGCGCCG
>Ga0268266_10001758_pt1 | contig 24711 bp, 25 predicted proteins | sample KBSS13metaG_FD_190356 | JGI IMG/M metagenome (GOLD analysis project Ga0268266, IMG submission 190356) | Switchgrass rhizosphere microbial communities from Kellogg Biological Station, Michigan, USA - KBS S1-3 metaG (SPAdes) (version 2) | ecosystem: Host-associated > Plants > Roots > Rhizosphere... | reverse complement strand
TACGCGGAATACCCATAAAGGGGATTTGACCTTCCAGGAAGGCGGCGACTGCGATCTCGTCCGCTGCGTTCAGCGCGATGCAGGCTTCTCCGCCGGTCTCTGCAGCTTCGTAGGCGAGACGAAGGCAAGGGAAACGGTCCAGATCGGGCGCAGAAAAGTCCAGCTGGCTCAACGCGCTAAGGTCGAACTGAAGGCCGCGCGCCGGTGTGGCGTCCACACGCTCGGGATAGGCGAGTGCATAGAGGATGGGAAGACGCATATCCGTGACGGAGATCTGGGCGAGGATGCTTCCGTCGATGAACTCAACCATGGAGTGCACGGTGGATTGGGGATGGATGGTGACTCGAACCTGAGACGCGGGAAGAGAGAAGAGACGGCAGGCCTCAATGACCTCGAATCCCTTGTTCATCATGGTTGCCGAATCGATGGTGATGCGTTGACCCATTACCCAGGTTGGGTGCTTGAGAGCCTGGGCAGGAGTGATGCTCTCGAAGGCGGAGAGAGGCGTGTTGCGGAAGGGGCCTCCGGAGGCGGTGAGCCAGATCTGTCGGACCTCGCGAGCCTCACCTCCACGCATGCACTGATGCACGGCGTTGTGTTCGGAGTCGATGGGGAGCAGGGCAACGTTGTGCTCCTTCGCGGCGGCGATGATGAGTTCGCCGGCTGCCACGAGACATTCCTTATTGGCGAGTCCGATAGTCTTGCCGGCTTTGACGGCGGCGTAGGTAGCATCGAGTCCGGCCACGCCCACAATAGCGGAGACGACAAAATCGACTTCGGGGAGGGTGGCGACATGTACGGTTCCGGCGGTGCCGTGGACGACTTCAATCCCAGAGATGCCTGCCGCCTTGAGGCGCGACTGAAGCGCGGATGCGAGCTCTTCGGTGGCGATGGAGATGACCTGAGGACGCCAGCGGAAGCACTGGGCGAAAGCGGCTTCAAGGTTCTGGCCTGCGGCCAATGCAATCGGTCGATAGCAGTCAGGAAAGGATTCGCAGATGGAGAGAGTGGAGGTTCCGATAGAACCGGTCGAACCGAGGATCGCGAGCTTTTTCACGAATCTTATTTTCTCAGATTGGGGGAGAAAGGTTTCTAGAATCTGCCCAATCCGAAGTAGTCCTTGAGCTGAAGCGCAAACCACAGGATGGGGGCAGCGACCAACAGGGCGTCGATGCGGTCGAGGATGCCGCCGTGGCCGGGAAGCATAGTCCCGGAGTCCTTCACGCCTGCACCGCGTTTTACTGCCGACTCGAGCAGATCTCCTAGTTGCGCGGCGATGTTGACGATGGCTGCGAGGACGAGAGTCTCCCAGATAGGTTCAGAGATGTGCAGAATCAGGTTTCCGCGTGCGGTGAGGGAATCGCTGACCCACAGTACGAGTCCTGCGGCGAGGATGCTGCCGAAGATGGAGGCGATGGAACCCTCCCAGGTCTTTCCGGGGCTGAGGCGCGGGGCCAGCTTATGGCGTCCGAAGGCTCGGCCGATATAGAGCGCGGCGATGTCCCCTGCCCAGACACAGACCATCAGGAAGACCACCAGCGCAGGGCCGTCCTCCTGCTTCCAAAGAAGAGGGATCAGGGTGAGTGGGTAGGCGATCCACAGGAGGCCGAAGAGGCCTTGCGCGGTATCGGGTAGGACCTGGATAAGCGGGGCGCGGAAACCATTCCAGGTAAAGAGGATCAGCGTCAGAGCGCTGAGAACGGGAAGTTGGGCTTCGACGGGGAAGTTAGGTAACGTGACCACGAAGGCGAGCGCGGTGCCGAGCGCCATCCACCAGGTCGGAATGCGAAGGTGGGCACCGTGGGCATCGGCTCCAACGGCAGCCAGCTTGAGGTACTCATAGGCGGCGAGCTCAGCCACGAGAGCTGCTGCGAGCGTGAGCATCCAAAGCTGGCCAAAGAAGATTAAGGCAAAGACCAGAAAAATGAGCACAGTAGCGGTAAGGATTCGCTTCATGGGAGGTCCAGTATATCGCTCCAAAGAAGGACCATGAAATGGTCTTGACATATAAAGATATATCTTGATACATATTTTGTATGAGGTATCAGACTATGTTTTACGAACACTACAAAGGATTTCGCGGAAGAGAAGACTTTCGCGGTGGACAACATCAACACCATCGCCAGGAGAGATTCTGCGGCAAGTTCGGCGGCTTTGGCCACGGACGTCACGGATTCAAGGGCTATGGACGCAGAGAGGGCCGCATGTTCGGTTCTGGTGACCTGCGCTACGTCATTCTGCAACTGATCTCGGAGAAGCCGAGCTACGGGTACGAGATCATCAAGTCGATTCAGGAGCGGCTGGGTGGCAACTATGCGCCGAGCCCGGGAGTCGTGTACCCGATGCTGACCATGCTCGAGGAGATGGGACACGCGAGCGTCGTGATGGAGGGCACGCGGAAGCTGTACACGATCACCGAGGAGGGCGCAAAGGCCCTGGCCGAGAACAAGGAGATGGTCGATGCTCTCTTTGCCCGCATCGAAAATCTTCGCCAGGAGTACAACCGTCAGCGGCCCCAGCAGATCGAGCGCGCCGTGGAGAATCTTCGCATGGCACTGCGGATGAAGATGGGCTCGCTTACACAGGAGCAGATCAACACTGTCACCGATATTCTCGACGCTGCTGCCAAGCAGATTGAGAGGATCGGATGAACTCCTATCGCTACCGCGTGACGGTGGAGAAGCTGAGCGATGCCAAGGGCCAGCCGGTCCATGGGCAGAGCCTCAGCTTCTACACCGCCAACCACGACGATATCCTTGCGATGGTGGCACGGCTGCAGGCGAAGCTGCCGTTGGATGCAGGAACGGCAGCCTCGCTTGGAGTTGGGCTTAAGCTCTTCAGTGAAGTGTCCCTGATGCGCCGCAACGATCCGATGTTTGCGCAGATTCTCCCGGCGTTATCGGAGTTTATTCAACAGCTGAAGCTAGAGCCGGAAGTGCAGTGATTGAAACAGATTAAGGAGCTGAAGAGCCCTATCCGCGGGATCAAACATCAGCGCGAAAAAGGGCCGATGGATCTGGTGCAGTTACCTCCGCTATAACTGCCGTCAATATTCTGGACGTAGACCATGACGGCGTTGAGGGCGTCTTCGCCTAAGGTGAGAACGATGTCCCGGTCGAGTACAGGGCCGTCTTTGGGCAGGGCAAGCCACCCTTTGGCTTGCTGCACGTAGATAGCGGAGGCGTGTCGTGGAAGGGGGAACCGTTGTTCGGCGTTAATGTTGTGGTCAATGATCACGAAGGCGCGCGCCGGAGGACCGGCTGGGTGCCCGTTGATTGTCGTCATACTGCCGCCTGCGGCACCCTGCGGTTCAAGAGTGCCGGTGAGACCAATCCCGCGAAGCTCCTGCATCTCGTCTCGTGTTGGACAAGAGCCTGGAATATGGATGTCGATGCACATAAGCGGCTGAGGGGTACGGGTAAGAAGAAGGCAGCGCACCGAAGCATCTTCAAGATCGTACCCTTGCTGGATCGCTAGTCTGCGGTACTGGGCTGCGTCGATGGCTGTGTAGGTTGAAGCCTGATGCTCATCAAGCATGCGCAGGATAATTTGAGCGACAAGCTCACTTGCTTCACCGGAACCGTGGGCGGAGGCGAGGGTCAACCACTTGAGCGCTTCAGAGTAAGAGGGCGGAAAGATCCTAGAGAGCGGAGAGATACGCGTGTCGGGAACAATCTTCGGTTTCTGATCCTTGTTGGCTTGCGGCTCAGAGAGACTGGGTGGTGCAAACTTCTCTTTTGGAACGTATTGAGTTCCCAGCATAAGCTGTGCTGCAGGATTGCCCGCTTCGGCCTGTATTTGCAGCTCAGTCTTGAAGCCTGGGAGATCTCCAGTGTAGAGGTGTGAGACTGCTTTCTCGATTGCGGGATCGTCGTAAATGGAGCCTTGCGAAAGTTGCGGAGGCCTGTAGTCACCCGAAGAAGGCGATGCGGGGTGCGTAAATGGCGGTTGTGCCGGTTGCGGGACTTGCGCTGAGAAAGGGGCAGATGAGATCAACAAGACCAAAGCGATCGGTGCCAGCAGACGTAACATGCTGAAATGATAAGGATGTTGTCGCTCTCAAGACGAGATTATTTAGCGGCGAGTAAGTTCGCGAGGGGGCTGAAGCTCGTTCGCAATCTCAGTTTCGAGTTCGGAGACGGGCTGGAGCGTGTCGATCTTCTCGTCCGAGTTATCGCTCAGGCCACCGAAGCGGCGGTCGCGACGCTGGTAGTCCGCGATGGCTTCCAGCAGGTGAATGCCGCGGAAGTCGGGCCAGAGCCGCTCGGTGATGTAGATCTCCGAGTAGGCGATCTGCCAGAGAAGGAAGTTGGAGATGCGCTGCTCGCCTGAGGTCCGGACAATCAGGTCAGGATCCGGCATATTGGCGGTGTAAAGGGCGCGAGAGATTGTGGACTCATCCAGTGAGTCGAGCGCGCCGGCGCCAAGAAGATCCTCGACAGCACAGCCACGGGTATGGGCTTCTGTGGTGAGGTCGGTGAGGATGCGACGTACGGCGTCGACGATCTCTGATCTCGCGCCGTAGTTGAGGGCCAGGGTGAGAGTGGTTCCCGTGTTCTTCGCCGTCGATTCCATGGCCCACTGCATCGTGTCCTGCACCTCTTGCGGAAGGTCGTAGGTGCGGCCGATGTAGGCCATGCGGACGTTGTTGTCGTTCATCCTCTTGACGTTGCCGATGAGGTAGTTCTTCAGCAGCTTCATCAGGAAGCTGACTTCGGACTTGGGCCGTTTGAGGTTGTTTTCGAGCGAGAAGGCGTACAGGGTCAACCAGGGAAGATTGATGCGCGAGGCGGTCTCGACGACATATTGAACGCTCTCAGCACCCTGTTGATGGCCCAGGAAACGCTTGAGGGCCCGCTTACCCGCCCAGCGGCCATTTCCGTCCATGATGATGGCGATATGCTGCGGGATGCGGGAGGGGTCAAGCTGCCGGTAGAGGCCCTGTTCCTCTGCAGAGAGCTCATGCACGCGGCTGGGAAGATTCGACGGCAAAAACGACCTCACAAAGCATGACGCTAGCACACCGGAGTGGCCTGCGCAATGAATCGAAGATGTGATAGGAAACCCGTTGGCCGAGTAAGGGAAGACGGAGGGCGCCATGCCTTTCCATTCGCACTGGATCGGCATGGCACGGAGGGTTTGTTTACAGCAAATTCACGTTGTTGATTTAGGCGGTGCGGCGTCTGCCAGCTGCCAGTTCGCGAACGTGATTCAGGAAGATGGAACGCTGCAGCGCATCCAACTGCGAGGTATAGGCGGCAATTTCGGCCAGGAACGGATCGGCCATCAGAACGGCTGTCTCGTCACGGTGCCGGGTGTTGGAGTCGCGCAGAAGGGTAGAGATGTCCACCTGCAGGGCCTTCGCCAACCGGTCGAGCGAGGAGAGCGTCGGCATTGCTTTGCCGTTTTCAATCTTCGAGATGTAGGTGCGAGGCACGTTCATGCGAGCCGCAAGCTGACGCTGCGAGAGATTGCGTACGTGCCGCAGATCGCGAACCGCAGTGGCCACCTGAAGGCCGTCAGCGCTGGTCGTGGTCTGGGGAACGATGGACAGTGGGGCTGGGGCTAGCTCGGGTTCTTCGACCTCGAGCGATTTGTGGCAGCGACGGCACAGCGAATTTGCTGTGCGGAACTGGACCAGGCTGCAATGGTCGCAGCGCAGGACCTCGCGCTGCTCGACAGGTGCCATCATGGTTGCCATAAGTTGTCTTAACGCGGGCGGACCCAGAGCAAGGACCGCATCACATGTCCGATAACGGATCATGGGATGTGCCTAGAGTGACACTGGGGTTCCTTAGGAGTCAAGAGGAAAACCGCCAGTTCTTAGTAAAATGCCGGAAAAACCAGGAAGAGAACCAAAGTAGTAACTTGTATAGAACGCCGGAAGATGGAACGGCGAAGGAGAGCAAACATGGAACCTGGATGGCCGGACGCCCTAAAGCTGCTTGAGGAATGGACGAAGAGCGAGTCGCTTCGTAAGCACGGCATGGCAGTATCGATCTGCACGGAAGCCTATGGCAGGCGAGAGGCGGAGAGACTGGGGTTGAGTGGTGCGGAGGCCGACGCGTTTGCTGAGACCTATGCCTGTGCCGGGCTGCTGCACGACATGGACTACGAACGCCACCCCTCGCTCGAAGAGCATCCGTTTGTCGGCGTGAATCATCTTCGCGAGCTGGGCTGGCCCGAGACTGTGTTGAACGCGATCCTGGCACATGCGGATTACTCGGGGGTAGCGCGTGAGTCGCATCTGGAGCGGGCTCTATTTGCCTGCGACGAGCTTGCAGGATTCCTGACGGCCTGCGCCCTGGTGAAGCCTACGAAGTCGATTCTCGACGTTGAGGTGGCTGGGGTGAAGAAGAAGATGAAGGACAAGGCCTTCGCCCGGGCGGTGAAGCGCGAGGATATTACCGGGGGAGCGGAGCTGTTGGCGATTCCGCTGGAGGAGCATCTGGGGAATTGCCTGAAGGCGATGCAGGCGCGGGCGGAGGAGTTGGGGCTGGCTGGTACGGCGAGCGAATCCGTGAGTTGAACTAGTGTGTCCGGTAGGTGCCCTGCCAGTTCAAGGTGGGATCACGATATTCTGCCTCCTATGATTCGTACCGTCGCGGTTCAGGGTTACAGATCGCTACGCGACCTGATACTGCCCCTGGGGCAGTTGACCGTGATTGCAGGCGCAAACGGAAGTGGGAAATCCAGTGTCTATCGTTCGTTACGTCTGCTCGCCGATGTAGCGCAAAATGCAGTGGTCGCTTCTCTTGCCCGTGAGGGCGGACTGCCGTCCACATTCTGGGCGGGTCCCGAGACGATTTCACGCGATGTCCGCCAAGGGGCCTATGCCGTGGAGCCTCTTGCGAAACGCAAAGTGGCCAGTCTGAGACTCGGCTTAGGGAGCGATAGCTATGGGTACAGCATCGATTTGGGATATCCTCCACCGCCTCCGCCAGCGACGATGTTTCAGCTGGACCCGTGTGTAAAGCGTGAGTGTGTGTGGCATGGCTTGACCTATCGGAAGGCATCGGCTCTCGTGGATCGAAGGAACAATTTTGTCTGGCTGGCGACCACCGGGGACGAAGAGCCTGTGATGCTGACGCGGCATCTTTCCGATACGGACAGCATGCTTGCGAGTATCGCCGACCCGCAACGAGCGCCGGAGATGCTAGCGGTGCGGGAATCTCTTCGTCGATGGCGCTTTTATGATCACTTCCGGACGGATTCAGAATCCCCTGCAAGGGCTGCGCAGATTGGTACTTTTACTCCTGTGCTTCATCACGACGGCAGCAATCTCGCTGCCGCGCTACAGACGATTCTGGAGATTCGATCTGACGAAGCACTTGGCACGGCAATTGAAGATGCCTTTCCCGGTAGCCGGTTTTTTATCAAGGTGCAGGATGGTCGTTTTGAGTTGCAGCTACAGCAGCAAGGTTTGCTTCGGCCTCTTTCAGCCGCTGAGTTGTCGGACGGGACTCTGCGTTATCTGCTTTGGACGGCTGCACTGCTGACGCCACGTCCGCCTGAGCTGATGGTGCTCAACGAGCCGGAGACCAGTTTGCATCCGGAGCTACTGCCTGCGCTGGGGAGACTGATTCTTGCAGCCGCGCAGGAGACGCAGATCATAGTGGTGTCGCACTCTCAAGCCCTTATCGAGGCGCTCGCGGTTGCGCCCATCTGCAAGCGGCTCCATCTGGTGAAAGAGTTCGGGGAGACCACGCTGGATGGTTCGACTCTGTTGAATACGCCGAAATGGGTATGGCCGGCACGGTAGCCTCGGCGTCACCAAATGGATTCAGAGCTGATATGTTGAATGCCTTTGTCCGCTAAGGTTGTTTTTGTGTCTTCGACCGAACCTGCAAGCGCTACCGCTCGGGTTGCATCTTCAATCACGATGCATTCAAATCCTGCGGCTGTCCCGTCGATCGCCGAATAGCGAACGCAGAAGTCATAGGCGAGGCCGCAGAGGAAAAGCCGCTTCAGCCCACGTTCGCGCAGATAGCCAGCGAGCCCGGTGGGCGTAGAGTGATCGTCTTCGAGGAACGCCGAGTAGCTGTCGATGTGGCGGCGGAAGCCTTTGCGGACGATCATCTCGGCGTGGGGAAGATCGAGGCCGGGATGGAATTCTGCTCCAGGTGTGGCTTGAACGCAGTGATCGGGCCAGAGGGTCTGGGTACCGTAGGCGACCTCAATGGTGCTGAAGGGCTGGGTGCCGGGATGAGTGGAAGCGAAGGAGATGTGGTTGGCGGGGTGCCAGTCCTGGGTGTGGATGACGTGCTCGAAGCGCTGGCCGAGACGGTTGATGAGAGGAATGATCTGATCGCCGCCTTCAACGGCTAGGGCTCCGCCGGGGCAGAAGTCATTCTGAACATCGATGACAAGGAGGGCATCGGTGGATGTAAGGGTGATAGACATGCTAGTTCGTTTTGCCTGCTGTGTTCTGGATGGTTCTGACTTTGATGTCAGTCTGCTTGCATGCCTTGTCTTTGCAGATTCCGGCGATCCAGACCTCGCCTGAACCGAACATGGCTCCCTGGAAGTTGACGAAGAGGTCTTCGTACTTCTGTTTCTCGACGACGTCGGTGATGTGGCGGGTGATGATGCTGTTGTACTGGGCGATGAAGGCGGCGGGCGTGCGGATGTGGAGAACCTGCTTGGTGTGCGGATTGATGTCGATGGGGTAGCTGACGAGGGCGGCTACAGCCGAAGCATCATGTTTTTGGACAGCCTGCTGGAATGCAGTCATGACCTCGCGGAACTTTGCCGGGTCGCCGACGTTGGTTGCGATCGACTGATCGATGGCTGCAGGGGCAGGTGTCGTCGCGGCAGTGGGGGGAGCAGCCTTGGACGCGGCCGGAGCTCTCTGCGGTTCAGACGCGGCTTGTGGCTTGGAGCAGGATGAGAGCAGCGCAAACGCGCTTAGCAGGGCCACACATGCTAGAGGTTTATGCAGCATTCTTCTTCCTTGAGGGACAGAGTAACGTAGGAATGGCGAGACGTGGATACAGCCATGCGTTCATTTGACTAAGATGCTATGCTGACAGGTCGTTGATGGGCGGTGCAATGGCAGAGGAATTGAAGGCAGAGGGTAGGCTCGAATCGAAGCTGGATGGGAAGGCGCCGCGTTTTGGTGCGAACCGGACGGCGGTGCTGGCATTGCTCGAGGGTCTTCGGGAGCAGGAGACGGTGATTCGCCAGGGGGGTGGCGCCAAGGCCGCCGAGGCACAGCGGGCCAAGGGGCGGCTGACGGTGCGCGAGCGGCTGGCGCTTCTGCTGGATGAGGGAACAGAGTTTCTCGAGCTTGGTCTGTGGGCAGCCCATGGAATGTACGAGGAGTTCGGCGGCGCTCCGGGGGCGGGCGTCGTTACTGGGCTGGGAAGGGTGAGCGGGAAGCTTTGCATGATCGTCGCCAACGATGCGACGGTGAAGGCGGGAGCGTTCTTTCCCATGACGGCAAAGAAGGTGCTGCGCGCCCAGACGATTGCTCTTGAGAATCGCATCCCCACGCTGTACCTGGTGGACTCTGCCGGAGTGTTTCTGCCGTTGCAGGAGGATGTCTTTCCGGATCAGGACGACTTTGGGCGCGTCTTCCGCAACAACGCGGTGATGAGCGCGCTGGGGGTTCCGCAGATCACGGCGATCATGGGAATGTGTGTCGCGGGCGGAGCCTATCTTCCGGTGATGACCGACACCGTGCTGATGACCGAGGGCTCAGGGCTGTTCCTGGCTGGGCCGTCGCTGGTGCAGGCTGCAATTGGGCAGAAGACGGACCCCGAGGAGTTAGGAGGAGCCTCGATGCACGCGGAGATCTCGGGCACCGTCGACTTTAAGGAGCCGAACGATCACCTGTGCATCGCCAGGCTTCGCTCGCTGGTGAGCAAGATCGGCGAGCGGCAGCAGGCTCCCTTCAGTGTTGTCCCCTTCGATGCGGCAAAGGATGCTCCGAAGTATGCAGCGGAAGAGATGTACGGCCTGATCGACCCTGACCCGGCGAAGGCTGCAACCAACGTCTACGACATGCGCGAGGTGATCGCGAGGATCGTGGACCGCTCGGAGTTCGACGAGTACAAGGCGGACTTTGGCCGCACGGTGTTGTGCGGATACACCCGCATTGAAGGCCGCGCCGTCGGGATCGTCGCCAACCAGAAGGTGCATCAGCAGCAGACGGTGGCGATGGGGCCGCAGGCGGGATCGAAGCGAACTGAGTTCGGCGGCGTGATCTACACCGAGAGTGCGCAGAAGGCGGCGCGGTTCATCATGGACTGCAACCAGAACCTGATCCCGCTGATCTTCCTGCATGATGTGAACGGCTTTATGGTGGGGAAGGATGCGGAGTGGAGTGGGATCATCCGCGCCGGAGCAAAGATGGTCTCGGCGGTGAGCACGAGTGTTGTTCCCAAGATTACGGTCATCGTCGGCGGCAGCTTCGGTGCGGGCCACTATGCGATGTGCGGCAAAGCTTATGATCCTCGCTTTATCTTCGCGTGGCCGACGGCGCGATACGCCGTGATGAGCGGTGCCTCCGCGGCGAACACGTTGGTCGAAGTTCGGGTGAAGCAGATGGAGCGTGGTGGCAAGCACCTTTCTGAAGAAGAGAAGAAGGCAATATATGAGGAGATCAAGGCGACCTATGATTCACAGGCCGATCCGCGATATGGAGCGGCGCGGATGTGGGTGGATGCGATTATCGATCCTGCGAAGACACGCGATGTTTTGATTACGACGCTTGAGGCGTGTGCGTTGAACCCGGAAGTGGCAAGATTTAATCCGGGAGTGTTGCAGACGTGATCTCACAGCGCACGGTAGTTTGGTTTTTGCTGATGCTTGGATTCAGTGCAGACATGGAATATGACCGATGGGAGACAAATCGGCCTTGTCGCGAATGGAAGGCCGTTCATCCAGGTGTGAATCCAAAGAACGATGTAGAGGAAGATTACCTGCTGCCGAATGGTACACACGTAGTCAGTTTCAATCCATGCAATATCGTCTTGTGGCAAAGTATGCCTCTATGGGTTAAACTCTGCGCGCTGGGTTGGGTGGTGTCATCGATTGGGTTTGTGCGCTCTCTGTCAATTGACATCCATCGCTGGTTTATTCATCGACGATCAGGTACAGGTAAAGATGACGTTTGAAAGGTTTCGGAAACATTGTGAGTGGTTTAGTAAAAATTATCGAATGTCCGCGTGACGCATGGCAGGGACTGCCTCTCCACATCCCTGCTGAGGTGAAGGCGGACTACCTCCGCGTGCTGATCGCCGCGGGATTCCGCCACATCGATGCGGTCAGCTTTGTCTCTGCAGCCGCTGTGCCCCAGATGACGGACTCCGAAAAGGTATTGGATTACCTCGATCCGCCCGATGACACCGAGATTATCGGCATCGTCGTAAACGCCAAAGGAGCTGATCGAGCGATCAAGACCGAGGCAGTGCGGACGCTCGGATTTCCTTACTCCATCTCGCCGGAGTTTCTGAAGCGGAATCAGAACCAGACACCCGAGGAGTCGCTCGAAGCTCTGGAGCAGGTGGGCACCTTGGCCTACAAGGCAGGCCTTGAGGTGGTGGCGTACATCTCGATGGCATTCGGAAATCCTTATGGCGATCCCTGGTCGATCGATGAGGTTGTTGACGCCTGTGACCTGCTGGTCGACTCCGGCGTGACGCAGGTCTCTCTCGCCGATACCGTCGGTGCGGCGACCCCGAAGCTGATCGCCGATCTGGTGAGCGATGTGATGGCGGTACACGATGGAACTGAGATTGGGGTCCACCTGCACGGCCGCTACGAGAATGCGCGCGAGCTGGTCCGCGCTGCGTACAACGCCGGATGCAGACGGTTCGATGCAGCCATCGGTGGACTAGGCGGGTGTCCATTTGCCCAGGATGTTTTGGTAGGCAACCTTCCCACCGAGATGGTGTTGGAAGAGTTACGCGCACTCGGAGCAGAGCTTCCTCCGCTGCAGCCGCTCGACAGTTTGCAGGCCATGAGCGCCGAGATTGCGCGGAAGTATGGAGCAAAAGTGCAGTAGGATTTGCGGACAAGGCGGGTGTGAGGACCGATGAGCTACAAGACAATTCTGGTAACGGAAGACAATAGCGTAAAGTCGATCATGCTGAACCGCCCGGAGCGCCGGAATGCGATGACGCCCGAGATGCAGGATGAACTGATCGCCGCGCTAGGAAAAGCGGCAACGGATCGTTCCCGGGTAGTCATGCTCACCGGAGCGGGCGAGGCTTTTTGTGCAGGACTGGATCTGACTCACCTGCAGGCCATCGCGAATAAGTCTGAGTCTGAACATGTGGCCGATGCGGAACGGATCGCGAGGTTGTTCCGCAAGCTTTACGAACTTCCAAAGCCGACCATCGCTGTCGTGCAAGGCCCTGCGATCGCCGGTGGGTCCGGGTTGGCGACCATCTGCGACTTTACCCTGGCTGCTCCAGGGGTCAAGTTTGGTTTCACGGAAGTAAAGATCGGCTTTGTTCCGGCGCTGGTTTCCGCATTTCTCACATTGCAGATTGGGGAAAAGCGCGCGCGGGACCTGCTGTTGAGCGGTCGTCTCTTCTCCTCGGAAGAGGCTGAGGGGATGGGGCTTGTCAATGAGGTTGTCCATCCCGAAGAGCTTTCTGATCGTGCTGTAGCGCTCGCGGAACGTCTGAAGCTTAATAGTCCTCAGTCGATGGCGGCGACGAAGCGTCTGATGGCCATGCAGAATCAGGCGTGGCTGGATGCCGCTATTGCACATGCGATGACGGCAAATGCGGAGGCTCGCGCCATGCAGGACTTCCATGAAGGAATTACGGCGTTTCTGGAGAAACGCAAGCCGGTGTGGAGCAGGTAGGTGAGCTCTTTCGATAGACTGGGAGGATGAGCGAAAGAGCCAGGGAGCCAGTTATCAGTGAGTCTCACGTACGGGTCAGGTATGCGGAGACCGACCAGATGGGTGTGGTCTATCACGCAAATTATCTTGTCTGGTTTGAGATCGGGCGCGTGGACTTCATCCGTAGTCTGGGCATGGATTACCGCACCATGGAGCAGGAGGACGGCCTGGGCATCGCAGTCGTGGATGTCTCTGCACGATACAAGGCGCCTGCGCGTTACGACGATCAACTTAGGATTGAGACGCGGCTTAGCGCCGCTCGTGGTGCTGTCATCAAGTTCAACTATCGCGTCATAAGATGTGTGGATAACGCCGTATTGTGCGAGGGTGAGACCGTCCATGTCGTTGTTGACAGTGAGATGAAAAAGCGGTCGCTGCCCGAGAAATATGCAAGCCGTTTTGCTTCGGTACTCATCTAACTAGCAAAATCTGACAAGGGCCGGCGCATGGCTTTGCGGCGGCGACGAGGTATTCGTGATGAGCACTGAGAAGAAAGTAGCGCTGATCTCCGGCGCAAATAAAGGAATTGGATTTGAAACGGCACGACAGCTTGGGAAGCAGGGAATTACGGTGATCCTTGGCGCACGTGACCTTGCGAAGGGCCAGGCAGCGGCCGAGCAGTTGAAGAAGGAGGGCATTGACGCCCGCGCCGTGAAGCTCGATGTCGTGAAGCCTGCGGATGTAAATGCCGTGGCAGATCTGATCGAGAAGGAGTTCGGAAGGCTCGACATCCTGGTGAACAATGCAGGTGTCATGACGGAGGCGATTGGTGGAAACACGACTACGACCGTCTCAGAAAAGGCACTGCGTGAGACCTTTGAAACCAACTTCTTCTCGGTCATATCGGTCACGCATGCGCTTCTGCCGCTTTTGAAGAAGAGTAATGCCGGTCGAATCGTGAACGTCTCCAGCATTCTCGGTTCTTTGACTCTGCATGCGACGGAAGGTTCGCCGATCTATGAAGCAAAGGCGTTAGCCTACGATTCATCGAAGGCAGCTTTGAATGCTTACACGATCCATCTGGCACATGAGTTAAAGGGCACGAAGATCAAGGTCAACTCTGCGCATCCCGGTTGGGTGAAGACCGATATGGGTACCGATGCCGCTCCGATGGAGATCGTGGATGGTGCCAAGACTGAGGTCCAACTTGCCACGCTCGGTCCGGATGGTCCTACGGGTGGTTTCTTCCACATGGGCGAGGCGATCAGCTGGTAAGCAGGCCGCGTGGCTTTACATTCTCGCGAATAAATTGAATTGTTGTCTCAAGCGGCGTTCCGGGGCCAAAGATGGCCGCGACGCCGCTTTCCTTCATCCTGGGGAAGTCTTCTTCTGGAATCGTTCCTCCGAGGACCAGGAGAATGTCGTCTGCACGCTGTGCGCGCAGCAGCTCCGCGATGCGCGGGACGATGACATTGTGCGCTCCGGAAAGGATCGAGAGGCCAATGCAATCCACGTCTTCCTGAATTGCTGCGGTGACGATCTTTTCCGGAGTCTGCCGCAGACCCGTGTAGATGACCTCCATGCCGGCATCGCGCAACGCGCGTGCGATCACCTTGGCTCCCCGGTCGTGACCGTCGAGACCAGGCTTGGCGACAAGGACGCGAATGGGCGGCTTGGTCATGCGCACTGAGTATACGTCTGGCGGTGGAATCAGTGAATCGCTTCCACTTACCGTTTGTGTTGGGAGTCGGAAGTTGCATGTTGTCCATCGGGAAGAAAAGGAATCTTCTCATTGGAGTTGGCTAAATCGGCGATGGAGAGATAGACGAGACTGACGATCTTTGTCAGCTTGGGATAGTTGATTCGATCCCAGGTGTCATTCTCGGTGTGATAGTCCGGGTGCAGGCCGGTTTGGAACTCGACCTGTGGGATATGAAGGGTAGCGAACCAGAAGTGATCGCTGCGCGACCAGAGCGAGTCGGGATCGACCGTATCCATCTTGTAGTCGAGCTTCAGTCCCTCGAGCTGATTTTTGCTGTCGATAATTCGTCGTAGAGCGGGGTTGTAGCGAGTTCCGAGGACATTGACCATATTGACGTTGCGATCCGCAGGTATGGGCCAGTTCGCATCGTCTTCGTTGCGTCCGATCATATCGAGGTTGATGGTTGCGATCGTCTGGTTCAACGGAACCACAGGATGCGTGACGTAGAAGTACGAACCCAGGAAGATGCGTTCTTCTCCGTCATACGCCAGAAAAAGGACGCTGCGCTTGGGACGAGCGTTTCCGCGGGTCATGGCTCTTGCGACCTCTAATAAGCCAGCGACACCGGAGGCATTATCGTCGGCGCCATAGTAGATATGTCCATTCGAAGACCCCATGTGATCGTGATGCGCGGTCAGAATCACGGTTTGAGCCTTGAGTTTGGGATCAGAGCCTTCGAGCAGCGCGACTACGTTGCGGCCCTTGTGGGTTTCCACCTCGGTGTATTCCTTGTTGAGACACGCCGAACTTTGTGGAAGGTCGAAAGAGGCCGGATATAGTGTGCGTTCGACCTGGGCCTGAAGAGCATCCGAAGTCTTTCCGCTGGGAGCGAGTAGCTGATCAGCTATCTCCCGTTTCACAAGAAAGACAGGAAGATCCCACATCTCGCCCGCAAGCGCATAAGAGGGCTCTCCAGAGGGGCGCGGCGATGTCGGAGGGATCAGCTTTACGTCGCGTGGCACGCGGTCCTGAACGATGAGGATACCGGCCGCACCACGCTTTCGCAGCTCTTCTACCTTGTGCCAGTTGAAGGCGTGATAGCTGTCCCAGGTCCCCATGAACTTCGAGTTTGGATCGTTTGCCTTCGGCTCACGCGTAAAGACGAGAGCGATCTTTCCTTTGAGATCGACTCCCGCGAGATCGTCATAGTGGAACTCAGGCGCGCTGATACCGTATCCCGCGAAGACGATCTTGCCGCAGGCGGAGGTGTTTTTTATGCTCTGTCGGGCAAACGTAAAGTCACTATTCAGCTTGTAGTGGTGTTGCGCTCCGTTAATGGTGGTCGTCAGGGCAGTATTTTCGGGGTCGGGCCTGCCGCTCAGGATCTCCATGTTCTGGAAGAAGGTGCCGTTCTCTCCCATAGTCTTCAGTCCAAGGCGAAGGAACTCTGAGGCGATGTAGTCCGTGGCGATATGGTCTTCGTTACTTCCTGAATTGCGGCCCGCGAGCTCAGGGGAGGCGAGAAAGAAGATATCTGCTTTGAGGTCGTCGGTTCTAACGAGAGTGGACGCCTTGCGAGCGGCTTGTTCAGAGGTCTGGGCTGCGAGGGGGATTGCGAAGAGAAGGGCACGGAGAGCAGTACGCAGAAGCATGCGTCCTTTTTAGCATGGAGATCTCAGCGGTGGCGCGTTGTCTGCCAGGCTTTGGAATATTTCCAGCTCGTATAAGCGGAGTGATACATGTGCAGCAGAAAGCCCTCTCTTCCGTCGAGGAAGCCGAAGCGGAAGATAAAGTTCCAGAAAAAGGTGAAGGTCGGAAGGATGAAGACGTTGTAGTAGAAGCTCCACCAGGACCGGCTGGTCTTTCCTTTATCGACGATGATCTGGGCGCCGAGGGTGCTATAGCGGTCCATATGCTCGATGTAACTCTCAATGGTGGGGTAGGCGTTGTGGATGAGATCGTGCTGAAGCGTATCGAGCACACCATCGAAGGCGATCGTCTCATGCACGGGTCGCTCGGTGAATCGTGTCGGCGGAGCGAAATTGGCCGAGTGGCGCCGGAACAGGCGAAGCTTCGGATCAGGATAGTAGCCGCCGAAACGCATCCAGCGTTGGAGAAACAGGTTGCGACGGCGAATCATGTAGGCGTCCGCCTCGGGTTTGCCTCGCAGAAGTCTACGGATCTCCTGCTGGAGTTCGAGGGTGAGCTCTTCGTCGGCATCGAGGGAAAGAATCCAGGTACTGGAGCATTTCTCGATGGCCGAGTTTTTCTGGCGTGCAAATCCCTTCCACGGCTCAACGTAAACCTTGGCGTCGAATCCGCGAGCGATCTCGACGGTCCGATCGGTCGATCCGGAGTCGATGACGATCACTTCGTCGGCAAACTGCACGGTCGAAAGCGTGCGCGCCAGATTGGTTTCTTCATTCAGAGTGACGATGGCGACGGAGAGGGTCTGCCGTGTCTGTCCCTCTTGGACAGAGGTCGGATCTACAGCCTCATCGACTGGGCCGCGGGGGAGGGATCGTAACGGGATTTCCTGATCAAGCTGCAATACAGGAATTTTGACACATCCTGCTCACTTGTCCAGTCCTCGGAACTTATCCGGGATACCTCTTTTGTGTAGGTTTACGGATTAGGAGAGTTTGATGGACGTGTCGCCCAGCTGCTCCTGGAGCAGTCGTTGCGTGAGAGTTCGGAGGTCTTCTCCGGTTTTGGGCAGGACAAAGGCCTTTTTCTCTTCGGACCAATCGAGCTTGAAGCTGGTGGTCAGTGCTGAGATCCATATCTGACGGACCGGCGTATTCGGGGTGAAGACGAACTTGCTGCCGTCGTGCTCGAAGACGACGTTGAGGACGCCGTTCTTCTCCTCGGTTTCGAAGGGAATCTCCTCGGCGTCGCTCTGTTCTTCGGCGAGGATGAGGGTCTGTTTTAGAGACTCGAGGGCGCGGTCGGACTCACGGCGAAAGGTCGCTTCGTCAAGCATAGGAATAGTGTAGCGGTTGTCGGTTGCCAGAGGTTGAAGTATGCCGTGCGATAAAATAAAGAGATCATAAGCCGGGAGACAACGATCTCGGCGTTCCTCACATTTGAAAAGTTACGGGATAGAAGGAGCACTTTTGCGCAGGATTCTTTTCCCGTTACTGTTTTTGTTTACATCCTCTATAGCGGAAGGACAGGACCGCTTCATTCGTGATTTCGCCTCGAAGTGGGAGGCGCGTGCGACGAAGACGCAGGCTGCTCAACCGAAGTGGGCGGTGCCGATGTTCTCTCCCTTTCCAATGCTGGCGCAGGTTTATCGCAGCGACTTTACACGACAGCGAACCTCTGCGGGCGAGAGCGACTGGAACTTCGGAGGCGGTAAAGGCTTCAACCTGATCCCCTTCGCGAACACCCAGATCGATATTCTGGTTCCCGGCTACATCGTGCATGGCAATGGCCAGGGGGATGGCTTCGGCGATATGACGCTGCTGGGCAAGTATCGTTTCCTCGCGCGTCCGGAGAAGAAGGGCAACTACATCCTCAGCGGTGCGCTCTCGTGGCACATTCCAACAGGAAGTTACAAGAACGGCGCTCCCAGCGCCTCGTTCACGCCGACGCTGCTGGGCGGCAAGGGTTTCGGGAAGCTTGCGCTCTTCAGCTCGCTGGGCGGCGGTCTTCCGGTCTCGCAGGTCTCGACCAGCGGACGCACGCTTCAATGGAACTCGGTCGCGCAGTACAAGGTTGGGCGCTATTTCTCTCCCCAGCTGGAGATCAACACTACCAGCTACTTTGGCGGGACGCGGGATGGGAAGACCCAGACGTTTCTGTCGCCGGGGATCATGGTGGGAAAGCTTCCGATCCGGTCGGTGGAGCAGAGCCGACTGGGGGTCACAGTTGGGGCTGGATTCCAGATTGCGGCGACCAGCTTCCATACGTATAACCATGCCTTTTCGACGAGTGTGCGGTTCGTCTTTTAGCCATACCCCTAGTATGTTTTTGCGCAAAATCTTCATAAGAGAGGATTTAGTCTTGGACCTAGTTTGCAAGATATATATTTTTCAATAACTTGCACGCAAGATATTGATAAATATAGATTTGCTTGGGAAAAGCCAAGGGGTCGAGCCCCCTTGGCTTTTTCATCTCTGTTTAAAGCCTAGCAGGGAAGCGGAAACTAATCGGCAGATGGATGTGCTTTGGTTTGTGTCGCTTAGCAAGAAACCGGCTTGACAGCGTTTAGCTTGATTATTCGATGATCCGGCGGCCGAATTGCTTCTTGACAGGCGATGGTCGGATGACTACCCTCGAATCGTCGAGGGTCGAATGACTTCTATCAAGGAACAAGGAAAGCAGCGAGCAGCGGTTCTTCAGGGAACGCTGGACATGCTGATCCTTCGGACGCTGCTCTATGGCCCTGCCCATGGGCACCAGATCGGAAAGCACATCCAGCAAACCACCAACGACTTCCTGCAGATGCAGCACGGTTCGCTCTATCCAGCTCTGCACCGCCTTGAGGAACGGGGTTGGGTGACTGCGAAATGGGAGACGGCTCCCGATCGCAACCGCGAGTTCAAGTACTACAGGCTGACGGAAAAGGGCAAAAAGCAGCTCCTGGTTGAAGAGTCGCAGTGGAAGCAGATGATGGAAGCAGTCGCCCGCGTGATGTGGCCTGCTTCCTCCAAGGAGAGCTGAGATGCGATGGTGGCAGATCGGGAAGCGGAATGCAGATCTGGAGCGCGAGTTGCGCTCCGATCTTGAGCTCGAAGAAGAGGAGCAGCGCGAACGCGGCCTGCCACCGGAAGAAGCAGCCTCCGCGGCCCGCCGCGCCTTCGGAAACTTCTCTCTCATCCGCGAGCAGACGCATGAAGCCTGGGGCCTGGCGCCAGTGGAGCGCTTCTGGCAGGACATCCTCCACGCCCTGCGCGCGGCCCGTCGAACGCCTTTGCTCTCCGCCGTAGCCGTCCTCGCACTGGCGTTTGGCATCGGCCTCAATGCTGGCGTCTTCACGCTGCTGAACTCACTCTTTCTTGAACCGCCGACTCTCAAAGACCAGCACAGCTTCGTGCAGGTTTATCCGCGCTATACGGGTTGGTTCATGCGGCAGGATCAGTACTCCTCGTTCACCACGGAAGACTACGACGCCATACGCAGCCGCTCAAAGGCCCTTGAAGACGTTGCGGCATGGCAGGTCTCCTCCCCGACGCTGGAAGAGGGGAAGCCGAACGCGACGGTGCTGGCCACCTGCAACTACTTCCATGTCTTCGGTATCGATCGCCCGCTCCTGGGGCGTCTTTTTGCCGCCGACGACTGCAACCGAGGTTCCAGCGCGCAGGTAGCAGTGCTCAGCGAATCGACCTGGAAGACGGAGCTGGGCGGCGACTCCCGCATCCTCGGAGAGACCATTCATCTGAATGGGTCGCCTTTCCACGTTATCGGCATCGTCTCCTCGGACGCCGCAAACTTCCTGCCCGGCGGCATCTTCGTACCCTATACGACAGAGCCGCTACTCGATCAGGCCAGAAACTCTTTCAACAGCCCGAACACACCCTGGCTTGCCGTGGCAGGACGTTTGAACCCGGAGTTCTCCCGGGTCGATGCGCAGTCCGAGTTATCGACCATCATGACCCAGCAGGACCGCGCCTACGTCAAGCGTCAGGTCTCCACCTTCAATCGCAAGACTGCTCTCGTTCTTACCAACGGATCATTCATCCAGAACCCTGCCATTGGCACTCGCGTGGTCGCGCTGATGGCGCTGATTCTGGGACCGCTCACACTCATTCTGCTGCTGGCATGTTGCAACGTGACCATGCTCTTTCTCTCGCGCACCGTCACACGGCGCGGCGAGATCGCTGTTCGTCTCGCGCTGGGTGCCGGACGCGGGCAGCTAGCCCGCATGCTGCTCGCCGAGAGCCTGCTGATAGCTGCCTTTGGCGGCGCTATCAGTATTCTGCTCGTCTACCGCGTCCCGCTGCTGATCATGAACACCATCGACGCCCACCAGGCTAGAAATGTGTTGATGATTCACCCCGACTGGCGTGTGTTCAGCTATCTTGCCGTTCTCGTTGTACTGGCGACCGTCATCTCTTCGCTGATGCCCATTCGCGCCGCGTGGAAGCTCGACTTGCTGACGGCGTTGAAGGGACGCGAGGGCTCCGCCACTGTACGCTCCAGAACCACAAGTGGGCTGATCGTCGTGCAGATCGCCCTTGGCTTTGCACTCGTCTGCGCCGCTGTGATGTTCGGCCGCGCACCCAGCCTCATCACCGGCATGAACCCAGGCTTCGATATCCGCCATACGATAGGCGTGCCCGTCAAAGTGGATACCTCTGCCGCGAACCACGCCAACGCACTCAGCTTCTACAGCACGCTCGAATCACGCCTCCTCGCGATTCCCGGCGTCCAATCGTTTACCTACGCCAGCCTTGGCCTCTTCGGACTGGTTCCTCCAACCGAGATTCGCCTCCCGGGACAGACCGTAGGACAGGGCAAACCAATCTCGGTCAACAACGTCTCAGGCAGCTTCTTTTCCACCCTTGGGATTCCGCTGATCAAGGGCCGCGCCTTCAGCTCCTCCGATCCAACCTTGCCTAACGCGGACTCCGTCGCCATCGTCTCCCAAGCATTCGCGAGAGAGTTCTGGCCCACAGGTGATCCCCTGGGCAACTCTGTCATTACCCCCGATAACCGACGCCTCACCGTCGTCGGTATTGCAGCCGACACCCAGTCTGAGACCTTCACCGTCACCGACGGCCCGCGTCTTTACACTCTCCGTGATCCTTCCGCACTGGACGGCAGGCTTTACGTCAATTTCTCCGGCGATCCGAAGCCAGTCGAGAACGCCATAAGAGATACAGTGAAAGCGCTCGACCATACGCAGATCATCGCCCCGGAGACCACTTGGGAGTCCCTCGAAGCCGACGCCGAGCAGATGCGTTCGCTGGCCGGGATTGTTCTCACCATGGCCTCCATCGGATTACTCATGGCTGTCATTGGCGTCTACGGTGTTCTTTCCTTCGGAGTCGGCCTGCGCACCCGCGAGTTCGGAATCAAGATGGTGCTCGGCGCAGATCGCGCCACTATCTTCCGTTCCGTCACCAGCAAAGCCTTTCGCAATACCGCCTTCGGCCTTCTGTGTGGAGTAGCGCTCACAGGACCTGCAATGTGGACGCTCGACCGATTCTTTGCGTCTGCGCTGCCTCTGCGCGGGTTCAGCGTCTTCATCTTCGCAGTTTCGGCACTCCTCCTCGCAGCGGTGTCGATGGCAGCCGCCTGGCTTCCGGCGCTACGCGCCACGCGCGTCGACCCAATGCAGGCCTTACGAAACGAATAGAGTGCCAATCCGTTCCTCTGTTGCCGACGACTGAAAGTGCGGAGAAGGGCGTTTGGCCACCCTGCGTAGAAGGCAAGATGTGTGACGAGGTCACGCCGAAATCCCGGGGCGATTCCACTGACTATCGAGCAGTGTGCTCTTGGTGTAGAACTCGAGAGCCCCGGGTTTCACGTTGAGTTCGGACGTTTTGGTCATCCTGAATCTCCGTCCGATCGCGTTAGCGGTCGATCAGCTTCGCATGGGTTGCGGGGTAACGTTCGCCTTCAATGTTGACGGCGGAGGAAGCTTCTTCGAGTGCGCGCACATCGGCTGTCGTGAGTTGGATTGCTGCACCACCGAGATTTTCTTCGAGGCGCGAGAGCTTGGTCGTGCCTGGAATGGGGACGATCCAAGGCTTTTTGGTAAGCAGCCACGCGAGAGCGATCTGCGCAGGAGTGGCGTTCTTCTCTTGCGCAAATTTGGTGACTACCTCGACGAGCGCCCGATTGGCTTTGCGATTTTCCTCACTGAAGCGCGGCACGATCGCGCGGAAGTCGGTGCTGTGGAACTTGGTAGAGGCATCGATTTTTCCCGTGAGAAAACCCTTGCCGAGAGGGCTGAAAGGCACAAAGCCGACGCCGAGTTCTTCGAGCGTGGGCATGACAGATTGCTCGGGCTCCCGCCAGAAGAGTGAATACTCACTTTGCAAAGCGGTGACAGGCTGGACGGCGTGAGCGCGGCGGATCGTCTGCGCACCTGCTTCGGAGAGGCCGAAGTGTTTCACTTTGCCTGCCTGGATAAGGTCCTTGACGGCGCCAGCGGTGTCTTCGATAGGAGTGTTTTTATCGACGCGGTGTTGGTAGAGGAGGTCGATTGCGTCGGTTTTGAGGCGTTTGAGCGAGCCTTCGACGACTTGGCGGATGTGATCGGGGCGGCTGTTCGTTGAGGTCCACTTGTTGTCGTTGTTGGGGTCGGGCTGGAATCCGAACTTCGTGCCGATCACAACATCTTTGCGATACGGTGCCAGAGCTTCACCGACGACCTCTTCGTTGACGTAGGGGCCGTAGACTTCGGCCGTGTCGAAGAAGGTGACACCGCGTTCGACGGCAGCGCGGATGAGCTTGATCGCTTCTGACTTCTCGGTGGCGGGACCGAGACCGAAGCTCAGACCCATGCAACCGAGTCCGAGTGCGGAAACTTCGAGGCCGCTTTTTCCTAGTGTGCGCTTTTCCATGATTTCTCCTGAGCTGATCGTGCACTGTTCCAGCCACTTCAAGTTTAGGTAGATGTCGTCTATGAGACTAGAGGGTGTTCGGTTCGCGGACTTGAGAGAAGGCTTGGACTTCAATTGCTCGTGCGAACTAACCGGAGTGATCTGTGGATGCACGTACCCCTTTCGCTCACGGCAAAAGGGGTAGGCGTGAAGAGCTGAGAGCGATGCGGTAATTAGCTGACGGCCTGTAGCGCAGGTGCCATGCGGCCAGCGGAACGCATGGCATCGGTTACGTGGCTGCGGTGCAAGGCCTGGTGCAGGGCAAGGGTGAGGAAGCTGCTGCCGAAGGTGGCGAACTCCTTCTCGCGTCCTGGAGGCGGAGCCACGGTGGCTTTGTCTAAGTCGGCTTCGGTGAGAGAGGCGAGGATGCCGAGATTCCTCTCGCGCAGTTGCTGATACTTTTCTCGAATTTCGGAGAATGAGGGATAGGCGTGGGCGTCGTCCACCGCCTCCGAGTGCTCTCCGAAGAGCTTCTGCCAGTCGGCTACGGGGCTGGGCTCTCCGAAGAGGATTCCTGGAAGATAGCTTTCGATGAGGGTGAGGTGTCCGAGAACCCAGAGGGGATGACAGCCACCGTTGGGAGTGGGAAATCTTGTAGGGTTGTCGCTGATCTTATCGAGCTGGGTCATGACGGCTCTATCAGACATGGCGAGAGCGTATTGAATGGCTTCCTTGGTTTGCATAGCTTCTCCTTCTGCCAGCTATTACGGCTGTGGGGTGGGGAAGGATACGGAGATGCGTGTTTTCTGCTGAAGCCTGCGCTGCATGCAGGTCGATGGTTCGCCTGATGCATCTGTGGCGCGACGGGAGAAATACAGGTTCCTCGACTTCGCTCGGAATGACACTTCTGTGCGGATTGAATATTCAGTGCAGCCAGGACGGATTGAAGACAGAAGAGACGACAGCGTCAAGCTGCCGCGGATACTACAGCTTTGGATGAGTCTGCTTTGCTCGTAAGATCGACGGACGACCTGATGTGTCTGTGGCACAGCGAGCGAAATGCGGCGGTCCCTTGACTTCGCTGCGCTCCGCTCGGAATGACACCTTTTTAGCGAATGCAGTGTGGCGACGCAACGTTGAACGGGGCGACCGTTGCGTCGATAACAGCATCCATCACCCAGGGACAGTGGAGATAGTCGACGACGCGGATGATGCGGCCGTCTTCGATCTCCGCACGAACGAGGGAATGGGGCATCCACTGACCGTTGTGTTGTCGGAGCGTGATAATGACGGGTTCTCCATCGACAGTGCCGGTTGCTAGTTGCCATGGCGTGGTGAGGCGCTCGTAGCGAGTGAAGTAGGGTGCGGTGGTGAGGGGGCCGTTGTAGCGGTCAGCGACATGGATGCGGGCGTCGGCTGTGGCGAGTTCACGGATTCCATCCCAGTCGCGCTGGTTGAAGCGCTCGACGTAGAGATGGAGCAGGTGGGAGGATTCGGGTTTGTGGGCGCGCGGTGCAGACGGTTGCCGAGGGAGAGCCGCGAGCTTCGATCGCCCGCGATTGAGAGCAGCCTTGACGGCTCCTACGGTGGAGCCGACGAGTGAGGCGATCTCTTCGAGCGAATATTCGAAGACGTCTTTGAGAAGGACGCAGGCTCGTTCGCGGGGTGCGAGCGCGAGGACGAGGTGCTCGATGGACTGGGGAGGGACGGCG
>Ga0268266_10001756_pt1 | contig 24775 bp, 16 predicted proteins | sample KBSS13metaG_FD_190356 | JGI IMG/M metagenome (GOLD analysis project Ga0268266, IMG submission 190356) | Switchgrass rhizosphere microbial communities from Kellogg Biological Station, Michigan, USA - KBS S1-3 metaG (SPAdes) (version 2) | ecosystem: Host-associated > Plants > Roots > Rhizosphere... | reverse complement strand
AACAATATCTTGACCTTTTATCACACTGGAAGAAATAAAAATTCGTGATAACTGTTAAATTTTATGAGGGTGAAAATGAAAAAATTTTTATTTACAAAAGGTTTATTTTTCTTATTTGTTTATCTATTCTTTGCTCAGAATGCTTCTGCACAATTAGATAGTTGCAATATTTTCCTTCAGGGCCGATATATAGAAGTCGGAATTAACACAAATGGCGCTTATGGCTCCAGCGCAGGAGCCCCGGCAGGTTATCACCCAAAAGGCGCTGCTGGTATTATCGATTCCTGTTATGGCACTTGCCCTACCGGCAATCTTGGTTTTGTGGCCGACCCCGATAAGGATGGCTGGACAATTGGTACCCCGGCTTATTTTGGTGATTATTTCATGCCTGGCTTCCCGCAGGAGGGTTGGAGCATAATGGCTGATGGCAATCAGGCTAATGCCTGGAATGGCAATGGACAGTGCTCTGCCGTTACCGGCACATACCCGTTTTCGGTATCAGGACTAAGGGGGAGTAATCAGTCTTATATTAGTACAAGCAATAAAAGGACCGGTATATGGCGTGGGGGCTACGATAGCTTGCAGATAACCCAAACAACAACAGTAGATACCTCTAAAGTATTTTTTACCGTATATGTATCTATAGTAAACAAAGCCCATAGTACGCGCAATAACGTTTATTACCTGAGAACAGTGGACGCTGACAATGATGAACCTGAAGTAGGTCTTACCAATTTCACAACAATTAATTCTGTTGACTATAAGTTGCCTAACTCATTGGGGGCTACACTCATATCTTCTACCAGTATCACTTATTCCAGGGCATATCTCGGCCTGGGCACGCTGGATTGCAGAGCAAAATGTTTTTACAATAAAGCAAGTCTGGTGCCTTCATACGGTACTATTGACAGCATGTATGGAAAGTATAGCGGTAAAGGCGAAACTGTCCGTTATTATTATTCAGGAAAAGATACAGATGACGTGGCAATAAACCTTGCGTATAAACTCGGTAACATAGCGGCGGGAGATAGCGTAAACTTTGCTTTTGCATACATACTAAAACAATCTGACATTACGGCTGCCTTTGAAAGCACGCAGCCATCACTGAAAGTAGATACCGTAGCGCATAAATCAGGCGATACAATAAGAGTTTGTCGCGGTAGCACGATACCCGTAAGCATAGTAAATGGCGGCGGTTACACCTGGAGCTGGACATCGCTTACCCGTGATTCAATCTATCCATCTACAGGGCCATCAGTAAGTGTAAGAATTTCAGATACCGCATTTATATCTATAATAAGGGCTGTTGGCAGCTCTGCTTGTAATAATGATACTTTCATTATCAAATTTATGGCGCCTGCCAAGATCACTATTGACCCTATACCGGCGCTCTGCAAGGGCAAAACTGTAAGATTGCATGCCAGGAATGGCACTAATCTTACATGGTCACCCTCCACAGGGCTATCATGTACTTTATGCGATAGCACCACAGCATCACCCACATATAGCACCACATATAAGGTAGTTGGCACAAACAGTTTGGGCTGTACGGATTCTGCCACGGTAACAGTTACAATCGACACGCCCGCAACCGTGAATGTTACCGCTCGCCCCTCCACAATTTGTGCCGGAGATTCTACTAATTTACTTGGACGTGGCTCCAACACCTATTTATGGTATCCATCAGGCACTATATCCTGCGCTACTTGTGATAGTACTTTTGCCAAACCAACAACAACTACTACCTATACTATAGTAGGAACGGATATAAGAGGTTGTACGGACACAGAGGCAGTGACAGTAACTGTAAATGCGCGTCCTGTAATAACTTTGGATTCCACTCTTACTATATGCAGTGGTCGAAGCGTTCGCTTAAAAGCTCATGGCGGTACATCATATACATGGAGGCCAACATCTGCCTGCGCTACGTGTGACAGTAATGTAGTAACACCCACAAGCACCACAGTCTACCGCGTGACTGGTACAAATGCTAATGGTTGTAAGGATTCTGCCACAGCTACTATTACAGTGAATCCTTTACCTGACATTCAAATAGATTCGTCACAATCTATTTGCCCGGGAACTACAGTTACGCTCATTGCCCGGGGTGGTACCAACTATACATGGTCATCCGGCGCAACAGGCACTACACAATCTGTGACGCCCTCAACCACCACACGTTATTCTATTACAGGCACTGACGCTAATGGTTGTGTCAACACAGACACAGTTACCATTACGGTTAATCCGTTACCTACCGTTAGTGCAGGAGCTGATAAAACTATATGTAATGGTAGTTCCACTACATTAACGGCTACTGGAGCTGTAACCTATTCATGGAGCCCATCTGTAGGTCTATCCTGTACAACCTGTGCAAGTCCTACAGCATCCCCATCCACCACCACCACATATGTAGTAACCGGTACCAACGCTAATGGTTGTATAAATACAGATACTGTAATAGTAGTGGTGAACACAGTTACCACAGTAAACGCCGGCCCTGACAAAGCAATTTGTATAGGCAGCAGCACATTGTTATCGGGTTCTGGTGCTTCCTCTTATTCGTGGTCTCCATCTATTGGTTTATCATGCAGCACATGCGCAAGCCCTACGGCAACGCCTGCTGCCACTACTACTTATATACTTACCGGTACAAATATCAATGGTTGCATCAGTACAGATACCGTAATAGTTAGAGTAAACGCATTACCTGCTATAAATGCCGGCTTGGATAAAAGTATTTGCACAGGCGGCACAACTACGTTAAGCGCAAGCGGGGGTTCATCATATATCTGGACACCATCAACTGGTTTGTCATGCAGCACATGCCCCAATCCTGTAGCTACGCCTATAGCTACTACTGTCTATGTTTTAACCGGCACCGATAGCAATGGTTGTATAAAAAATGATACTGTAGTAATAACTGTAAATACAATACCGGTGGTTAATGCCGGGCCTGATAAAACTATATGCAGAAATAGCAGCACCACACTTTCCGCTTCAGGAGCTTCAAGCTATTTGTGGAGTCCGGTTACAGGCCTCTCCTGCTCTAACTGCGCAAACCCTACTGCGTCTCCTGCAACCACTACTACATATATTGTTACAGGTACAAATGCAAACGCATGCTCTGGAACAGATACAATAACAGTTTACGTTAATTCTTTACCATCCGTTAGCGCCGGAACTGATAAAACCATGTGTGCTGGCGCAACTTCTAATTTGATCGCTACTGGCGCCTCCGGCTATACCTGGACACCGTCGACTGGGCTGTCCTGCACATCTTGCTATAACCCCGCTGCATCACCCACAAGTACTACTACATATATAGTAAGTGGCACCGACACTAATGGCTGCACAAATAATGATACGGTTACAGTCAATGTAAATCCATTACCTGCCGTAAATGCCGGACCTGACAAAGCAGTATGTAATGGCACCGCTGCATCAATCACTGCTACCGGTGCTACGTCATACGTCTGGTCACCCACCACGGGACTATCTTGCACTACTTGTGCTAGTCCACTGGCAACACCAACTACAAATACAACCTATATAGTAACCGGCACTGACATACATGGGTGTATCAATACAGACACTATCAATATTTCTATAAGGGCACTGCCCGCCGTAAATGCAGGTGCGGATGTATCGATATGTAAAGGTGGTACCACTACATTGTCTGCAAGCGGCGGCTCATCCTATTCATGGTCGCCGGCTACAGGCTTATCTTGCAGTACTTGCGCCAGCCCATCGGCTTCACCTGCTGCAACAACAAGCTATATAGTTACCGGAACGGATGCCTACGGTTGTTTTAATAAGGATACAGTAAAAGTTACTGTCAACAATATTGCAGTCGTTAGTGCAGGTGTGGATCAGAGCATTTGTGCCGGCGGAGCAGCTAAACTATCCGCTACAGGCGCACCATCATTTACCTGGAGTCCTGCAACAGGTTTATCATGCACCACCTGCTACAACCCTACGGCAACCCCTGCAGCCACTACTACTTATATAGTTATCGGCACAGATACCAATGGCTGCTCTAATGCTGATACTGTCACAGTAACAGTACATGCTCTGCCGCTTGTAAATGCAGGCGCAGATCAGTCGATATGTAGCGGTTCTTCAACTACCATTACCGCTTCAGGTGCTTCTGCATATAATTGGACTCCTGCTACAGGTCTCTCATGCCCTACATGCGCCGGCTCTAAAGTATCAACATCAGCTACTACTACCTATACAGTAAAGGGAACAAATGTATATGGCTGCTCAGATAGCGACTCTGTAACCATTGCAGTTAAGCCTACTCCTGTAATCACAGCAGGGCCAAGTACAATGATTTGTTTTGGAAATTCTGTTATGATTAAAGCTACTGGCGCTCAATCTTATTCATGGCTTCCTGCAACAGGCCTTTCCTGCAGCTCCTGCGATTCTACTATAGCGCATCCGTCAGCTACCACTACATATACTGTAATAGGATTTGCACCTAATGGCTGCACAGATACACAGCAAGTTAAAATCACTGTAAATCAGCCGCCTGTGGTAAATGTCAGCAACGACACTATTCTTTGCAATGGCGATCGCATACAATTAAAAGCAAGTGGCGCCAACATTTATAATTGGTCGCCAGCGTCTACTCTTTCATGCACAACATGCGCTAATCCATTTGCAAATCCATCCGCCACCACCACATACAAGGTATTAGGTACCGATGTTTATGGCTGCAAGGATTCTAATGATGTTACTATTACAGTATTAGACAAAAAGCAAACCGCAGTAGGGGATGGGGACAGTATATGTAAAGGAAATGTCGCGCAGTTGTATGCCACCGGCGGGACCAGTTATACATGGGTACCTTCCTCAGGGCTCAATAGCGATAATGTACCTGACCCAATAGCTTCACCCGACACTACAACCACCTATAAAGTTATTATCAAACAAAGCACCTGCTTTATTGATAGCTTCTATGTTACGGTATTAGTATATCCTGCCATAAGTGTAAATGCTGGTCCTGACCAATCGGTAATAGCAGGCTCCAGCGTACAAATGCAAGCCACAGCTACGGGGGCCACTACTTATACCTGGTCTCCGGTAAATGACCTTAGCTGCGCAGATTGTCTTGATCCTACAGCAACTCCTTCCAGAACCACCACATATACGATTACCGTTACAAATGCTGGTGGTTGTAAAGCCACAGACGATGTCACACTTAGTGTAAGATGTGATAAGAGCCAGGTATTTATCCCTAATACTTTCACACCTAATAGAGACGGTACAAATGATAAATTCTATGCCAGTGGCAAGGGCATAACTATTATAAAACGCTTCAGTGTTTATAATAGGTGGGGGCAATTAATTTACAATGTCAATGATATTCCGGTAAACGATCCCAACTACGGATGGGATGGTACTTTCAAAGGTGAACAGGTAAAACCAGACGTATTCGTTTACATTATCGATGCTACCTGTGAATCAGGAGAACCCATTCAACTTAAAGGAGATATATCACTTGTTAGGTAATATTTCATTTCTTATTAAACAATGAGCAGGGATATTTAATAAATATCCCTGCTTAATTTCATTCTTCTCTCGCATCTAACCATATCTTTGTTTTGAGAAGATATAAAACCAGATGTCCGCTATTACTAAAGAAAAATTACTACAAGCCCTAAAACATTTTTTTGGTTATGATTCTTTCCGCTTACAACAGGAAAATATCATTACCACTATTCTTTCAGGAAAAGATGTGCTTGCTATAATGCCTACGGGTGGAGGTAAATCAATTTGCTATCAGCTTCCCGCCCTTCTGTTCCAGGGCATTACTATTGTAGTTTCTCCGCTTATTGCCTTAATGAAAGACCAAGTTGATTCATTGATGGCTGATGGCATTCCTGCGGCCTTTCTTAATTCTTCCCAATCGTCATCTGAACAAAGGAATATAATAGAGCGCGCAAAGCGGAACGAACTAAAATTATTATACATAGCGCCCGAAAGACTTGGCAATAACAGTGCTCAGTTTATCGATTTTCTCAAAGGACTAAACCCATCCTTGTTCGCTATCGATGAGGCACATTGTATCTCGCAATGGGGGCATGATTTCAGACCGGAATATTTGCAGTTAGCAACACTAAAAAAACATTTTCCGCAAACACCAGTTATTGCACTTACTGCAAGTGCTGATAAGATAACGCAGACTGACATTGTAGATAAACTGCAGTTGCATGTGCCTAAACAATTTATCTCTAGCTTCGACAGACCCAATATATCTTATTACATACGCCCTAAACAAAACACATTTGCACATATCATAGCTTATCTCAAGCAGCACCCTGACTACAATGGCATTATATATGCTCTTTCCCGTTCTTCCACAGAAGATATTGCTAAAAAGATAGCGGACAGTGGCATTTATACGGCTTATTATCATGCGGGGATGAATGCAGAGGACAGGTCGTGGGTACAAGAGGCTTTCCAAAGAGATGAAATACGTGTAGTGGTCGCTACCATAGCATTTGGTATGGGCATTGACAAATCGAATGTACGCTTCGTAATACACTATGATGTGCCTAAAAATATAGAGGGCTATTACCAGGAAACTGGCCGCGCCGGCCGCGATGGCTTACATAGCGATGCTATATTGTTTTATTCTGTAGGCGATATCATTAAACTAAAAAAGTTTATAGAGATTGATGGTAATGCGGAGCAAACCGCAGTAGTAAGTAAAAAGCTGCAACAAATGCAGACATTATGCGAAACTGAAAGCTGTCGCAGGCAATATATCCTTCAATATTTTGGCGAGCCGGCTCCATCTTTTTGTGGCAATTGCGATTTCTGCTTAGGCGATAGGGAAGAACGAAAAATAACTGAAGATGCGCAGAAAGCATTATCAGCTATAGCCCGTACCGGCGAGCGATTTGGCGCTAATTACATTGTTGATTTTCTCCGTGGTTCAGATAGTGAGAAGATACTTCGTGAACATAAAACACTAAAAACCTATGGCATAGGTAAGAACCTGAAAAAAGATGAATGGCAGCAACTTATAAAGCAACTACTGCAGCAACAGCTTATTACAAAAAGTGATGATCTCTACCCAACTCTAAAGCTCAATGATAAAAGCTGGCAAGTATTAAGGGGCGACCTCGATGTGAAAATGACAACAAAAAAGCGGGAAGAAGAAGTTGCTGCGGAAGTGCCGGAATACGACAATACGCTATTAAAACACTTAAAGGAAGTTCGCCTGCAACTTGCCGGAAGAGAAAACGTGCCTGCGTATATCATTATAGCAGATAGCGCCCTGGTAGAACTTGCAACCTACCTGCCACAAACATTCGAAGAGTTGAAAATGATCTCGGGGTTCGGTGATTATAAGATCAGTAAATACGGTGCGGCTTTTCTGCAAGTAGTAAAAAGCTATAGCAAAGAGCAAAATCTCGAATCACGAGTTCACCTGAAATCTCCTAAAAAAGAAAGACGCAGTACGCCTGCTAAAAACAGTAAAGACACCAGCAACACACGCTATATCTCTCTGCAACTATACCAACAGGGGAATACTATACCTGAAATAGCTTCTATCAGGGGTATCTCACCAATGACAGTTGAAACGCATCTGGCATCTTTCATTGCAACAGGAGAACTTGATGTCAATCACTTTGTAACCGGACGAAAATTGGAGCAAATTATAGACGTAATAAAATCAACCGGGCAAACGATGGCTATGAAACCTATCAAAGACCTTTTAAGCGATGACTATAGCTACGGCGAAATTCGCATGGCGCTCGAATATTACAAGAGCAGAATGTAAAATCAAAAGGCAGTACTAAATACTGCCTTTTGATGATCTATTTATACATGGAATTTTATTCCTTGCGCTAGTGGCAATTGTTCACTCCAGTTTATGGTATTTGTTTGTCTGCGCATGTAGGCCTTCCAGCTATCAGAGCCACTTTCGCGACCGCCACCTGTTTCTTTCTCGCCGCCAAATGCACCACCTATTTCGGCCCCACTGGTTCCTATATTCACATTAGCTATACCACAGTCACTACCCATAGCAGACAGGAATTGCTCTGCCTCTCTCATATTCAGCGTCATTATAGAAGAGGACAAACCTTGTGGCACTGCATTCTGCATGGCTACCGCTTCATTCAGGCTACTGTATTTCATTATATACAATATTGGCGCAAAGGTTTCATGCTGCACTATAGGCCAGCTATTTTCCACTTCAAAAATGCAAGGTTTTACATAACAACCGCTTTCGTATCCTGCTCCGCCAAGCACTTCGCCGGCAACCACTTCTTTGCCGCCTGCTTTTTTCACTTCTGCTATTGCATGTTCGTAAGCCTTTACTGCATCTTGATCTATCAGTGGCCCTACATGTATGTTCTCATCCAGCGGATTACCTATGCGCAATTGTTTGTATGCATGCGCAAGCTTTTCCTTAAACTGATCATACACCTTTTCATTTATTATCAGTCTGCGGGTAGTCGTGCATCGCTGCCCTGCTGTACCCACAGCACCAAACACACATGCCAGCAAAGCAATATTAAAGTCGGCCTGTTCAGAAACTATAATGGCGTTATTACCGCCTAACTCTAACAAAGATCTACCTAAACGTCCAGCTACTGCTGCACCTACAGCCTTACCCATGCGTGTAGAGCCAGTAGCAGATACCAACGGTACCCTGGCATCATTGCTCATCCATTCACCGGTTTCACGAGCACCTATTACCAGGCCACTCACACCTTCAGGCACATTGTTAGCCTTAAACACCTGGGAAATAATATTTTGGCAAGCAATCGCAGCGAGTGGTGTTTTTTCACTTGGCTTCCATACGCAGGTATCACCACATATCCATGCTATCATACTATTCCAGCTCCATACTGCCACGGGGAAGTTGAATGCGCTTATAATACCTACTATCCCCAATGGGTGCCATTGCTCATACATTCTATGTCTTGGGCGCTCACTGTGCATAGTCAGTCCATACAGCTGGCGGGACATGCCTACTGCCAGGTCACATATATCTATCATTTCCTGTACTTCGCCATATCCTTCCTGTAGGCTTTTACCCATCTCATAGCTCACCAGCTTGCCCAGCGGTTCCTTATACTTACGGAGCGCCTCACCTATTTGTCTTACTATTTCGCCACGCTTTGGTGCTGGCCACATACGCCATTCTGTAAAAGCTTCCTGCGCTTTGGTTACTACACTATCATAGGTTTCCCTGCTAACAGCGTTTACCGAGGCAATCAGTTTGCCATCCACAGGCGAATAACATTCTATTACAGATGCGCTACCTTTATGCCATTGAGTGCCGGTTGATGCGCCTTCATTTATTTTATTTATACCCAGTGTATCCAGGATATTGTTCATGTCCATACCAATAGTATTTAAAGAAGAATGCAAATTTAACCCTTTGTGCGGTAGTAAGCTCAAAAGGGGCTATCAAAGTCTTTCATCGCAGGAAAGGAAAGATCACGCTGAGAAATAATGGGTTTGTCTATACCCCAGTCGAAGCCAATACTATCGTAGCGTATTCCGGTATCATTCGGCTGACTATATTCTGATGATACCAGGTAATAAGTAATTGCATCATCCATCAGTGATTTAAACCCATGGGCAAAGCCTTCAGGTATATAGTAGGCTTTATGATTTTCAGCGGATAACTCATGCGCATAATATTGTCCGTATGTCGGAGATTTTTTACGCAAATCCATGATCACATCCAGTATAGCACCCTGCGGGCAATAAACAATCTTGGCATGATGATGTGGCGGCGTCTGGAAATGCATGCCTCTTATTACATCTTTTTTTGAAAGTGAAAAGTAGCTTTCCCTTAATGTAAAATCAATTCCTGCTTGCCTCAGGGTTGTTTCATGAAATGTCTTTACAAATACGCCCCGTTCATCAGTGAAGGCAGGCAGCGTTATCAGCTTTGCATCAGCTAAGGGTATTGATTGTATATCCCACATTACGACAGGTCTCCAAAGTAATTTTTTATTTGCAGCATGCATTTCTCATGCGCTGTCTGCTGTTTATTTGCATACCAGTCTGCTGTCCAGCCTATAGCTGTTTTAGCATCCAGTTGCGGCAGCCAGCCCAGCATAGTCTTTGCCCGGTTGCTGTCCAGCAACAGCAGTTTCGCTTCATGCGGTGCCCCTTCCAGTGCCATATCTTTATAGTTACCACGACCGTAACTATCCAGGAATACGCTTGTCAGTTCTTCTACCGTCAGCATATCCTCTGGTGTAGGGCCAAAATTAAATGCACAACTATATCGCACAGGGTCTTCACTCATTTTGGCCGCCAGCAATAGGTAGGCCCCCACAGGTTCCAGCACATGTTGCCAGGGACGTATAGATTTCGGATTACGCAATCCTACTACTTCATCAAACTCCAGCGAGCGCACTATATCCGGTACTATACGGTCTTCAGAAAAATCGCCACCACCTATCACATTACCTGCCCGCACTGAGGCCACCGCCTTCTCATGGTTACTATAGTCCTCAGGATTAAAGAACGAACGCCTATAAGATTCTACGACTATCTCAGCTGCAGCTTTACTTGCCGAGTATGGGTCATGCCCACCCAGCTTGTCGTCTTCTTTGAAAGGCGTACCCCTTTCAGGGTTTTCATACACCTTATCAGTTGTTATCATTAGCGCCACACAAGGCGTAGGTAGTTGCCTTATTGCTTCCAGCACATGCACGGTACCTTGCGTGTTAGTCATAAAAGTATCAGCAGGGTGTGCATAACTGCGACGCACCAAGGCCTGTGCCGCCATATGAAATACGAAATGCGGCTCAAAAGCCACAAGTTCTTCACGTAGCCTGTCTGCTTCCTTTAAATCACCAATTATAGAATCGGCACACAGCTTGTCGCCTTCTATCTGCACGTACAGGTCACTGTTTTTTTCAGGTGCTAATGAATATCCCTTTACCTCAGCACCGAGCCATTGCAGTATCTGCAGCATCCATGCCCCTTTAAAGCCTGTATGGCCGGTAAGAAACACACGTTTGCCATTAAATATCGAGTATAAATAATCTGCTGTTACCACTTTTTCCATAAAGGTTCAGTTTGCCAAAGTTGTTCCAGTTCTTCCTTATCGCGCAGGGTATCCATGCACTTCCAGAATTTGTGATGCCTATAGGCGGCTATTTGCCTGTCAGCGGCCAGATCGTCCATAGGTTTGCGTTCCCACATTATGTCATCCGCATTTATCGGCAGGTAGTCGGCTATTCCCGGTTCAATTATAAAGAAGCCTCCATTTATCCACGTGCCGCTGTCTTCCGGCTTTTCTTCAAAACTATCTATTGTGCCGTCATCTTCCATTTTTATCACACCAAACCTGCTGGTAGCCTGTATGGCAGTCATAGTGCATATTTTACCGCTCGCTTTGTGAAATTTCAACAGCTCATCCAGATTTACATCACATACCCCATCACCGTATGTCAGCATAAAAGGCTCGTTACCTATGTATGGCAGCACCCTTTTCAGTCGGCCGGCCGTCATAGTATCAAGGCCGGTATCTATTAATGATACCTTAAAAGGCTCAGCAAAATTATTGTGTACCTGTAGTGTATTGCTCGACAGGTCCACTGTTATGTCGGCATTATGCAGGAAGTAATTGGCAAAATATTCCTTTATCATCCAGCCTTTATAGCCCAGGCATATTATAAACTCAGTATGGCCATAAGCAGCATATATCTTCATTATATGCCACAGGATAGGTTTACCACCTATCTCTATCATAGGTTTTGGCCTCAGGGATGACTCCTCTGATATGCGTGTGCCGCGTCCGCCGGCAAAAATGACAATCTTCATTCAGGAGTATGTTTTTATTAATACTATAGGCAACAAAAATAACAGAACTAACGGAGATGCAAAGGAATTATACAGTTAATTAAGGTTATCATAAAAGTGAAAGTAGCGCATATAATGCATTAGCTCACCAGACCACCCTACTTATTGATTGTATAATTACCCGGTATGCTGAAAGGATAGTCCTGTTCCACATCAAAGTCGGCTTTATTAAAGCTCATATCCAACATGTATTCCTGTCCATTGTTCTGTATATGCACAGTCCTGTCTTCAGAGAATTTACGCCCGTCTACATTGCTGTAATTATCATATTGGCTTATGCCTTGGGGGCCATTCATATTGCGGGTATGCATCTGGCCGCTGCGCATAGTGCTATCCGGCTTATTGTAGGTTATCTGCTGCACATAGTTATTATCCTCTACCTGCATAGTCAATGCATTGCCAATATCAGCAGCATCAGTTATATGCCCTGAGCGTACTAAGGCATTCCCAATTACAAAGTTCTCGAGTATAGAGAAGTCAACAGGTACAGGTAATAACTTTACGGCCTGACTCATGGGCATTATAGTAGCTTCCCTGTTCAGGTAGTTAATCATCTTAATGGTATCGGGGGTAATATATACGCGGGCCACCTGTACAATACCTTCAAGCGCTGTAATGTTTACCCACATAATACTGTCTTTCTTAATGCGGAAATGAGCAGTGAACTCCTGCTTCATGGCAGGGCCTTCGTAGTGCATCTTGGCCTTACCGGAAAAAGTCCTGTAGTTAGCCTCCCTGGCCCACAAAGAGCTGAGGGCCTCAATGAGATGCTGCTTCTCCGGGGTTATAACCGGCGTGTGTACGACAGGTTTTGTAGTAGTATCTGAAAGTACTTTCTTCAAAACTTCTTTCTTACCTTTTTTCTTAAAGCTCCCTATCCTGAAGGTTTTACAAGCTGAAACATTAACCATTAATGCCAATGTAAGCATGCCTATAATCCAATATTTATTCATATAACTTCCTCTCTTGTATTTGTTTATCTATCTGCGGATTCTCACTGCCCTTTTCCTTCGCTTTCTGCCAGAGCTGCACCGCTTTATCTATTTCATTCAACTTATAGTATACGGCCCCCAGGTGCTCATAAAGTGCAGCATCTGCATTAGCGCCATCCATGTCTATTGCTTTTTGTATGTATTCTTTAGCATTGGTATACTTACCTTCTTTATACAGTATCCAGCCATAGGTATCCATATAGGTAGAAGTACCGGGCTGCAACTGCAGGGACCTGGCAGACATCTTCTCAGCCTCTGTAAGGCGCACATTTCTTTCGGACAGGTAATATGCATAATTATTAAGCACCATAGCATTGTTTGGTGTAAGCTTCAGGGCGTGCTCAAATGCAGAGTCTGAAAGTATAGGCTGCTTAGTAGTATTATATATATCGCCCAGTACGGAATACATCTGTGCAAGCAATGCTGTATCGTCCTCAGGCTGCAGATCTACCGCACGATTTATAGACGTTGCCGCCTCAGCATACTTACCTTTATTCATTAAGCCTACCCCGTACAAATAATGCACCATGGCTTGATTAGGGAACAGGCGCATGGCCTTTTGTCCGTAATAAATAAGAGTATCAGCGCCTTTTTTATCTGCATATAAACTTAGCAACCGCTGCCACAAATAGAAGCGTGAGGGATCAAGCGCTATGGATTTTTTATACTGTTCGGCAGCTTTTTCATAATCATTATTGAGCACCAGTATTTCACCATACATAGCCAATACCTGGGCATTGTCTTTATGTTGCGCCAAAAGCTGCTCTACTAACGCAAGACCTTGTTTTTTCTTGGATTCATCATTACCCAAACTTTGCAAATAAGGCAGCAATATGCCTAATTGGGTTTCCGCATCGAGCCCCTTATTTGTAATAGCTTTCTTTACATACTCCTCATAACGTACCGTATCTTTTACCCTTATGTAATGCTGTGCAAGACCTAGTTGTATAGAAGGGTCGTTAGGCAGTGACAGCAATGCCTGCTGGTAAAGCTTTAGCGCCTTATCATGTTCTTTATTATTATCATATAGCTCACCAAGCAGTATGTAATATTTACCTTGAGTAGGATCTAATGCTATGAGCTGGTTTATCACTTTTGCAGTACTGTCCAGCTTATTCATTTTCACGAATATCTGTTCCTTGTGTATCAGAAGATCTTCATCAGTCCCAGTTTTTTCTATCGCTTTATTCAGCAGACTAAGTGCTTCCTCATATTTACCGGCCCGCTGATATTGCATAGCCGCAGCAGTAAGATAATCGCTGTTCCTATCGTTCTTTTCAGCAATTTCTTTGTATAGCACTGCTGCCTCCTCATACTTACTTCTATCCGCCAGCACACTAGCCAGCACTTCTTTATACCATATATTAGCGGTATCAAGCGTTGCCGCTTTCTTCATGTAGTACTCCGCACTATCGGCCTTGCTTTGCTTCATTGCTATCTTAGCAAGCTCAAAGTAAGCTGCAGCTTCTTGCGGTTTTACCTTTAGGAACTCAGTAAACAGATATTGAGCGCTCTTATCATTGCCCAGCATCGCTGCCTTTGCAGCATCGTAATACAAGTCATCAGGTGGCTCAGTATCTGCGCTGGCAGTCATAGTCATAGACTGCTGTGCTACTGCAGGAGCTATAAACGCCAACAAAAACAGAAGGAATAATATATATGAAGCAGCTTTTCTACTCAATAAAATCATGATTGTGTTGAAAAATCTCCCAGACTTAGTTCACGGGGCTTTTCACTGTAATTTACATTTTTCCCTAATAAAGAATTTTCCAACTGCATATTTTTAACAATACTATCCGCTTGTATTATAGTATTGGTCACCCTTGAGTCAATTACCTGTGCTCCTGCTTCCAGCGACACATAGGGGCCTACTACAGAATTCTTAACCACTACATTTGCGCCCAGATAGCAAGGCGCAATAATTACAGAGTTTTCAAGCTTTGCGGATGCAGACACCAGTTGTTCGCTGTTTTGTTTTATATCCAATATGCGTTGGTTGGTATATACGGTAGCATCTTTATTACCACAGTCCAGCCATTCTTCTACCTGGTCGGTATAGAATTTTACGCCTTTCTTTAGCATGTGGTCCATGGCATCGGTAATCTGGTATTCACCTTTCAGCATTATATTCTCATCTATCAGGCGCTGTAGCTCTTTCTTTAGATTTTCGCCGTCTTTAAAGTAGTACACTCCTATAATAGCGAGATCGGATACAAATTCCTTTGGTTTTTCTACAAAAGCTTCTATTTCGTTTGCGGCATTGAGCTTTACCACACCAAAGGCAGTAGGATCCTCTACTTTCTGTGTCCACACTATAGCGTCTTTGTTCTTATCAATGCTGAAAGTCGCTTTAAATAAGGTATCAGCAAAGGCAATGAACACATTGCCCTTCAGGCTATCCGCGGCACAGAGTATAGCGTGGGCTGTACCCTTCGGCTCTTCCTGATAGCATATCTTTCCTTTGGCACCTAGTGCTTCGGCCACTTTGCACAAATGCGCTTCTACTTCTTTACCGAAGGTAGGCGCTATAATAAATGCTATCTCTTCCACCTTTTCGTTACTGGTGGCTATAATGTCTTCTACTAAACGCTGTACTATAGGCTTGCCTGCAATGGGAAGAAGGGGCTTTGCAGTGGTAAGTGTATGCGGGCGCATACGCTTGCCCATACCTGCCATTGGAATAATAATGTTCATGAATGCTATGTTTATCTTATGAGTTTAATTATCAATTAATGTACACCTGAATGCCCGAAGCCGCCGTCTCCCCGCTCTGTGCTTTCCAGTTCCTGCATTTCCTGCCAGGCCACTATCTCGTACTTCGCTACTATCATCTGGGCTATACGCTCGCCGTCATTTATCAACTGAGCTTCTGTGGATAGGTTTATTACAGGCACCATTACTTCGCCACGATAGTCACAATCGATAGTACCAGGAGTATTTACTAAAGTCAGGCCACGCTTGATAGCCAGCCCGCTGCGGGGCCTTACCTGAGCTTCGTAGCCATATGGTAATGCTATAAAAACACCTGTGGGTATTAACCTCCGCTCCATAGGCTGTAATAATATAGGCTCCTTTAGCCAGGCGCGTATATCCATACCCGAGGCACCACTTGTCTGGTAAGCCGGCAAGGGGTGTGGAGATTTGTTTACTATATGAACTTGTACAGGCTCCATTGTGGGCGCAAAGGTAATGAAGGGAAAGGGATTTCCCGACAAGACAAGATTACATACGGCTTATTTTCCATAAGTTTCAGTTGCCGGATGAAATGTCCCATTTGGGAGATTTTTTGTTTTGGGAGGTTCCGGATAACCAATTGGACTGAAAGCATTACAAGCAATGAGTTATGATGATTTTATCAAAAGTGACATTGCTACCCAAAAACTACCCAAAATGTTACAAAATGTCGCATTTAAAAAAGTGTAAAGTAAAAGTTTGCAATAGATAAACAGAACTTTTAGAATGGGTTTATAGTATATCAAAGAGCTTGATGCATTACGCTTTGCAGCAACATAGCTGCTTTGGCAAGATAGTATTATTAACAAGGGGTTTCCAAAAAAAGATATGCACATTTGAACCGGATTCAAATGTGCATAGAATGTATGTGTAACAAGATTAACGCTGTATTGCAAACTTCAAATGATACGTCTGATCGCCTGAAGTGATTTGTAAAGTATAGATACCTGCAGACAAATTTTTCGATAACCCGAGTTGTGTATTGATCCTTCCATTATTTACCGGTGCTGTAGTGCTATAAACAAGCTGACCAGTTATGTTGACAATGGTAATAGTAGCCTTATTGGCTGTAAGTCCGGCAATATTGCCAACAATACTAAAACTGCCGTTATTGGGACTAGGATACAGCTTAATAGCCTGTGCATTCCCCGTCAATTCATCAACTGCAAGCACCACTGCGGATGCAGAAGCTGTATCAGGATTTACACAAGGAGCGCTGCTATGTACTAATACTTTTATTACGTCAGCCGGAGTAACCGTATTTGTGACATACACATTAGATGTAGCGCCGGGAATTAATGTCCCATTTTCGAACCATTCAAATACAGGAAGCAGGCCGCCTTTGGTAACGGTGGCCGTATAAGTAACTGTGGTGCCCGGGAAAACACCTGTATTGGGTGAGGCGGTTAATGAAACAAATGGAGTAAATGGAGTTGACCTTACTGTAACGGTTACTGTATCTTTATTACCACATAACATAGCATCTGCCTGCACTGTGTAAGTAGTAGTAACTGTCGGCTTAGCCACTGTAAAATTGCATGCAGTGCAGCTTAAAGAAGATACAGAAGAACCGCCAGGCAATACATTCCATATGAAATTTTTCCCGCCGACAGCTGCCAGTATCACCGAATCACCCACACAAAGAGCATTCGTATCATTTACAATAGTGGTAACAGGAGCAATGGAAATTGGAATTACAAATGTATTGGGAACTGAAATAGGCCCATTGCAGGAAGAATCTCTCACTGTAACAAGCAACGAGTGCATGCCCGTATCCCAAAAGTCGGGAGTCCAGGCAAAGCAACCATGAACCGAATCCATACCTATATTAGTATAGGAAACTGCACCACCGAAGAGCGCCGCATTATCTGTAACGAGCAACCTGGCTGAAGTATCTGCCCCCTTGACGTCAAAACAAAAATTCAAAGAACTTTTAGCACAGGTGTGAAAAACAGTATCCTGCACATTAGCAGATATAGTAGCCGGCTGGATGGTGCAACTACCAACAAATACGACCATATCGCGCGTTACCCGACCTATACTTTGCCAAGAACCATGGATATATCTATACTCTGTAATTCTTTCAGCCAGCGAATATTCACCTACACCACTGGCCGTAAAAGTTACCTGGCCTTTATGGTGATCCGTAACAAATGTACCGCTGCAAGCCAGTGGATTAGATGGCAGGCTATACCCCGTAAGATAAGTTTCAGCAGCTGCAGGACCACAATCGGAACCTGAAGTGAGCGGGGTAACAGATTCGAAATACAGTGAATCACCATTAATATCCATTGGGCCAGTTGAATACGTATAGGGGACTCCCATACACACCCAAATAACGGGCTTAAGGGCAAAAAAGGCTGATGAATTGCCTTGTGCGAGTTCATTATTCAATGTTGCCTGGACATATAGATTATCTGCTGTAATATTTTTAATGGCTCCATTTCTTGCCGATTCAGTATGGGCAAAAACCCATTCGTTGCAGCGAACCGGCAATGTAATATCTTTTGCGTACCACCATTCCTGGAAACCCGGTATTGTGCCACCATGACACGCATCAGGATATGCCGGACAGTTTGTCCATAGATCCGTTCCATTTGGCAAGCCACCATGGATAGTGGTTACTTTTTTAAGAAAAGTAGTATGTGCAATACCATCACAAGTGTTGTAATAGCATAACGACGTGCTATCTGCTACAGTAATACCTGAACAATCACGGTAAAAATGGTAGATAATTGTATAGGTAGAATCGCTTTTCCAAACATATGTGAGCTCTGCTCCTGCGGCATGGGAAGCGTTGGATTGGAACGGGAAAGCAATACAACATGTGAAGCAAACAACAATAAATTGAATTAACTTTTTCATATGAGATAAGTTATGATGAACAATATTATTTCTGAAGGGTGAAAGAAATGCTTTTGGATGTATCGCCGCTTCGGATATACAGTGTATATCTGCCGGCTGGCATGTTGTTCTTTAGCGTGATATGTTTGTTGATTTTTCCATTGTTAACAGCAGCCGTTTCTTTGTAAACAGATCGCCCGGCGACATCTATTATTTCAATCGAGGCCTCCTTGCTTGAAGAATTATCTATATAGCCTGAAACTGTAAAGTTGCCTTCGTTAGGATTGGGATAGAGCCAAAGTGTTTTATCGCTATTTGATATGCTATTAACAAACGTTCTTTCAGGTAAAAGACGAATGAAGGCGGTATCTGTATAGGGGTATGCACAAGTTGCGTTGCTTTTCACAACGACACTTACAATGTCTGTATCTGTAAGAGGGTCGGTGCATATATAATCGTAAAATTCTGCCAATGTCTGAGCATTGCCGTCAACATACCATTGATAAGCAGGCTTAGTACCCACATTTGTGGCGGTGGAAATAAAGACATATTCAGCACCCATACTTACCACATGATCTGGCGTTGCAGTGATAGAGATTGATGGGACAACCGCAGGCTTTACGTGTACCGTTATAGTGTCGCGTGATCTACACCCCGCTAGGCCGCTAGCATTTACCGTGTAACTGGTGGTTACGATAGGTCGTGCAACTGTTGTTTTGCAAGAAGTGCAGCTTAAAGTGCTAAGAGGTGATCCACCAGCTACTACATCCCATGCAAATCCGCTACCTCCAACTGCAGTTAAAGACACTGAATCGGCAGGGCAAATACGAGCAGTGTCATAATGTATTGCAGGACGCGGTATTATATATACCGGCACTACAAAAGTGACCGGAACCGGAGGATAAGATGGGCCGCGACAGGAAGAATCTTTAGTAGTAAACAGGAAAAGTTTTAAGCCTGAATCTGCTGCGGAACTTGTCCATTCTGCAAAGCCAGAAACAGAATCAGTAAAAGTGTGGGTATAGGTAACAGTATCGCCAAGAACTATGTGATTGTCCGTTGTGACAAGCTCTACCCCAGTATCTGAAGATTTAATATTGAAATGAAACCCAAAAGGAACATTAGCGCAGGCGTAATAAACATTGCCTCTTTTTGAAAGGCCGTAGGTAGTTGAATCAATTAACTGAAAATCAGGTGTAGTGCTGTTACAACCTAATACCACCACCTGAATGTCGCGCATAACCGAGCCAATTTTTGTCCAAGAGCCACTGATATTTCTATATTCCGAGACCTTTACAGTAAGGATATACGCTCCAGTTAAAGTAGGTGTAAAGGACATTTTACCAGTAGTATTATTAAAAGTAAAAGTACTATCGCAAGCAAGTGGGTTCTTAAACAAATCATAACCCGTCAAATAAGTTTCATTATACGGGGTATCGCAATCAGCATTTGCAGTCATCGGTGTAATACACTCAAAATATAGCGAATCTCCATCGTTATCTATCGGTCCATTAGAATATGAATAAGGAATATTGTCGCATACATACGGTACGGGCTTAACGGTAAAGTAAGGTGAGGAATTACCCTGAGCTACCTTATTATTGAGCGTAGCTGAAACATATAAGTAATCTGCGGTGATATTTTTTATTGCTGCATTCCGTTGATACTCGGAATGAGAAAAAATCCACTGGTCGCAGCGTGATGGTAAGGTGACATCACCTGAATACCACCATTCTTCGTAGCCAGGTACAGTTCCTCCATTACATACTGTAGGATAGGAAGGACACCCTACCAAAATCTGAGAACCATTGGGCCGCCCAGCATCAATATATGTAGTTTTTGCTAAGTGAATAATTCCGCTAGAGTAATCGCAAGTATTCCGATAGCATATGGTTATGTCGGCGGGGGTTGGCACTCCAACACAATCTCTGTAAAAATGATAAATAATTGTATAGGTAGAATCACTTTTCCAAACATAGGTAAGTTCGGCGCCGGCGGCATGAGTTGCTTTTGCAACAGGAGAAAAAATAAAGAACAGAGCTACGCTAAGCAGCAGCGGATGAATAAGGTTTTTCATTTGGGGGTATAATTGACATGCAAGATATAAAACATATACACATTTAAAAATAATTCAGGCCAATTCATGCTAACTTTCGTTTATTAAGAGCATAAAATATTTACTATGAAAACAATTGCATTCGCTTTATTCTTTATATCGATATTCTTCTCCCAGGTATTACATGCACAGCAAAACGTATTTTCGGACTCAGCACAGGTCCTTAATGAAGCAAGGATAAGAACTAACCAGCATGGAATGAAGGTGTTAGGTGCCTGGGGAATAATAAATATAGCTGCAGGCGGAATAGGTTATTTCACTGCAAAGGATGAAGAATGGAAAGCGTTTCATGAAATGAATGCAATATGGGGCGTGGTAAATACGGGCATAGCGGTAATGGGCTATGCAGGCAGCCGAAAAGAACTGCTGGAAAAGCTAAGCTGCAGCAAGCTATTGCAGCGCTACGAGGGCACAAAAAGGCTCTACCTGATAAATGAGGGACTGGATGTGCTATACATGGGGACCGGTGCCCTGCTATGGCTACACGGCGACAATACCAGCCATAGCCCGGCTATGTGGCGGGGTTTTGGTAAATCGCTAGTGCTGCAGGGAGCATTTCTTTTTGTCTTTGACAATGTGATGTTTGCCTCTCACCAGAAAAGAAACAGTAAATGGTACCAACTGCTGCAAGGCGTATGTGTGACCAATAATGGACTGGGGCTTAACTATACCTTCTAAATCTCGTTTATCAGCATATTATCTATAAGCCTTATCCTGCCTATTCTGGCAGCTATGAGGGCTACCATTGGCCTGGCGGCATCGTACTCATCTAATAATTTGAGATTATGGGCATCGGCAAGAGCTACATATTCTGGCTCAAAGCCTTTTTCCTTTAGTAAGTCCAGGCATTCTTTCTTTACTATTTCAAACTTATCTGTCGCTGATTTGCCCTGAATAGATATAAGGCACTGATAAATAAGGCCGGCCAGCGCACGCTGCGGCTCTGTGAGACGGCGGTTGCGGGAACTCATGGCCAGGCCATCTGCTTCTCTTTGCGTAGGACAAATAACCATACGTACCTTTTTATCCAGATCCATCTGTCTTAGTAACTCCGTCACTACCATACATTGCTGGTAGTCTTTCTGACCCATGTATAGGTATTCAGGATGCACAATCTCCAGCAGGCGGCCCACTATCTGCCCTACCCCCTTGAAATGCCCTGGCCTTTTGGCGCCTTCAAGTATAGTATCCAGGTAGCCAAAATCATAGGTTTTCTGCCCGGTAACGCCCATCGGGTACATTTCATCGACCGATGGCAATAACAAGGCATCACAACCTGCTTCTATAAGCATTGCAATATCGCCATCTACAGAGCTTGGGTACTTTTCAAAATCGTCTTTATCGTTAAACTGGGTAGGATTTACGAAAATGCTGCATACAGCCAAAGTATTATCCGCCTTCGCTTTTGCTATTAAAGACAGGTGTCCCGTATGCAGCGCACCCATAGTGGGAACTAAGCCTATAGGGCGTCCTATACCGTGCTGCAGCGAGAGATAAACCTGCAAATCTGCTACCTTCTTGAAGATGACCATCAGGCTATTTTGAGCAAAAAACCTGCAAAGTAAAATTTGGAATTAATATTTTCGTAATTTTGCAGACAATTTTTACACAAGTATATACATTTTCATTTTTTCAATCTAATACAACGGCATGTCTGCAGACACTAAAAAACGTGTTTTAATTGTAGCGAACGAGCTTTCACCTTACATAGAATTCACGGATTTTGCCCAGATATTAAACAAACTGGCCATTAAGACATTTGATGCAGGGTTGGAAGTGCGCGTAATCATGCCTCGTTTCGGCCTGATTAATGAACGCCGCCACCGCCTTCACGAGGTAGTGCGCCTATCCGGCATCAATGTAATTATTGATAAAGACGACTATCCCCTTATCATTAAAGTAGCATCACTGCCCAGCGCCCGCCTGCAGGTGTACTTCATGGATAATGAAGATTACTTTAAGCGCAAAGCTGTTTTCCGCGATGACCAGGATCAATTCTTCGACGATAATGCAGAACGCATGATATTTTTCTGCAAAAGCGCCCTGGAAACAGTTAAAAAATTTGGATGGCCACCACATGTGGTGCACTGCCATGGCTGGATGACCTCTCTTTTACCATTGTATCTTAAAACTGCATATAAGAAAGAACCTGTATTTAACTATTCCAAAGTTATCTATACCGCACAGCCGGACCAGTTTACAGAAAAGCTCAGTCCAAATTTTATTCAAAAAGCCCTTATCAATAATGAAATAAAAGAGAAGGATTTTGAGTTTTACAAGGACGGCTCTAATACAGCACTAACTATGGGGGCAAGCAAGGCTGCCGACGTGGTAGTATTTGGCGCCGACAATGTGGACAAAAAGCTGGCAGACGAAATAAAACCCAGCAGGTACAAGAAAGTTTTGAAATATGAGGATAGCTGGAAGGAGGATATAACACCTCTTCTGGACCTGTATAAAAGCTTAACAGAGTCTTAGTATTTCTTTTATAACATTCGCAGTAAAATTTGCACAATTGAAACAACAATTCAGACTGATATCAGCCTTTATAATAGCTGCTGTAACTATATTTTCCCAAACCGGCTGTAAAGAACATACGCTGATAGATGCCAAGGTTGCGCCAAATATTGATAATATACACGTATTTCAAACAGATACATTTACCATACTAACCAAAAGTATATTTGATGGCGATGTAATAACAAGCACCAGTATAACCGGGTTACCAATATATCATGGTCTGGGTTCAATAAATGGTACTGATGCATATTTCGGCAATACCAATGCAGGGATTTATATGCAGGTAATACCTGAAACATTAACACCTACTTTTTTCAGTACAGACAATGTAGATTCTGCTATTTTAATTTTACCATACACAGGTTATACATACGGGGATAGCACATCCTCTGCTACTCCACAGTCATTTAATGTTTATAAGATAACAGATCCTTTCTACACGGATTCTACCTACTATGCTACACAAAGTCTTGCTTATGACCCGAGCACTATATATGGCACTGCATCTAATGTAAACTTTAAAACGATAACTGATTCCACCTTTATGGATGGGCGTCTCAGGGGGCCTATGCTGCGCATAAAACTCAATATAAACAGCGGATCCTCATTATATACTGACCTGAGCAATGCTAATAATACAACAGATGTAACAACATTTCTAAGCACCTTTAAAGGTGTTTATATTGAACATAGTGATACCTTTCAAGCTAATACCAAATCAATACCTTACTTTCAGCTGGATGGTGTAGATACTTATTCCCGTGCCGGCATACTGGTATATCACCACAATGCGTCAACCACAGGGGAACAGATATTCCAATACTATTTCGATATTCAGACCTGCGCACACTATAATAAGATAACAAGGAATTATTCTGGTACTCCTGCCCAAAGTCTATTTACATCGAACCAGAAGAATGACAGCCTTGTAGTGGCACAAAACCAACCAGGCGCTGCCATAGATGTACAAATTCCGTTTCTTGGAAATGCATTTGACGCTGCCAATAAGTTTAAATTTATTATCAACAACGCACAGTTAATCATTACACAGGTCAACTCTTATGTATCTCCAATATATGGGCCACCTGTTAAACTGTATGCTACGGGAGTAGGTGGCAGCAATAACGACTCATTATATTCCATATCGGACAGATATCCTATAACCAGCCTTTACCCACTGCAATTTCTTGATGGTTATGCTAAGCAGACTACAGTAGGCGGCGTAACAACTACGCGCTATACTATAAACATGCCTCGCGAAGTGATGGAAAGCATAGCAAGGAAAAGAGTGCTACATTTAAGACTGAATGGTACGCAAGACTATCCCGGAGCAACAAGACTGGTAGCCGGTGGCGGCAGCTATTCCGACCCTAACTACAGGATTAAATTAAACATCGTTTACACAAAGATTCCATAAAACTCAACCATAAAACCAACTACTTATGTGTGGTATTGTAGGTTATATAGGCAAAAAAGAAGCCTTCCCGATTCTCATAAAGGGCCTCAAAAGACTTGAATACCGTGGCTATGACAGTGCCGGCATTGCATTGCTGAATAGCCACCTGAATGTATATAAAAAAGCAGGTAAGGTAAGTGAACTGGAAAAATATACAGACGATAAACCGGTAGATGCAACTATAGGAATAGGACATACACGCTGGGCCACGCACGGCGAACCGAATGACAGAAATGCACATCCGCATTTGTCGGATCG
>Ga0268266_10001755_pt1 | contig 24804 bp, 12 predicted proteins | sample KBSS13metaG_FD_190356 | JGI IMG/M metagenome (GOLD analysis project Ga0268266, IMG submission 190356) | Switchgrass rhizosphere microbial communities from Kellogg Biological Station, Michigan, USA - KBS S1-3 metaG (SPAdes) (version 2) | ecosystem: Host-associated > Plants > Roots > Rhizosphere... | reverse complement strand
GGTCTTGGTCTCGAGTACTACTACGTCGCGCCTGATTACACGATTACGGGTGTTCTGCTGGACTTCGTCATAGGCGACTTCAGCAATCAGTTTGTGCCTGTGACAACCACCTACCTCCCAACTTCACTCGCAGTCAGCCTTATTGCGGGCGATCTTCAGGGCCGCTCACTCTTGCTGGGGCCTGCGGAAAAGGCCACGGTATCTTCTCACGTTCAGCCGGACATGGTGTTGCAGGTGCCTCCGATGCACGTGGATTGGATTCCTCCGGCAGGCGCGACCACTCCGGAGATCTTGAACGTCTCGGTATTCCCGGCTACGTTCAACACGGCATACAGTACGCAAAGCGGGCAAAGTGTTTCGGCCACACAGGCGGCGACAACAAGCTATACGGTTGCGACCAAGGAGACCGCGAGTGAGAAGGTTTCGTATGGCTTCCCGGGAGTTGGAAGCATCGTAGCGCAGAGCGCGCAAGCGGCCACGCAACTCCATCAGAACACCGTCTCGAAGACCTATAACTCCTACAAAGGGAAGACTACATCGTTCAGCACACAAACGACGTTCGACGATATCGTCAACTCGACTGCCAGTTCGATGAATATCTATAGCTATCGCGTTATTGGGCAGTGCGTCACCTCTGCGAATGCAGCTGCGTCGGAGGGATGTGCCGCTGGCACCGCTCCGTTGTATGTGCAGTTCTCCGGTCCCGATAACGTGACGTACTCGCAAAGCACGCCTGGCTCGAATCTGGAGTGGTACCAGCCGGTGCAGGAGCCGGGGAATCTTTTCTCCTACCCTGCGAATCAACAGCTGCTCGCGGAAAATCTCTCGGGGGGGACTGCGCTGCAACCGTTGACGTCATCCGACACTCTGTGGAGCCAGCAAGGTACTGCGAGCGTATCGGCAGATTGGAGCTCTGGTTCGGGAAGCAGTGTGAGCAGTGGTTCTCTCTCGAACCACACGTTCGATGCCTCTGTTTCGGTTTCGGGATCTGTGGGCTTTGATGGATTCGGCGCCAGTGCCAGTGCAGGATTCAACTACAACAAGAGCACATCAGCCAGCACGCTCAACCAATCCACCAACACTCTGTCGGCCTCGCAGGGAATTACCCTGAACCGTGGAGTAAGCGGCGGAGCACCCAGCCAACAGGTCTATGCCTACCAGGGAAGCTCTTTGATCTACGGGCAGACTGCGCCGCAGGGAACCGTCCAGTCGGATGCAACTCCCGACACGACGGTCCAGGCGCAAGGATTCATTGCCGCAGGACATGTGGTCGATGTTCTGAGTACAAGCGCCAATGGTGGCGTACAGTCTGGAAACTTCTGGGCGCAGGCGTACAACACCGCCCCCGATCTTGCACTCAACCATCCTCAGCGCTGGCAGCAGAAGACGCCATCGGGAACGCATGATCAGTTGGTGTGGTTCAACTGCCCGGTTGGGTATACGTCCACGCAAACCGTACCGGCCTGCACCAAACCGTCAACACCGGTGATACCAAACCCGCAGAACGTTGCCGATGAAGTGTTCTACCAGATGAAGGGATTGTTTGTAACACCGGGAGATACATTTGACGGGCCGCAAATCAGCGAGACCAGCCTGGGCAGCAAAGTCAACCTGCGGGCGCGCGTCTACAACTACAGCGTCGCCAACCTGCCTCCTAACACGGTGATGCACGTGCAGTTTTATGCGCAGCCCTGGGATGAAGACCAGTTTGCCAGCGCCCCTGGGAATCCGTCTCAATTCGCGCCTGCGATCTTCATCGGAGAGGGGACGGACGTGAATGGTGCAACGCTGGCTCCGGTACCAGCCTATTGCGGTGGCCTGATTACGAGCGGAGATCCGTGCCTGAGCTCGACTGTGCAGAACTGGGAGTACGCCTACACGACGTGGGACACAAGCAAGAACGGTGTGACGGCAGGGAGCACCTGGAAGTTCTGGGTCGTGGTGTGGGCAGAGGTAAATGGGAACATCGTGGGGGAGATACCCGGCCATGGTCTCGTATCGCTCCCCGCGGCCAATGCACCGTTCAACTCTCTTGCCGATGTTCCGATCGACATCTATTCGAATAATCTCGGCTACTACAACCAGGTGTTCACTGTGCTGGGGAACACGGCGACGTCCTCCCCAGGAAAAGTTGCGATCAAGCCGATCCTGGTTGTGTCGAATGTGGGCGCTCGCAATGGAAGCAAGACCTTGCGAGATGAAGCGACACCAATTCTCGCCAATCTGCGCTCTACGAGCACGAATATTGCTGCGAATGTCTATTACTACGATGGGAATCCGAACAACGGAGGCCAATTGTTCGACACCCAGAGGGTGGGTCAAATTCCTTCCGGCAAGGGCTACACCGATAAGGCAAACTTCACTCCGAAGACGTGTGGAGTGCATCAGATCTTCGTGCAGGCCATTCCGTTGAACGGGTCCATCTCGACGGCGCGATCCCTGGGCAGCGTACGGGTAACCATCGATCCACTTTCGGAGACGGAGAGTCTGATCTCCTATGTTCAGGGGATGACGGCGCCGGTCGTCGTGAAACAGCAATTGCTCAACCCACTGGTGGCCGCCCGCGATGCCTATCGAAACGGAAGGATCGTACTCGGAGGAATTTATCTGGAAGGCTTCAAGATCGCAGTGCAGATCAATCGTGCGCAACTTCCACCCGATGCATTGACCGCATTGAAAGCTGAGATGAAAGATGTTCAGGATTGCCTCTGGTAGTCATTCGAACGCACCAGTTCAATGAACTCTAACAGAGCGATGCAATGATCGAGATGTTCCGCATGAATGGTGATGCGATAGCCGTTCATGTGGGGCCGATCAGGTGTGTCTGACTATCGCCAAAATGAAAAAGTCCTATTCCACCCTAATTTCGGTGGCCTTGTTGATGTGGTCGCAAAGAATATCAGGGCATTCGTTCCAATTTCTCCCGCTCGATCGGTCTCCGCTCTTTGTCTGGCAAAAAGTAGTTGACGCACCCTATGTAGTACGCTATCTATAAGTTCGTGCAAGCCTTCTTCAATTCGAGCTCCCTAACGGGGATAAACAAAATAAGTTTTTCTTGCTTTAAAAACTACGTTTGTAGTAGACAGGAGGCAGAATATGCCGTCCCCAAAGCTGTCAAAACTCGAATTCCAGGTAATGGAGATGTTGTGGGCGAACAAGGAAGCCTCCATTCGGCAGATGCAGGAGGCTCTCGCGAAGAAGAGTTCTACGAAACGTTCTCATGCCTACACCACGATCCAAACAATTGTGTATCGGCTGGAAGAGAAGGGCTTTGTCCGCCGAGTTGGGAAGATCGAGAACTTTCATGTGTTCGCTGCCGTAGTTACACGTGATAAAGCGCAGAAACGTTTGTTAGAGGACCTGCTGGGATTTTTTGGGGGTAGTGGGAAGCTGGTCATGTCGCATCTGATTGAGAAAGGCGAACTCACTCTTGAAGATGTGCAGGAAGCGGAAGAGCTATTGAAGCCGTCTGCCAAGCGGAGGAAGCTGAAATGAACTTTCCACTGTACGTAAATGCGGTATCGGCAGCGTTGATGGAGCATCTCTGGCAATCGACGCTGGTATGTGCCGCTTTGTGGATTTTGAGTCTGATGCTTCGACGGAATGCTGCGCGGATTCGCTTTCAGCTGTGGACTCTTGCGTCCTTGAAATTCCTGCTTCCCTTCAGCTTGCTCATCGCAGCTGGAGGGAGTCTCTCTAAGAGCGGCACGCAGGCGCCCAGCGTTGAACCAATTCTTTCCATCGTGATCGAAGGTCCTGCGGAGCAAACGGTCTCGAGGCTATATCCGGAGGCAATGTCGGAAGACGGCACCGTTCATGCCGTGACGACGAAGAAAAAAGAGAGTGTTGTGCCATTCGTCCTAGTTCTGCTGTGGGGGACGGGTGTAACAGCGATCTTTGGCGTATGGCTTCGACGTTGGTTACACCTCCGCGCTGTGGTTCAGCGTGGCACGCCGGTGGCTGATTTGGCGGGCTTGCGGACGGTGATTGTTAAGAGCGACGTTGAGCCTGGCGTCTTCGGCATCTTCCGGCCGGTGTTGATGCTTCCGGGCGGAGTGACACGCAAGCTGACTTTCACGCAGATGAATGCGATTGTTGCGCACGAGCTTTGCCACGTGCGTCGACAGGACAATCTGATGGCGGCACTCCACATGACAGTTTCAGCAATCTTCTGGTTCCACCCCGCAGTCTGGTGGATCGGGCGGCAGTTGATTATGGAACGTGAGGCGGCGTGCGATGAGGCGGTTCTAGCGCAATCGCACTCGGCAAGAGAGTACGCAGAAGGCATCCTGAATGTTTGTAAGTTCTACCTGGAGGTTCCTGTGGCGTGTGTATCTGGTGTTACCGGTGCCGATTTGAAGAAACGTATCGCGCACATTCTTTCGGGTGCTACGGCGCGAAGGCTCTCCCTTGCGAGAAGGCTCGTGTTGAGCACGTCTGCTGCTCTCGTGATCGGCGCGCCGGTTATGTTCGGGGTGCTGCATGCGTCGCGCGGTTACGCGCAAGCACCAGCGAAGCAGAACCCGGATGACACCTGGCAGGGTACGCTGCACGTGCAGAAGGATCTACGTACGGTGCTGAAGATTACCAAGGCTCCGGATGGCACACTGAAATCAGTCTTCTACAGCATCGATCAAGGTGGTCAGCCGCTTGGGATTAAAGAGACGACGTTCCAGAACGGTGAGCTGAAATTGAATGTCGAAGCCATCGACGGTGCGTATACGGGAAAGATGTCGCCCGATGGAACAACGATTACAGGTGAGTGGAAACAGGGCGATCAGACACATCCGCTTATCTTGGTCCGGGCGAATCCTGAGACGGCCTGGACGATTCCGGAACCGCCTCCGAAGATACCTCCGATGGCCGCTGACGCCGATCCTACGTTTGAGGTGGCGACGATTAAACCGACCGCTCCCGATTTTAAGGGCAAGGGTTTCGGGGGGCCGCCTCGTCGCTTTCAGACGCGTGGCACAACGCTTAACGACCTGATGATGTTTGCCTACTCCGTGAACACTAAGCAGATCGTGGGTGCACCGGCATGGGCGGAGACCGATCGCTTCGACATTACGACGGGCCAGCCCGACCTTCCGGGCGCTCCGAGTGAAGCGCAGGTACGGTCGATGATGCGGAAGCTGTTGGAGACGCGCTTTGGGATTAAATTCCACAAGGATAAAAAGGAGATGTCTGCCTACATCCTGGGAGTGTCCAAGGACGGCCCCAAGATGACTAAGAGTGATGCGGACCCGCACTCACCTCATGGCTTCTTCTTCACCAAGCTGGGAAATCTGACGGTGCGTAATGCAACGATGGAGGACGTGGCGGAGGGCTTCCAAGGCGCGGTGTTTGATCGCCCGGTGGTAGATCGGACTGAGATCCAGGGACACTGGAACTTCTCGCTTAAGTGGACTCCCGACGAGACGCAGTTCCAGGTTTTTGGTGCGAAGATTGTGCCGAATGAAGCTGCCGATGCGCCTCCACCGATCTTTACTGCAATCCAGGAGCAGATCGGACTGAAGCTGGATGCGGCGAAGACGATGGTGGACGTGATGGTATTGGATCACGTGGAAAAGCCGAGCGAAAACTAGGTTTATGTTTCATAGACACGGTCGCGTGACGGCGTGCCTGCGCTCGGCGTTGCTATGGATAGCACTCCACGCCACTGCGTTCGCCACGGAATATCATGGGCGGATCCTTTTCAATGGCGTGGCTGTTCCGGGCGCGAGCGTAACGGCGGATAACGGTAGTCGCAAAGTAGCGACGGTGACGGATGGACAGGGGGTCTTCCAGTTTCCAAGCCTCGTTGACGGCGAATGGACGATCCACATCTCCATGCCGGGCTTTGTTGGGCAGGAGCAGGTGATCAGGCTCGACAAAGGCACGCTGGCAGGCAACTTCGAACTCAAAATGCTGTCGGTGGCTGATGTGCTGGCGATGGCGAAGGAGAGGATGGTGCCGGCGGTTTCTCAGCCGCTTGTGGCGAGGCCGAAGGAAAAGAAGCCAGAGACCGTTGAGGCTCCTCTGCCTGCTGCAACGGCGGGCGACAGGGAGAAGAGTGCGGACGGCCTGTTGATCAACGGCAGCGAAAACAACGCTGCGACATCGAAGTATTCGATCTCGCAGGCATTTGGATCGCGCAGGCCAGGGTCGAAGGGCCTCTACTCGGGTAGTATCGGCGTACAGGTCAACGCGTCTGCCTTCGACGCACGACCTTACTCCCTCACGGGGCTTGAGGTGCCAAAGGCATCGTATAACCGCATCAATGGTGTCGCGACACTGGGTGGCCCATTGAAGATTCCACACCTTCTGCGCGACGGCCCGACATTCTTTGTGGGATACCAGTGGACGCGGGACAGTTCGGCCAGCACTCTGTCAGGGCTCGTGCCGACTGAGGCGCAGCGCAACGGAGATCTGTCAAACACCCTGACGCCGCAGGGAACGCCCGTGACGTTGGTCGACCCGGTTACAGGGCTTCCCATCACCGGACCGGTGCGGGTGAGTCCGCAGGCCGAGGCGCTGTTGGCACTGTATCCGCTCTCAAATCTTGCGGGGAATACACGCTACAACTACCAGACGCAGGTGCTGACAAATATGCATGCCGATGCATTGCAATCGCGGCTGGATAAGAGCATTGGCCGACGCGACCAGTTGTACGGTGGCTTTGCCTTCCGCAGCTTGCGATCAGACAGTGAGAATCTTTTTCACTTTGTGGATGTAACCAACACGTTGGGCATCGATAGCAACGTGCACTGGTCGCATCGTCTTCCGCATCAGCTTCTGCTTGAGACGGGATATCGCTTTACGCGGCTGCGCACACAGGTGAGGCCATTCTTTGCAAACCGCGAGAACGTTTCGGGCAACGCCGGTATCTCAGGTAACGAGCAGAGCCCGGAAAACTGGGGCGCTCCCAACCTCTCGTTCTCGAGCGGCGTCGCTGGATTGTCGGAGGTGCAGAGCGCGTTCAATCGCAATCGCACCGATGCTCTTTCGATTGAGGCAACATGGCTGCATCGCCGCCACACCGTGAGCTTTGGTGGCGATGTGCGATGGCAGCAATTCAATCAGTTCTCTCAAGAAAACGCCCGCGGCGCATTTACCTTCACTGGTGCCGCAACCCAAGGCCCTCGGAGCACAGGGTCGGACCTCGCGGACTTTCTGATCGGCGTACCGGACACCAGCCAGATTGCCTATGGCAATGCGGACAAGTACTTCCGCCAGAGGGTCTACGATCTGTTCGTCAACGACGACTGGAGGATACGGCCGGAGCTAACGCTGAGCTCGGGTTTACGTTGGGATTACGGTGCGCCATTGACGGAGCTAAAGGGAAGGTTGGTGAACCTGGACGTCGCGAACGGTTTCACCGCAGTGGCGCCGGTTCTGGGCAGCGATCCGACGGGACCGCTGACAGGGACGGTATATCCCTCATCGCTGGTGCGCCCAGACAAACGCAAGTTCGAGCCTCGGGTGGGGCTAGCCTGGCGTCCGTTGCCGACGACACCCCTTGTGGTGCGCGTGGGTTATGGCATCTATGTGGATACGTCGGTGTATCTTCCAAGCGTACAGACAATGTCGCAGCAGTCGCCACTGTCGACCAGCCTTAACGTGTCGAACGGTCCGGATTGTTCGCTTACCCTGGCGGATGGTTTTCACGACTGCGCAGGAACGACCTCAAACACGTTTGGTATGGATCCGAACTTTCGCGTGGGCTACGCGCAGAACTGGCGGCTTTCGGTTCAGCAGGATCTGCCGGGATCGATTGTGATGACAGCGTCCTATCTCGGTACCAAGGGAACACGCGGGCCTCAGGAGTTTCTGCCTAACACATATGCGCCGGGTGCGACGGCGTTCTGCTCTACGTGTCCGCGGGGATTCACGTATCGAACGTCCAATGGAAACTCGATTCGACATGCCTTCGATCTTCAGTTGCGACGCAGGCTTCGCAGCGGATTGACGGCAACGCTTAACTACGAATATGCGAAGTCGATCGATAATGATTCCACCCTGGGGGGGACCGGGTATCAGTCATCATCAACGTCTTCTTCCTCATCCTCATCGTCATCTTCCTCAGGATCAAGCTTGGCCGGTGGAACGACCGCCTCCGCGAATTCGCCAGCTACTGAGACTATCGCTCAGAACTGGCTCGACCTTCGGGCTGAGCGCAGCCGCTCGAGCTTCGATCAACGGCACCTGCTTAAGTTCACCTTTCAATACACAACCGGGATGGGACTGCACGCGGGTAACTTCTTCAACGGCAAGCGAGGAACACTGTTGAAGCAGTGGACGATCGCTTCGGAGATAACGGCAGGAACAGGGCTTCCGCAGACGCCGGTCTATTTGACGGCGGTGCCGGGGACTGGAGTTACCGGGACAATTCGTCCGGACCTTACGGGTGCCGATGTCTATACGGCGAGCGCAGGCTATCATCTGAACTCGGCTGCCTTCTCCGTACCTGTTGCGGGGCAGTGGGGCAATGCGGGGCGTTATTCGATCGAAGGCCCGGCGTCGTTGACGATTAACTCTTCGGTTGCACGAAACTTTCGATTGCGTGATCCGTTCAGTCTCGATGTGAGGGTGGATGCAACGAACATCCTGAATCACGCAGTGTACACAGGGTGGAACACCACCACCAACAGCACGATCTTTGGTCTGCCAGCAAACACGCAGCCGATGCGCAGTCTGCAGATTAGCGGGAGGATGCGATTCTGATGATGACGCGACTCTCGATGGGATTTGCCGTAACGGCAGTTGTCGTGAGCACATTATTTGCCAGCGCGCAGCAGATCGGAACAAACGAATCGCAGGGCAAGGACACTACCTATACGCTCAACATCAAGTCTCAGCTGGTAACCGAGAGCGTGATCGTCAAGGATAAACAGGGTAAGTTTGTCTCGGGTCTTACGGCCAAGGACTTTGAAGTGACGGAGGATGGCACACCACAGACGATTCGCGTCTTTGAGCGCGAGTCGCTACCAGTGGACGCCACGCCACTGCCCGTTACGCCCGAGGACGAGGAGAATATCCGCACCTACAAACGACTTGGACGCACAACCTACGCACCGGAAGATAAGACGAGGAACTATAAAGATCGCAGGCTATTGGCGTTTTACTTTGACATGACTGCGATGCGCCCGGAAGATCAGGTGCATGCGCTGCAGGCGGCGGAGAAGTTTGTGCGCACACAGATGACCGAGGTCGATCTTGTGTCGATTCTGCGCTACCAGGGGGGCGCAGTGGATGTGCTGTTGGACTTCAGTGCAGACCGCAATAAAATTCTGAGCATCTTAGAAACAATGGTGGTGGGTGAGGGGCAGGGCTCAGCGGAAAGTCTGGATGACAGTAGCAGCGCGGACACCGGAGCAGCATTTGGGCAAGACTCGAGCGAGTTCAATATCTTCAACACCGATAGGCAGCTCTCTGCTCTCCAGACGACGGCGCACATGCTGGAACAGATTAGCGAGAAGAAGAGCCTGCTCTATTTTTCCAGCGGCGTGCGATTGAACGGCAACGATAATCAGGCACAGCTGCATGCTACGGTGGATGCGGCGGTGAAAGCAGGTCTGTCGTTCTGGCCTATTGATGCGCGGGGACTGGTCGCGCAGGCTCCAATGGGCGACGCGACGCAGGGTTCATCAGGAAATGCCAGCATGTATACCGGAGCAGCGGCGCAAGCGACCAGTGATCGTCTGCAGCAGTCGCAGGATACGTTGTACTCGTTGGCGGCGGGTACAGGTGGGAAGGCGTTTTTCGACAATAACGATCTTGTCGCGGGAATTGCGCGGGCGCAGCGTGCGATCTCGGACTACTATCTGATCGGCTACTACACGACGAACACGGCTCAAAACGGTCGCTTTCGGCGTATCAAGATCGCGGTGCCCGAGAGGCTGAGTGCAAGTCTTGATTATCGTCAGGGATACTACGCTAACAAGGAATTCGGTAAGTTCAACGGCGCTGAGAAAGAGCGACAGCTGGAAGATGCACTCATGTTGGGCGACCCAATTACCGATCTGACCATCGCGATGGAGGTGAACTACTTCCAGCTGAATCGCGCAGAGTATTTTGTCCCGGTGACGGTGAAGATCCCTGGACGCGAGCTTGCACTGGCCAAGCGCTTTGGCAATGAGCACACAGTAATCGACTTCGTGTGCGAGATCAAGGATGAGATGGGCGTGACCGTATCAAATCTACGCGACAACGTGGACCTAAAACTGAACGATACTTCGGCGGCGGAGCTGGCGCGGCGCCCGATCGAGTACAGCACCGGTTTCACCTTATTGCCGGGACGTTACACGATCAAGTTTCTAGCGCGTGACGATGAGACAGGAAGAATAGGAACCTACCAGACGGTTTTCATTGTTCCCAATCTGAATAAGGCGACGAAGCAGCTGCCAATCAGCTCGGTCGTTCTGAGCAATCAACGAGTCGATACCAAGCAGGCCCTCTTCAACACAATGAAGGGCAAAGAGCAGGCAAAGAACGATGCGGTAAATCCATTGGTGAATGGCGAGGGAAAACTGATCCCCAGTGTCACCCGCACATTCCGGACCGACAGGAATATGGAGATCTTCGTCCAGGCATATTTGGGTGGCGCCTCGGCAAGCAATGATTCGTCTCCATTGAAGGAAAAGACGGCAGGGAATTCGCAGGTCATTGCTTTTGTAAGTCTGTATCGCGATGGCATGAAGGTTATGGATAGCGAGGTTGTCCAGGCCTCGGTCTTGCCGCAGAGTCGCCTAGGGGCGGTGGCAATTGATTTGAAGGTTGGGATCGCAAAACTAGATCCCGGTGAGTATCAATGCCAGATGACGGTGCTCGACCCATCCCAAAATCGTGCGGCGTTTTGGCAGGGGCCAATCGCAATTCGCTAGAAGCGAATGGTCCTCCCAGCGCAGTTCCGTCGGACTTTGGAAACCCTGTCTATCGAGGCGCCGTGTTTAGTTTGGAGAAGGTTTCTCCACCCGGTCGATCACAAGAACATCGACAAGAGCTTTGGTAGAGTCCACCTTCAACCCCGGCTCCTGCTGGATCGTCTAACCGATGGATGGTCCAGGGCAACGAGCGCTTAGGTCCGTTCGTGCACGCTGTCCACTTTCATCCATCCACCGACGTTCGACTCCTAGTAGCAGGCCCGAGAGCGCAACGCCTTTCTCGGTGCAACCCATGCAGTGAGAATCCAATAGGGGGATGTCATCGAAGAAGTCTATCTACAGGAAGGGCTTCACGCAGAATGACGTCGAAGACTTGGTGTGCACCTACATATTTCTTCTCGCCCCGTTGACTCGGTTGCATGTACGGTTCATTGTTATTGTGTAACGCCATGCAACCTCAGCGAGTTGGTTTATGGACACCGAGATCAGGTTCATGCTGAACGGCAGATCACGGACGATTACCACCGATCCCAATCGGACCTTGCTCGAAGTACTTCGCGAAGACTTACAGCTGACAGGGTCGAAGTTTGGTTGTGGTGAAGGGCAATGTCGCGCATGCACGGTGATGATCAATGGACAGAGTACGCCGTCTTGCATCACTCCTGTGGGAGACGCAGGCGAGCGGAGTGTGCTGACAATTGAAGGTCTGGCTACCGACGGCAAGCTGCATCCCGTACAGCAGGCATTTCTGGACGAAGGCGCGTTCCAATGTGGTTACTGTACAGCAGGCATGATCATGGGTGTCGCGGCAGTAATCAAAAACAACCCCAAGGCCACCGAAGCGCAGGTTCTTTCAGAGCTTGAAAGACATATCTGTCGTTGCTGTAGCTATGCCGGGTACCGGAAGGCAGTTCGCCGAGTGTTGTCAGCGGCACGAGCGGAAAAGGCACGTTTATGAAGCCTCACTCAGTCGAAATTTCCTCGCTTGAACATGAAGCTATTAAGTTCGATGAGCTGTTGGAGTATGCGGACTACGACTTTGGACTGAACCGTCGCTCGTTCGTGAAAGGACTGGGGGCTGGATTATTGCTTGCTGTTTCCAGTCCCGCGCTAGCTCAAGAGAGTGGAAGGCGAAGTCAGGGAGGCTTTCTTGGCACAGGAGCGCGCGATGTAGCTGCGCGCATCCACATTGGCAGCGATGGCAGAATTACGGTGATGGCGGGGAAGGTTGAGGGGGGCCAAGGCGCGCGGGCGGAGTTGGCGCAAGCAGCGGCGGAAGAGTTAGAGGTGCCGGTTAGCCAGGTGCATATGGTACTGGCCGATACGGCTCTGGTTCCCGATGACGGCATGACAGCAGGCAGCGGCAGCACGCCACGCACAGTTCCGGCAGTCCGACAGGGAGCGGCCGCCGCGAGAGATCTGCTTATCGACTGTGCCTGTGGGCAATGGAAGGTTGAACGAACCACACTCAAGGTGCGGGATGGCAAAGTCTTCGACGCGGCTGGCAAGCGTTCTTTCACTTATGCCGATCTCGCCAACGATGCTGAGGCCGCGAAGCGATTCAAGCAAGCCATTCCATCCGATATTGAGCTGACCTCGGTGAGTGAGTGGAAGGTGCTCGGGACGCCGGTTCTCCGGCCAAATGCAGGGAGCATCGTCACGGGCACGCACATATATCCTTCGGACGTGGTTCGGCCTGGGATGCTCTATGGAAAGATTCTGCGTGCGCCAGCTTATGGTGCGAAACTGACCTCCGTTGATTTTGCTGCGGCAAAAGCGATGAAGGATGTGACTGTGGTTCAGGACGGCTCTTTTATCGGTGTAGCTGCGCCAAACAGCTTTCGCGCGAGGGCCGCGCTGGTGGCCGTCTCCGATGCGGCGAAGTGGGAGGCAGCACCGATGCAGCCCTCGAGCAAGGATCTCTTCGATTACCTCAGAAAAAACGCTGAGGGTGGTGTGCCGAGAAATCCTTTTGCGGATGAAGCTGCGAAGGGGAAGACGATTCGCCGAACATATCGCGTGCCTTACATTCAACATGCGCCATTGGAACCGAGGGCAGCAGTGGCTGAGTGGAGCGAGGGGAGGCTCACCGTCTGGACGGGCTCACAAAATCCTTTCGGAGTACGTAGCGAATTGGCGCGTACATTTCATTTGTCTGAGGACGATGTGCGTGTCGTGATTCCCGACTTTGGAGGTGCGTTCGGGGGCAAGCACACCGGAGAGTGTGCAGTGGAGGCGGCGCGTCTCGCCCGAACTGCGAACAAACCCGTCTCGTTACGCTGGACGCGCGAGGAGGAGTTTACGTGGGCTTACTTTCGTCCAGCGGCGGTTATTGATGCGGAGGCCAGTCTGAACGCTAAGGGCAAGATCGCCACCTGGCATTTCATCAACATCAACTCCGGTCCGAATGCGATAGAGACTCCTTATATTGTTGGGAAAACACATTGCCAGTATGTACCGTCCAAGCCGCCATTGCGCCATGGTTCGTATAGGGGACTGGCTGCTACCGCCAACAACTTTGCTCGTGAAGTCTTCATGGATGAACTCGCCGCGGCCGCGGGGATCGATCCGCTCGAATTCCGGTTAGGTCATCTGGAAGATCTCCGGTTGCGCGCTGTACTTGAAAAAGCCGCTACGGAATTTCATTGGCACGAGCGGGCGAAGGCGAAGGATACGGGCATTGGCATCGGCGTGGCGTGCGGGACAGAAAAAGGTTCGTTTGTCGCGGCTTGTGTCGAGGTTGAGCTGGATGAAGCACAGAAGAGACTCAAGGTTCGCCATGTTTGTGAAGCCTTCGAGTGCGGTGCGATTGTGAATCCCGCTAATCTGTATGCCCAGGTTGAGGGAGCGATCATCATGGGGTTGGGCGGGGCCTTGCGTGAAGAGATGCAGTTTGAGAATGGCAAGATACTTAATGCCTCTTTCGGAAGATATCGCGTGCCTCGATTTCAAGATATGCCCGAGTTGGATATTCATTTGATCAATCGCCTGGACCTGGCTTCTGTTGGTGCGGGTGAGACACCGATCATCGTTATTGCTCCGGCGATTGCCAACGCGGTTTTTCGGGCGACAGGCAGAAGCGTTCAGGCTATGCCCATTAGAATTGCTGAAACATAGCGCTCTCCTGTGTCGACTTTCCTCTTTACTTAACTTCCTAATTGTTTCCGGCTATACTGGTGCCGCTTCGGGCCGACGGCGTCAAGGGAGACGATGTGAAAGACCACAGCGATCCGAGTGCCTTACACTCACGCGATGATCGGGGTTCCCACAGCCGTACTCTCCCTATCCCTTCATCAGTCATCAGACTAAGCGCGAGTACAGCGAAGTGCCGTTATTCAAAGACCGTGGAATGGCTCATCGGGTTGCCCAAGTTGGCTGGCCCGAAGGCCGGCGCCAGAACTCCGGTGAAGCGGTCAATTGATCGATTTCGAATCTCACACCCAAGCGAGGCAGCTAGCAAGGCGGGGCTGCAGCGTGACAACGCGGTTTATCGTGCATATCAGCGCATAGGGCGACATAAGGTTGCGGCAGTCTAGAAAGGAGAGTGTCATGGCTGGAAAGCAAACCCCCGACGGAAAAAAGGTGCACCTCTATCGACCACCATCGAAGGACTTCGACCCGTTCGCGGCCACCGAGAAGGACTTGATGAGGCACGGGCTGCCGCTGCGGCCTGACCGCCAGACTCAGCCCGGAATGGCCGCGCTGTGGGAGCGACAGGCAGCCCGCTATCGCAGCTTCGACCATCTCGAGCCTCGGCCCGATACCACAACGGCAGGGAAGAAGGCAGTTACCGCTCTCGCTTTGGGCCCGGACCCCATCGAGTCGTGCGGCTACCAGCTCTTCAGCTCCTCGGCACCGTTCACCGCACTGTTCATAACATGGACGGTGCCCGACCTGCACTTCACCCCCAGCCCGATCGGTGTCAATCACTTCCATACCTTCGTCGGTCTCGGCTTCCTTGATCTTCACGTCGAGATGACGGTCGACTCCGCACAGAACGTCACCAGCCAGATCTGGGCTCAAAGCATCGGCGAGATCAATTTACCGGTACGCCCCGGAGACGTAATCAGCGGCTCTCTGTGCCTTCAAACCAACCAGGCTGGAACTGCGGCGTACTTCCTTGCCAACGAGACCACATCACAGACGATTAACTTCTCGGTCGACACCGGGTTTCCCCCTGCTGTCACCGTAAACGCAGGTGTCACTCGCAGCTGGCCGCTCAATCAACCATTCCCGCCGCTAGCCAGCTTTGGAGTGGTTTACTTTGACGAGATCAGCGCTTATACAACGAGTGGTCCTCGATCCCTCACTTCGGGCGAGGCTATTACCATGGTCGACCAGAACGGAAGGACCCTCGCCAGGCCCGTCAGGCTCACTGATTACACCTTCAAGACGGTGTTTGTTGCTGCCTGATCGCCGGCGATACCAAGCCCGATGAAGGAAGGCGTATCGGAGGTGCATACGATCTCGCATAGCCGGGAGTGTCGCGGCTCGCGAGGTTGTGTCTGCGCGTGTTTATCAGTTTCCTGGCAAGTAAGGCTTATTGATAGTCAGCATTCCAAATTCTGGCTCTGTAGACCGCGGCTCCGGAGCGAGTCCGCGTGTCATCTGGCGAGAAAAATTCGATAACGTCTGTACACCAGCTATCTTCTTTGCAGGAAGCGTGTGGACGCGTTTCGATCATCTGCCCCGTCGAAGTTTGATTGTTGATGCTCTTGTATCCAGAAATACGCTGGTGAAGAGTCTCTTTCTTCGTCACTTTGTCGTAGAACCAGGTTGAATCTCCACTCGTGATCATAAGTTTTGTGGGATCGCCATATTTTGGCGCGACGTCGTGACCGCTGCCTGCAGAGAGAGTCTCCGTCTCCACAGCAGTCAAAGTTGGCTCGGACACTGTACCGCCGATCTTAAGTTGAACCAGCTTGCTTCCTCCTAGGGCCCATAGCACCTGCATCTGCGGATCCCATAAAACATTGTGTGCGTCCGGCAGGTTGTACTGAACATAGTTTGCGGAGGATGGTCCCTGAGATGAGGTATAAATCCGCACCCATCCCCCGGTGCTGGCAGCTGCTGCCACGTTGCCGTTTGGCAATAACTCAATACCGTGTACGTTGGAGCTCGAACCTGCATTGAGAGACCATTTCACTTCTTTTCCGGGATAGGAGACGACAGCCATGAAGCCAGCACTGTCGCAAACAGCTACCCACTGGCCTCCCCATAAGACGTTGTTACGCAGCTTTGCTTCTGTCGGTAATCTCCAGCCGGCTTGGGGGATCCCACTGTCCGCAGGTCGCCAGCTCCATATAACTGCCTTTGGATTATCGGCGGACCAATCTTTTTGACCGTAGTCCATCACGAGAATACGAGGATCTCCTGCTTTCTGATCGGTGAGTGCGATGTATTTTGAAGTTTGTCCTGAGAGTGGACTCGTCAGGAAGATGGCGGCAACGCTGAATAGCAGCGTGGCATAGTACTTTCCGTATCGAGTGTCTTGCGCTCCGCGAGAAGAATTCCATGACGAGATCGTCTGCATCTTTCGTTCCCCCGTTATCAAAGAAGAGATTCTGGCGAGAAAGATCGCAACTATCTCGCCAGAGAATCTATGGCAATCAGAACTGAATGCGCGTGCCAAGCTGAATTTGACGTGGATTGCTTACAGAGGACGGAGAGCCAAATGAAGCAGAGCTAAAGTTGGTGTTGATTCCCGTGAAGCGATGACGGTTGAAGACATTCAAGACTTGTCCGTAGAGTGACCAGTGGAGATGCTCTCCAAATTGCGTCTCCTTGGCTAAGGAGAGATTTTCAGAGAGCACCACGTAGTTTCGAAGGTCAGAATAAGTGGGGCTCGAATTGCCAAACATGTAGTTGCCTGGCGCGGAGAAAGCCGCCTTATTGATGATGCAGCTGGCATTCGGATCGCATGTTGTAGAAAGCGAATGGCTGACGTTGGGAACAAGATTCGGTCGCAGGACGCGGCTAAAGATTGGGAGAGTATTTGTCATATTGATGGCGAGAGGAGTTCCACCTTGATAACTTTGAATTCCAGAGATCATCCATCCGCCACCCAGTTTGCTGCCAAGGCCGCGCGTCAAATACTTCTGCCCCGGCCCGAACGGCAATCCGTAGGAGTAAAACATGACAAGAGAGTGGCGCACGTCTTGTGGCAAAAGCGACCACTCTGTATGTGGGTTGTAGGAGTTCTGCAGCATGTTATTGGTTCCACTGCTGCCGTCCAAAGCATAGTTGGCATACCCCATGTTCTTCGCAAAGGTATACCCGGCATGGAACATCAGACCCCATGAGGTCTTGCCCTGAAAGATCACCTGTCCCGCGTTGTACTGCGAGGAGCCGCGTTTCGCCGCTACAGCATCCAGAGTTAGATACTGCGGAAATGGACGTAGAGCCTGTGCAACCGTTCCTGTGAAGCCCGGATAGGGTACGGCAACTCCTGCCCGAGCAGCAGCGGCGGATGTCACCGGCTGAGTCAATAACGAACCCAGGGCAAGATACTTGGGATCGACCTGGTTCGCATTAATGATGTATGGATTGATCTGGCGCGTCCCATGGTTCCCCATGTAGAGAAAGGTAATGGAGGAGTTCTTTGTCAGTTGCTGCTGAACATTCAGGTTCCAATCCTGCAGGCGAGGCATGGCAGCCATATTGCTCTCGTAGTACGAGACATTCTGGCCGTTCACGAAGTCGGGAGTCGGATTTGCCACTGTCGGATAAGTCTTAGGAACGCCGTTCGCAAGGGCAAACGCTGAAGTGACTCCGTTGTCCGGGCTCAGGAAGGATCCAGTCACCTGGAACCCGGAGGTGATGACGGATGTGTAGCCATTGTAGTTGGCGTCTGAATAGTACACGCCGTACGCTCCGTGAAGCACGGTTCGAGGAGTCACGCTAAAGGCAAAGCCAAAGCGAGGACCGATCGAAGAGTGATCGCCGGGATAGAGATGCCTGCTTCCAACACCGAGCGGCTTTGAGCCGGCAAAGACCAGAGCTCCGGGAAGATTTCCCGCTGCCGGATTGGGAGCTGTCAGGCTTACGGCGCTCATGCGGTCATGCGCCTCGATTGCCGGTGGCTGCCATTCATCGCGAATGCCAAGGTTTAAGGTCAGGCGGGTGTTGACGTGATAATCATCCTGAAGAAAGAATCCCCAATAGCTCTTGCGGGCATTCACAACAACAGGTTGATTGACGGTGCCGGAATGCACCTGGCCGAGTAGGAACGATGCAAACCCATCGCCTGTGTTGCTTTGCAGAGCAGGGTTTCCTGTCTCAAGACTGTTGAAAGCGAACGAACCGGAAGATTTGACCGGACTCGTGTCGTTGTATTGAAGCTTGCGATATTCCCCGCCAAAGGTGATGGTATGGTTCCTCACCTGCCAGGTCATCTGATCTTTGTAGTAAAAATCATTCTCTACATTCCAACCATTCTGGGTGCTTCCTACGCCTGTGTATCCGTTGGTAAACGAGAAGATCGGAAAATAGTAACCGGGAGTATCGAATCCGATCTGTTCCGGGTAGCCGGGATTTTGGTCCAGGGGAAGATTGCTGTTGGTAAACCTGTTGAAGCCGAAAGATGCAGCATTCAACAGAGATGGAGAGATCGTCCAGATGTGATTAAGACGCCCCGTATGCGAAGCCACCACCTGGTAGCTTGAAGTACTCAGCGGGCCCGCTCCAACGATTCCGCTCAATGTTGTGCGCGGAACGACCGTGCGGATGTAGGTAGCGCTGAGATGCTGATTCGAAGTCAGAAGATGATCGATCTTCGTTGTATATAGATTCGGATTCAGCAGAGGATTGCCGCCCCATGCCCCATAGTTCGCAGTGCCGCTCTGATTAGGCTGGGGATAAAGCTTGAGCACATTTTGCGCTACAGGATCGAACCGGCTTGCTGGAATCTGGTAGGTCGTCGTTGTTGCGGTGGATGAGACGACAGGAAACTTGTCACGCAAGTAAGTTGTGCCTGAGTTGCGTGTTGTTGCCGGGTCGTACAACCCGGCGTTGGCAGCTGCATTTCCGGTGAAAGTAAACTTTCCTTGCCTTTGATCCAGGGTCGGAATCTGCGTCTGCGTGAAGGAGTTCGGCCCGGCGAGTCTGGAGCCGCCATACGAAAAGAAGAAGAACGTCTTGTCGTGCCCGTCGTAGAGATGCGGCAGAACCACAGGGCCGCCAATCGTAACTCCGAATTCGTTCAGCTTGCTTGAGGTTATGCGGGAGTTGTTGTGCTTCGCAAGCCAGTTGTTGGCGTCCATCGCGCTGTTGCGGAAATATTCATAGATCGATCCATGAAGATCGTTCTTGCCCGACTTGATGGTAAAGCTGCCGACCGCCGCGCCAGTATGGCCGTATTCCGCAGGCAGGCCGGTTGTAGTGACTTTGAACTCTGAGATCGCATCGGGCGGAGGAGAGCTCTCGGTAAAGTTACCCGAGATGCGAGCCTGACCGCCTGGAAAGCCTTCAACGAGAATCTCCGTGCTGTACGCCTGGCTGCCGTTCACGCTGAGAACATTGGTCGCCCCTGTGTACTCGGTGCCATTCAACGCAATATTTCCCTGCACGCCGGGAGCGAGATACATGAAGCTTGCAGGACTTCTGTTTCGTCCCAGCTGTAACAGCGGAAGATTGTTGTAGTCGCTCTCGGAGATATGAGTCTCAACCTGGGCGTTACTCTGCTGCAGAAGTCCGTTGTCGGCGCTTACTGTAACCATAGAGCTGGAAGCGCCAACCTTCAGCGAGAAATCGACTCGCCGCGCTGTATCGGTTTGAAAGACGATTCCTTCCTGCGTCAGGGTCTGAAAGCCTGAGGCCTGAACAGAGGCATCGTATTTGCCCGGCTGTATAGATGGAATGTGATAGAAACCACTCTCGTTAGTGGTCGTTGCCTGACGAATGCCAGTGTCCTGATTGCGAAACTCTACGGAGGCTTTCGCAATCGCAGCTCCGGAAGAGTCCTGCACTACACCGGAAACATCCGCACTCTGTGCATAGGTCGCAAGGGTATACAGCCCCAGAAATAGGGCAAACAGACAAAAGCGCTTCATGGCGTCCTTTCGGCTTTAGAGGGTTCCAATAACTCGGTTGTCTTTAAGTCGGATGGAGCGGCATTCTTTTTAGTGAATGTTCAATGAACATCTTTCTTATTGAAACTGTCTAACTCCGCTCGCAGCATGAAGAGATTCTGGTCGATCTGGGGCAATGCGGACTCGGGGCTTGCCGGCAGCTGACTGGTCGTCAGCAAGGCTCTGAGCAGATGATCAACCACTCTTGCTTTTTCAAGAAGATCCAGCGAGCCGCTTTGCCAGGTTGCCGCTACAGGACCTGTGACAGGTGTTTTAGAAGAGACACCAAAATTGCGATCTAATGACGCGAGTTGGTTTGTGAGGTCGTTGAGATTCGCTGAGATCGACGACAGATGGTCCTGCACAAGTGAATGAAGTTGTGACTGCTGTTCGGGCGTAAGGGGGCGTTCAGCAGGGAACTGAGTTTGAAGACCTTTCAAAGCGTAGAGATGCGACAGAATTGTTGTGCTGGTTCCGAGCGCCTTGTTGGTAAAATCCTGCTGCTTCTGCGAGGTCCCAAAGTACTTCACAAGTCGCTGGTCTTCGTTACCCTCCTGTGATGCGATCTGCAGCGCGGTACTACTATCTGCAGGCACAGCCTGTTCAGAAGCAACGGCTCTCTTCCTGAGTGAAGCGCGTGGAGCTTCCAGCTCCAGTTGCACACCCTCCTTACCGTAAAGTGCTGCATGTATTTCATGCTGGCGGTCTGCAGGGAGTTGCGACAAGCCAACCACAATGCCTCGTTGCGACCGCGTCACCGTCACTGGTTCTCCGAGGTCAGCTTTCAGACTATGCAATGTTGCGAATACATCAAGTGCCACGCGATCGAGGTTTACCGTCGGTGGATGAAGGGCGCTCATCTCAATATCTGAAACCCGCTTCATAGCAGGTTCTGCAGCCGGCGGTTGCAGATAGGCCAAAAGATCAGGGGGAACTTCGCTCGTGGGGACTAAAGAATACTCGTCTTCCGTTACTTCAAAGGAAGCGTCAGAAAAATCCAGGGTCATCTGTTTTACATGCCAGCTCCGCTGCTCGATCAGGAGCGTTACACGGTCTACCGGTCGAGCTTCTTCCCCATGCGCGTTGGCAAAGATCAAGTTTATGTCTGGACCTTCCTGTGACACTGTGGGGTTACCTCCCGCAGCCATTTCCCACGAATGCATCGACGCAGCTGAGAGTGGTAGGTCGAACGGAATCTTGAGTGTTTGATATTTGGCCTTGAGATCGGCAGCAGCTGAATCCCTGTGCTCAATGTTCCAATACGCACTGGTTGGAGACTTCCATGTATCCAGGCTCTCCGAGTTCAGGGAAGCGTGGCCGCGTGTGGTTTTTCGGATGTGAACTCGTTCACGAATCACATGGTCTTTTGTGATGGTGCGACGCTGCCTGTCTGCGACCTCTATCTTTTGGATAACCTCCTTCGCGGATACGGTCTGGATGCGAAAAACGGAATAGCCGCAGAAGACCAGAAGAAGGACGACAGCCGATACGGTCGTAATCCAGGCCGGGCTCAGAAACGCGCGAATCTCACCACCGAAACGGATCAACCACGATGGGGGACGCTTACTGCGATTATGGGCCAGGATCACGTCAAACCCCAGCCAAGGCCGGGGTGGCGGTGGAAGAGCAGGAGTAAAAGCTTCATTCTGTGCATCAAGCAGGATGGCGATGTCACCCTTGAGTCGTTCCATCTCCGCCAGGCATGTCCAACACGAGTGCAAATGCTTGTTGACGCGACGGCTCTCCGTTCGCGACAACTCCCCGTCCACGTATGTGAGCATTTCTCTGTGGGTTAGGTGATTATTCATTCGCTGTTCTCCGGAGACGCTCAACTGCGGTAGACAGCAGACCACTCACTGTAGGTACGCTAACCCCAAGAATCTTGGCGATATCACAATAACGCAGGCCCTGCATCCTCAGGTGGACTCCAAGCCTCTGTTCTTTGGGTAAGCGGGCCAGCATAGCAGCGACTCGCTTTAATTTCTGCGCTCTTACCGCTGCTGCCTCGGGGGTCAGATCTTTGGAATGAAGACGATCTGCGACAGCGGGGAGGGAATCGAGTTCAACCCACATCGACCGCCCCTCTCGCCGCCAATAATCTACGGCAAGGTTCGATGCCACTCGATAGAGCCACGCCTGCTCCGACTCGATTTCACCGCCTTTTTGGAGTGCCAAAAAGAATCTGAGAAAGACTTCCTGCGCCAGTTCTTGCGATTTCGCCGGGTCCAGTCCTTGCCCCACCAGGAATCCGTAGATCTTTTCCCTATGGGTCTCATAGATTGCGGCAACCCGCTCATGCAGCATTGGCGCATGAGCGAAGGCGGCGTCACGTCTGGATAGGCCAAACACCTCGAGGCTCTTAGCATCTCCCATAGATCGATTATTCATATGTCGGTTTTCAAGCTCTTTTTTTTATGAAAAATCGAAGAAAACAGGAAATCTCTTTAATTTCTTCATGCAAGTGTCTCCTATTTAAGTGGGCCAGTATGGATCGAATCGGCTTGTTGTGTTCGGTTGTCGCCTATCTGACAGAGCACGCTTGTAGCCTCCCGCTCGGATTCGCCCTGAAGTCCGGTTTCATAAGAAGGTTCTGGCAAAATCAGAATTCTGTAAGGATCTAAAACCTCTTAGTGTTAAGTATTCATGACACGAATGTGCTACAGCATCCAGGCGATCTTGTGATCAAAAATAGTCCTAATATTGAGGTTTTTCATGGCACACGCCGCGCTGCTGACCGGCTCGTGGGACTATCGTCTGGTCGCAATTTCTATCATCATCGCAATTCTTGCGGCATACGCCGCGCTTGATCTGGCAGGACGGGTTACGGCCACTCAGGGCGTGGCTCGAGCCGCATGGCTTGGCGGAGGTGCCATCGCGCTTGGCCTTGGCATCTGGTCGATGCACTATGTCGGCATGGAGGCTCTGCGCCTGCCCGTAACCGTTCTCTATGATTGGCCGACGGTCTTAGTTTCAATGATCGCGGCTGTCGTCGCTTCCGGTATCGCCTTGTTTGTTGTCAGCCGAAAGACGATGAGCGCTGGTTCCACGGTAGTCGCCAGCATCCTAATGGGCTCCGGTATCTCGACGATGCACTATGTCGGCATGGAGGCGATGCGCCTGCCGGCGATGTGCCAATACAACATGAAGTTGGTAGTGCTATCGGTCGTTCTGGCGATTGTGATCTCCTATGTAGCACTCCGAATGACCTACTCGGTTCGTGAGCAGTCAAGTTCTTTCAGCTGGGGAAAGACTAGCTGTGCTGTGCTGATGGGACTCGCCATCCCAGTGATGCACTACGTCGGAATGGCGGCGGTGACCTTCACCCCGATGCCGATGGAGCCCGATAGCCTCAAACATGCTCTCAACATCTCGTATGTCGGGTTGGCGGGCATTGGCTTCGTGACCGTGTTTGTTCTTGGCTTTGTGTATATCTCTTCCATCCTGGACCGCAAGCTCTCTCTGCACATGATGGAACTGGCCCTTTCGGAGCAGCGGCACCACGTCGAACTCGAACGCGAGCGTGCCCAGAACGCAGAGCTCAGCAACCAGGCCAAGAGCGAATTTCTGGCCAACATGAGCCACGAGATACGTACTCCTCTCAATGGAATCATCGGCATGACCGACCTGGCTCTCGAGACTGAGCTGACGCGTGAGCAACGCGACTACATGCAGACCGTGAAGCTCTCCGCCGATGCGCTGCTGAATGTCATCAATGACATCCTCGACTTCTCGAAGATCGAAGCAGGCAAGGTCGAACTAGAGGAGATCAACTTCGATCTTTACGAATGCATCGAGGATGCTCTGAAGACTGTGGCCCTTCGCGCGGATGAGAAAGGGCTCGAGTTGCTCTGCGAGATAAGTCCTGACGTACCGGCAATGGTTGTCGGAGATCCTGGGCGCATCCGGCAGGTGATCCTTAACCTGATTGGCAATGCCGTCAAATTCACTGAGAAGGGAGAGGTGGAGCTGAAGGTTAGCACTGAACTTTTGGAAGATGATGGCTTTCGATTGCGCTTCACCATTCGCGACACGGGGATTGGGATTCCGCAGAATAAACTCGAAGCCATATTCGAATCCTTTAGCCAGGCTGACACTTCAACGACCCGCGAGTTTGGTGGAACAGGACTCGGACTCAGCATCTCCCGAAGGCTTGTTCAGATGATGGGAGGGCGAATATGGGTCGAGAGCCAGACAGGGGCGGGTTCCAGCTTTCATTTCACATCCAAGCTCGGGCGGTGTAACACTCCTTCGGTGGCGAAGCAGCCACAAGCTGAAACGTCGATCCTCAATGGTGTTAAGGTCCTCATTGTCGATGACAACCGCACAAACAGGCGCATTCTTGAAGGCCTGGTGATTCTATGGGGGATGGCTCCGGTTGTCGCTCCTGACGGGGAATCAGCTTTAGCTCTTTATATCGCTGCGGCGGCGACAACTGAACCTTTCGACCTCATTCTGACGGACATGCACATGCCGAAGATGGATGGGTTCGACTTTGTCGGGCGTCTGCAGAAGAACCCTGAACATAAGACGGCCACGATCATGATGCTCACCTCGGGTGGTCAGCGAGGAGATGCACAGCGTTGCGAAGAGCTCGGCATCGCTGCTTATCTACTGAAACCAGTAAGACAAACAGAATTACGCGAGGCCATCTCGCGAATTCTTTCCGGGCGTGAGGCAGCTGGTACTACGTCAATGATCACTCGAGATACCCTGAACCGGGAAGAATGGGTAACAAAGCCGATGCGCATCTTGCTTGCAGAGGACAATTTCGTCAATCAGAAACTGGCCAAGCGCATGCTGGAAAAGCGGAATCACTCTGTTACCGTCGTCTCCAACGGTAAAGAGGCCCTGGCAGAGTTAGAGAAAAACTCCTA
>Ga0268266_10001754_pt1 | contig 24806 bp, 21 predicted proteins | sample KBSS13metaG_FD_190356 | JGI IMG/M metagenome (GOLD analysis project Ga0268266, IMG submission 190356) | Switchgrass rhizosphere microbial communities from Kellogg Biological Station, Michigan, USA - KBS S1-3 metaG (SPAdes) (version 2) | ecosystem: Host-associated > Plants > Roots > Rhizosphere... | reverse complement strand
ATGCTAGGCTTAACCCATGCGCCCGTAGCTCAGCTGGATAGAGCGGCAGCCTCCGAAGCTGTAGGTCAGAAGTTCGAATCTTCTCGGGCGCACCACTTCCTCCTCACTTATGCTGCACTCTCCGAAAGCCCCGTTTTGCGGGAGCGAAGCCGTTTACCTGCTCTTCCAGAGACACGCCTATAATGGCTTTGTCACGCCAATGGCGAGTTGAACGAGGATTTCGATGCGGAAACGGTTCGTGCTGTTCTTGCTGTGCTCTACCATTGCGGCCTATGCCGGAGTTGCGAAGATGGTCTACAAATATCCACTGAAGACAATTGACGGGCAGCCAACCTCGCTCGCGGAATATAAGGGAAAGGTTCTTCTCGTGGTCAACGTGGCGAGCGCTTGCGGCTACACACCGCAATACTCCGCGCTTGAATCTTTATACGAAAAGTACAAGGACAAAGGGCTCGTCATCGTGGGTGTTCCTGCGAACAACTTTGCGAATCAGGAGTCTGGAACGGACGCTGAGATCAAGACCTTCTGCAACCGGAAATATCATGTGACATTTCCGATGATGTCGAAGGTCTCGGTTGTGGGAGCGGATCAGACCCCCTTGTATCACTACCTGACGGACAAAAAGGAAAATCCATCGGTAGGTGGCGACATCAAGTGGAACTTCACCAAGTTTTTGATCGCACGTAACGGAACGCCTGTGAGCCGATTTGAGCCAGCGACGAAGCCGGATTCTCCTGAAGTGATCGCTGCAATTGAGAGCGAGTTGAAGAAGTAGCCAGCAATGAGGCGTATATCCTAGGGTTATGTTGTTCAAGGAACCGGATCAGACAAAATCGGGAGAGACGTTGAGGGATGGCTACGTCTCGTTCGGTCACCCATCCGTCACGCTGAAACTGGCCTCTGGCGAATCAGTCGAGGTTGACGAAGGGGTCGTCGATCTCATCAAGCTGATGAACGGTATCCCAGGCATCGTAACCAGGGGCTCCTGTCAGGGAGAGGATCCAAACTACGGCTACGTCCAGTTCGCGCCGGACGAGACCAAGGGCAAAGCTCACGCTTCCATCTATTTCATGTACAACATGATGAAGAATATGCACGCCGCGTGGGTGAAGCATCGGCATGGGATGTATGAATATGAGCAATCGAACAACTCAGAACATCCAGACGCCTACAGGTTCAAGTTCACCACTGAGCTCGGCAATGGATACGTATTGAAATGGTCCCCATACACCTATCCCGCGGTCCTGGCTGCTGCACGACAGGCCGCTGAAGAGACCCGGCAAAGCACATAAGGCTGGGTGGTTTCCAGAAACCCGTTTACTGATGTTGCTTGACTGAGAGCAAAGAAAAAGGCTCCCCCGCGCGAGTGAGCCTTTTTCTGTATGTGATGGGATTAGAAGAACAGCTTAGCCGCGAACTGCAACTGGCGTGGACCGTACAGGACACCTGTGGTCTGAGTTGGTGTTCCGAACTGAGTCGCCGTGTAAGGCAGGATCCGCTGATTGCCTCCAGTGGAAAGAGGCGCGGCAAAGGAGTATGCAAGGTTGGAGACACCCAGAACCTGACGCTTGTTGACAGCATTGAAAGCCTCCATCAAGATCTGGAATTTGATGGACTCGTGGATGGGGAAGTCTCGCGAGAGACGTGCATCCACGTTTCGTACTCCACCGTAGACATATGCATTACGGGGCACAAAAGGTGCGCGGCCAAAGGCAGAGCCTGGGGAATTATTCAGGTTCACTCCAAGGCCCGTAGCCGTACCATCGAGACCACCGGTGGGGTTGTTGGACATAAACGCCGTCAGTGGAACTCCTGACTGAGCAGTAAAGGTTCCTGAAAGCGTCCATCCGTTGACGGCCATTCGGGCATATCTCGAAGCCGTCGTAAAGTTCGGGTTCGCGACAAGGCTGCCAACGAACCGAGAACGCATGTCCAGATCCGATCTGGAGTACTCACGGGTGAGGTTGATGCCGCTGGGATAGTTGTTCTTGAGATTGAAGGGATCGAGGAGAACGTTCGTTCCATTGAAGGTTCCGTTGACGCCGGAGACCTGACTGTTGTCCATCGCCTTGGACCAGGTATAGTTCACGAGCAGCTCAACGCCATGGCTCATGGGCTTGCGAACGGTGACCGCGAGTGCGTGATACCAGGAGTTGAGGCCACTGAAGCCAGCCAGAATGCTGCCGTCGTTCGGCGAGGGGCGGGGTGTACTCACAGGTGAGAATGGCACCGTAACCCGTTGGTTAAGTGCACCGGCAGTGTTATAGACATCATACGTCCGGGTTGTTGTCGGCGCCGGTTGGTTGACGTCGATGAAGTAGGGGAGACGCAAGCCGCGAGTGCCGACATAGGAGAGTGAAAGTGAGGAGTGAAGGGGCAGTTCCTGTTCGACCCCAAGGTCCATCGAATGGGTAAAAGGGTTGGAGAAGGTTGGGCTGAGGCCGCGGAAGGAGATGGTGGGCAGTGCTGCGTTGCCGAGTCCAACGGCCTGAGGCGTTGCAGCTCCGGCAAAAGGAGCCGCGAGTGCCGGTCCAGGAGGAGTAAAGAGCACATTGGGAGCAGCAGGTGCACCTGAAGCGGTTGGACTAGAGAAGTTGTACTGCTGCTGGAAGACACCATTCTCCACTCGAAGGGCATAGAAGGTAGAGTTCGAGGTCAAGCCGTAGAACATGCCATAGCCACCACGGAAGACCGTTCCGGGCTGTGGGGACCAGGAAAATCCAACACGTGGCTGAATCATCTTGTAGTTGATGTTAATGGTATCGGTGTAGAACTTGCCAAGCGGGCTGGGCCGGCCATTCGCGCTGGTGGTATAGGGCCGGGGAGGCTGGGGCACCAACTGCGTGTCGTAACGGACGCCTGCGGTGAGAGTGAAGGTGGGAAGAACTTTCCAGCTGTCTTCGGCGAAGGCAGAGAGATCTTTGTTCCAGAAATCATCGCTGCCGGGAATTTTGCTGAGCAGGTCAGCAACCTGGGTGAAGTTGTTGTAGTGACGAGCACCGTTCAAACCGTATACGTCCTGCACCCAATTGGAGAAGGCCGCGTAGGGGGTTCCGGAATAGGTGTAGTTGCCGTTGCCCTGGAAGAGATTGGCGATGTACTCGTGAATAAAGTTGAGGTCGACTCCAGCCTTGAGGGAGTGCTTGCCTCGTGTGACAGAGTAAACATCGGCGACCTGCCAGCGATGCTCGTCAGGAAAGGCGGGCCGGGGAAGCGCGAGGTTGCCACCGTAAGAGAAGAGACCGGAGATGGACGTCGCGGGTCCGGGAGCGTTCGAGCCGGTGGTCTCAAGATCCCGCGACCACTGGAAATGAAGCGCGTTGGCGGAGTGTGCACTGACGACTGATTCCCAGTTGGCGACAAAGAAACGCTCGTGAAAGTCGTTGCGCCCGTTTGCGGTATTGGAGTCGTTGTTACGAGTATTGTCGGTGCGGTAGCCGTTGGGCAACTTGAAGTTCTGCCAGTTGAAGCTTGCGGAGAGGTGATTCTTGTCGTTGAGCTGATAGTCGAGGCGCGGGAAGAAGATGTCCTGCGTGGTATTACGCGGAAAGGCCGTAAGGCTGCCGATGATGTATTGGGCTGCGGCGCTGCATTGCGCAATACTCACACCTGTTGGGCAGGTTGCGACCGGCGCGCCAGCGACGGTGTAAGTATTGTTTCCGTATCGTGTAATGTCGGCGGCGGAGACGGATGAGGTGAAAAGAATCGGATTTACCTTGCGGAAGCCATCATAGGTGAAGAAGTAGAAGAGCTTATCCTTGATGATGGGGCCCCCGACCGAGCCGCCGAACTGCTGCTGCTGGTGAACTGTTGGCTGCAACAGGAAGGGCTGATTGTTCTGTCTACCTGTGTACTTCGCGAAGGGATCCAGCGCGTTCAACGAAGGATAGCGTAGGTAGTAGAAGAGATCTCCGTGTGTTGTGTTGGTACCGGACTTGGTAATGGCGTTGATCTGTCCGCCGGCGGCCTGCCCGAACTCAGCCGAGTAACCCGAGGCAGAGGACTGGAACTCCTTGATGGAGTCCTGCGAGAAAACATAAGGAGCACCAAGGGAGCGTCCGCGAGCTTCCGAGAAGAAGGCCTGCTGGTTATTCGTTCCATCGACCAGATTGGTGTTGTAGAGGCCGGAGACTCCGCGATACGAGATGAGGCCGGTGTTGCCGTCGGGCACAACGTTGGGGGTAAGGAGGACGAAGTTATCCCAGCGACGTCCATTGACCGGCAGGTTGGAGACGAGTTGAGCTCCTACCGTTTGCGAGACCTCGGACTTCTCGGTATCGATGAGAGGAGATGCGTCCGTGACAGTGATCTCCGAGGATGCCTGAGCAGCAGGAAGTGCAGCATCGACAGTAAGGGTCTGTCCGACGGTAAGAACCAGATTTTTGCGATCTACTTTTCCGAAGCCTGGGCCGGAGAAAATGATCTCGTAATGGCCCGGTTGCAGAAAGGCGGAAGTAAAGTCTCCGCTTCCACCGGTGGTAATCGAACGGGTCGCCCCGGTGTCATTGTTCATGATTACGACGGTCGCGCCGGAAACGGCAGCTCCACTGGCGTCTGTGACGGTGCCCGTGATGTTTCCGACGGCTGAGGTCTGCGCAATAGCAGGCAACGCGGCCGCGAGTGAAAAAACGGCCGCAGCGGCAAGTGCAAGTACACGCTTACACGCGGGGGAATAGTTCATGAGAGTACTGGCTCCTTAAAAACGACACCGATGAAAAACGGTGTGTGAAAAGAATCTGCCTATGCCGAATGGCTGTGCGATCCGCCTGATTCCGGTTCAGATAGGGCTTAAACTTGAAAACTTGTAGTACTTCTACGGTCAGGCCAACAATCGGCCTATGTCAAGTGAGACTCTATGAAAGTCACGCCAAATATGATATTTCAGGTACACATTCCCGAGAAAAGATCGTTTTCTTACTGAAAACCCGCCTGAATGAAGGGCTTTGCTACAGGAGGGCAAATTTCTCGCTCGGCGTCGTGGCCGATGCTTTGAACCGGCTAGTGCAAAGTATCCGGAATGATGGCGTACCGGATAAGAATCTCGAAAGGAACGATGGCCAGCGTAGCCTCATGCGTCGCTTCGAGGACGATGGGACATGCTGCTCCGGCCTGCTCCACTTCCAGCCAGCGCGCCGCGCATACGCACCAGCGATCGCCGGGCTTCAGTCCGGGAAAACCAAACTGCGGCATCGGCGTAATCAGATTATTGCCCAGTTCCTTGGAGACGCGGAGGAAATCTTCGCTCACGATGCAGCAGATGGTATGGACTCCGAGGTCGTCCGGCCCGGTCTCGCAGCAGCCTGTGCGGTAGAAGCCGGTCATGGGCTCGCAGCCGCACGTCTCGAGCGGCTGACCTAGAACATTCTTGCCGCGGGCCTTGATGCGTTCCTGAGTTGATTCGGTGCTGGGCATTTTTCAGACTTAGTTCGCGATTTGCATCCTCAGTATCCCATGTTTGCGATTCGCTCGGGAGCCTATGTAGAACCGATAGGGAAATCTATGGGATAGGCTAAGAGAGATGGGTGAGACAAGGAAGCTGCGAGTCGGAATCGTCGGCTGTGGAAAGATCGCTGACGGACATGCCGAGGTGGTCAAGTACCTGGAGGGAGCGGAGCTGGCAGCTGTCTGCGACCGCGAGCCGCTGTTGGCAGAACAGCTCGCCGTGCGTTATGGGGTTCCCGGCTGGTACGGCGACATGAACGAGATGCTCGAGCGGGAGAGGCTGGACGTCGTGCACATCACGACTCCTCCCGGGGTGCATCTCGCACTGACGAGGCAGTGCGTTGCGGCTGGAGCCCATGTCTTCCTCGAAAAGCCTCTGACCCTGACCGCTCCGGAGGCCAAACACCTCATCGACGTCGTCGTTAGCGGGGGACGCCAGATGTCGATCAACTACTGGCCGAACTTCGATCCTCCTGCGATGCAGTTCAAAGAGATGCTCGCGCGTGGCGAGTTCGGAGATCCGGTGCACGTCGAAGCCTTCATCGGCTACGACCTTGCCGGCGCCTATGGACAGGCGCTGATGAGCGATGCCGGACACTGGGTGCATCGGCTTCCGGGCAAGCTCTTTCAGAACATGATGGACCACATCTTCAACCGCATCGTTCCCCTGTTTCCCGATGTAGAACCCGAGGTCCATGCGTTCGCTTACAAGCGTCGCGAGGCGGTTCGCAACGATGGAACCGATGCTCTGCTCGACGAGCTGCGGGTGTTTCTGCGCGGCGGCGGTGTCTCCGGCTATGGCAGTCTGTGCTCGCATGCGCGGCCGGTTGCGAATACGTTGAAGGTCTATGGAACGAAGGCGACTGTCGAGGTCGACTTCAACAATCGCACCGTGGTTTCGACGGCTTCGCAGCGATATCCCAGCGCCGTCGGCAGGCTGGCTCCGCCGCTGCAGATGGCAGGCCGCTACCTCGGTGAGGCCAAGAAGAACATCGGCCAGTTCCGGAGGCATGAGTTCCACTTCTTTGCCGGCATGTCGAAGCTGCTGGAGCTGTTTTATGCGGGGATCCGCACCGGCGGAGCGCCGCCGATTCCCTACTCTGAGATTCTGCGCGTCGTTGGGGTGATGGATCGTGTCATCGAGCAGGTTTATCCAGCACCGGTTTCCGAGGTGCTGCGATGAAGATCCTCGTTACCGGTGCCGGTGGCTTCCTGGGAAAAGCCATCGTTGAGCGCCTTCTGGCGCACGGCCAGAACGATCTGCGCTGCATGCTGCGCGACGCCTCGAAGGCTCGAGGGCTTGAGGCTATCGCGGCTCGCTATCCGCAGGCTCGACTGGAGTTCGTCACGGTGAATCTCCGGAATCCGAATGAGATTCCGCGCGCGGTCTCGGGTGCCGACATTGTGATTCATGCGGCGGCGGCGCTCAAGGGATCGCCGGCTGAGATGTTTCTGGACTCGGTGGTTGCTTCGCGCAATCTGCTGGAGGCGATCGCCAACGAGCTTCGGCACATTCGGGTGGTGCTGGTCAGCTCGTTCGGCGCGATGGGTGTTGCGGAGCTGCCTCGCGGCGCGATGGTGGATGAGAAGACTCCGCTTGAACAGCATCCGGAACGACGCGATGTGTACTCCCACTCCAAGCTCCGTCAGGAGCAGTTGTTCTGGGAGTACCACCAGAAGTATGGCTTCGACCTCGTCGTCTTGCGACCGGGCGTGATCTATGGTCCGGGCGGAGGCCACTTCTCCAACCGCGTCGGGCTAAGCCTATTCGGACGGTTTCTGCATCTTGGAGGGAAGAACCTGCTTCCCCTAACGTATGTAGACAACTGCGCGGAGGCGATCGTTGTAGCCGCGCTTCACGAGGGCTCCAGCGGTCAGGTCTATAACGTGGTCGACGATGACCTCGTGACCTCGGGGCAGTACCTTTCGCTCTACAAGAAGCAGGTGCGCCGCGTGAAGTCGGTTCCAGTTCCCTACTTCGCCCTGATGTGGGGCTCGCGGATGGTCGAGCGCTACAGCGAGCGGTCGAAGGGACAGCTTCCGGCGATCTTCACGCCCTACAAGACCCGGGCGATGTGGGCCGGAAACCAGTTTTCAAACGCGAAGCTGAAGAGCATCGGCTGGAGACCGCTGCTCTCGACCCCGGAAGGACTGGAGCGGGCGTTTGCGGCTTTTCGAGCTGATCCGGAGAAGGCGAAGTAGGCACCCCCTCCCCGTCAATCCTGCGCAAAGTCTTCTATTTATTCGACTTAAGTTGGTACTTGCTAAACATCAGTGATTCAATACTTTGCCCATAGAGTATTGAATCAAAAAGGGATGCTCCCTGCGTTTTCTTATGGAGCTTGTTTTTCTCCTGCTTTATTTTAGCTGGTGGGATGGAACTAGTCGGCAGTGTGGATGTTGTTTGTTTTGTTGTTGCTAGACAGATAAGAAGCTTGACAGGACGCTGACTTATCGTCAGCAAACGATGCTGGGGAGCGCGTTGGCGATTTGGCCTAAACCGAGAGCTCTCTCCCAACGACGTGCACATTTAGCGGAAAATTCCGTGTTCCGCTCTGGGTTAGACCCGGCAAATCCTAATCTCCAGAAGCGTCGGGAGCGTGCCCTAGGGAACGTTGGCTGAGGCAGCCCCGCCATGCGCTGCGAACACCGTCATCATCGACCTTCAACGAAGGTGAATTCGACAGAAAGCTGTTATTGCCTTGAGGCACGGGATCGGCTGGATCGCTTAGCGATTGCGCTCTTCGGCAATCGCGGGACAACCTGAACGCCCGCCCAGAGCGTGGCGATCGTTTGCTCGACCACGAGAATCTGGTCAGGCCGGTCGGCTACAACCCCTTGGATGACCATGAGCGTAGCGAGACCGAAGATCGTGTACCACCATGTGTGGGCTACCACTATGTCGTCCCTGCCTGGCAATCCTTCGGCCTTGGCAACTTCGAAGAAGAGCTGTACGAACCGCTGGAACAAAGGGTCGCCAATGTCGTCGATATATTGTCCAGCGCGAATGCCGTTGCGATTCTCCGGCCCGAAGAAGACGTTGCGGAACTGCTGGGGATGGGCAGTGCAGAACTGAATCAAGCCGCGTGAAGTCGCAAAGAGGCGCTCTTTCGGGGCAGAATGTTTAGCGGCAATCGCGTCGAAGTCCTGAATCAGCAGCCCAATCGTCTCGCTGCTCAGTTCGGCAAGAATATGCCATTTGTCGGGGAAATGCTGATAGATCACGGCGTGCGTATAGCCGATCTCTTTAGCGATCTCGCGAAGCGTCACAGCTTCGTAGCCGCGCTCGGCAAACATTTTGCTTGCAGCCGCAAGGATTTCGCCCCGCAACTTCTCTTTGCGCTCTACCCGGCGACTTGGTGATGTAGAGGTCACTTCCATAGTTTAGCCCGCTTTGACCGCATTTTCGACCAATCGTTGATTTCTGACCATCGGTAAATAACCAATGATTAATTTGTGACCAATGGTTATTTAGAACTTCTAATCGTCAGATCGCTCATTTGGATGGGCGGCCAAATACTAGGCAAAAGGAGAAAACGAGCATGTATTTAGTCATGGGCATTACGGGTAGAGTTGGCGGCGCCACCGCGCGGCATCTGCTGAAGCAGGGCAAGCAGGTACGAGCACTTGTACGCGATCGCGAGAAAGCGGCGAAGTGGGCAGATCAAGGCGTGGAGTTGGTGGATGGAGACTGGAACGATGCAACAGCCATCGCGGCCGCGCTCAAAGGTGTTGATGGCGCGTTTGTTATGTTGCCGTCTGTATGGGCGCCCTCGCCTGATTACAGAGAGGCAAAGGGCGTGATTGCGAACTATGTCGAGGCATTGACCAGGGTAGTGCCTCCGCGGGTGGTAGCGCTCTCGTCGATGGGCGCGAATAGAACAAGCGGGGTGGGGATGATCACGGCCTTATCACTCTTGGAACAAGGTCTTCACAGCCTGCCGTCCCCGATAGCATTTGTGCGCGCTGGCGGCTTTTTCGAAAACTTTCTTTACGGTTTACAGGCCGCTCAGGGAGGAACACTTCCGGTCTTCTACAGTCCTACAAACCGGAAATCGACGATGGTCGCATCAGATGATATCGGCGCAGAGGTGGCAACGGTTCTGACCGGGCCGGCGTGGTCAGGGCATCGTGTCATCGAGTTGGGTTCGATGGTAAGCGCGGATGAAGTGGCCGCGCAATTGGGTAAAGTTCTGGCACTCGACGTAAAAGCCTTTGCGGTCCCGCGTGCAGGATGGGCGGAAGCGTTCGAACAGTTCGGCGTCCCAAGGGGCCACACTGGACCAGCCGAACAAATGTTTGATGCGGTGAACGAGGGATGGATGGCTCTCGGGGTCCCGGGGACGGAGCACGTCGCGGGTACGACATCCGCACGCGATGTCTTTGCGGCTGCACAGAACGCCGTCAAGCTGTAAGTCCGGAGCAGGCAGCTTCAGCGTCTTAGGGGCGGGAACAGCCAGCCGCGACCGCAGCGGCTTCGTGTTCGACCGGCGGTTCCTGCCTTTTGCTGCTCAGCCATGACCGACTTCCTGCAGAACGATTTCAGCCATTTAAACCACCGGAAAGGATCGCTTTTGATATGAAAGCTGAATACGCAACCGATAACTCCGCACGGGCAGGTCGGGCAACTCAAATAGCCGCGATGATGATAACCGGCCTCGTCGCCTTCACCTGGATGCACTTCGGAAGGTTATATCTCATCCACGATCCCGGCGAATGGAGGATCGCCCATCAGCAGCTCGGATACCCGCTCTATATCATCCCTCTGATTGGCGTGACCCACATCCTTGGTGGCGTCGTTCTTCTGATTCCCAATGTGCCTCGATTGACTGAGTGGGTCTATGCTGGTTTCGCGATCACTCTTTTACTCGCGTTCTATTCACAACTGAATGGCGGCGGCAGTGCCTGGGATAAATTTGATCCGCTTCTCGTCATGGCGCTCGTCTTCGCTTCGTATGGATTGAGACGCCGCATGCGCGCAAACAGGTGGTCGTTATGAATAACACGCCCGGCGCAGTCTTGCTCTTCCAGGTACGCTACTGGGCAACATCAGTCCTGATAAACGCACTTCTCGTCATCAAACTGGTGCTGTTCCTGGAGTCTGACGACAGCTCTGCAATTTACGAACCAGAGCAAATGGGCGATTGGAGCTTTGTTCGAATGCTCCCACTCATGTCGCGGTGAGGCTGCGCCATGAATGGAGCACCTGGCTCCTGCTGCTTATCGTCTACTATTTCGATGGAGGTTTCCCGCTGTCTCCGACCATTGAGGACGCGCCTTCTGTTGACTTTTCCACCTTGCCCGAAAGGCGAGTCTGATTTTTATGTCAGCTCCCGATCAAGCTGACGACTTCGCTTCGTGTCTCCGCAATCTGGGATTCGACGATCTTGGAAGTCGTAGCGAGCGAATCATAGTTCGCAAAACTTTTTGCCAATTCTCTGGCTCGTTCGCGGTATTTGCGGTCGGCCAATATCTCCTCGACGGCATCGCGTATCTGTTCTGAGGTAGGTGTTCCGGTATGCAGATTCATGCCCGCACCGGACCAGGCGACTCGTGCCGAAACAAAGGGCTTGTCTTCCGTACTTCCGCCCGAAATTACAGGAACTCCAAAGCTCAGCGCCTGCTGAACGCCGTTGTATCCACCGTTGGTAATAAAAATATCAGCCTTCGGCAGAACGTGGTGATAGGAAACGTAGCGCTCCACACGCGCATTCGGAGACCTGTGAATGGTGGACACATCTCCTCCGCCGGCCGTCACAATCACCTGCACGTCCGCATCCGCTAACGCTTGGATCGTAGGATTCACAATCTGATTGAAGTCGCTATTGGAAATGGTTCCCTGCGTCACCAGGATGACCGGCTTGGAACCGTCGATCTCTTTGAGCCAGTCCGGTTCTTCCGCGCCACCTTGAACCTTCGGTGTAAGCGGTCCGACAAAATGCAGATTCTTCAGCTTGTTTTTAATCGGATATTCGAACTCTTCCGCGCTGTACTCCAGAAAAACTTCGGGCAGCGTGCAAGTGGCATCGAAGATGAGCCCGACTGAATCGGTCGCACCGTAGGGCTTCAGAATTTGATCGACGTAGGCGGTACTCCCGGCCATCGCCTCTCCCAGCTGTCGATTATGATCCGCGTTACGGAGGAGACCCTCGGGAGTGGAATCCGGCCCGGTAAATGGAGAGATCTCGGGTGTTCGCAGCCAGTACACAATAATTCCGCAGCTAACCACCGGTGGTCTGGACTCCTTCGGCTTCATCAACAACGGGAAACTGCCCAGAAACAGGAGATCCACCAGGACCAGATCGATGTTCTCCTGATCAATAATCTCTTGCATGCCACGATATTGATCCGGAATCATGTCGCCAAAAATATGCTTCATGTCGTAGTCGACCTGCTGGATTCCTGGAAACGTTCGTCTCTCAGGGAAGACCTCATCCATCCGGCGGTAGTCAAAGTTTGCAATCCCCTGTAACGGAACAAATCTCAAACCCGCAGCCTCTGCCTTCTCACGAAAGATTTCGCCACTGTTGAATGTGACCTCGTGGCCCCGTTTGGCCAGGTCTTCCGCAATAAGAAGCATGGGATTCACATGGCCTGGTGCGGGAGTAGCGGATACAAGAATTCGGCTCATAACATCTCCTGGTGACGAGGCCAGTCTGGATCCCGGCACCTGCTAAACGAACAAATAGATGGGTAGGTAGGAACGCAGCATTCTGCTTGTCTACCCCATGTGCATTCCAGTGGTTTTGGGAACCGTCACAGAACTTACACTCCCTTAGACATCCTTGCATGGCATTACGTGATCGCTCTTCCATGAGGTTCGGTAGTCATAAGCGAAACACGTGGAATGAGGAATTATTCCCTGATCACTTGAACTTGCATTGAAAAATCGGCTTTCCGCGACCGTTCGTAGTTCTGATTTATGGTTGTCAGTTGCCGCGGGCACGAAGGGAATTACCGTCCAGTGAAGAGGTAGCACCTTAGGCATCCTGCGAAAAATACTGGGATTCCTCCCGTTCGACTCGACTTCGTCTCGCTCAGGGCAGGCTCTTCGTTCGGAATGACGCCTGTGGTTGATGAGAGGAAGTAGCGCGCGCCCCGGCCGTTGAGTGGCAGGGGGGGCGCTACAAGGTTCTAGTGGGCTTCGAGGACGGACTGGATGCGGTCGCAGGCCCATAGCAGGTCTTCGCGCTCGATGGTCAGTGGGGGCGCGAGGCGGATGACGTTGTCGTGGGTCTCCTTGCAGAGCAGGCCTTCGCGCATGAGAGCTTCGCAGATGGGGCGGGCGGGGCCGTTGAGCTCGATGGCTACCCAGAGGCCGCGTCCGCGAATCTGACGGATCTTTGGGCTGCGGATCTGGCGGATGCGGTCCATCAGGACGGCTCCAAGTTCGGCGGAGCGATCGGAGAGCTTTTCTTCGACGATGACCCGCAACGAGGCACGTGCGACTGCGCAGGCCATCGGATTGCCGCCGAAGGTGCTGCCGTGGTCGCCGGGCTGGAGGAGACCGAGGATCTCGCGGGAGGAGAGCACGGCGGAGACGGGATAGAAGCCACCGGCGAGAGCCTTGCCGACGATCAGGACGTCAGGGGTGACTCCTTCATGCTCGCAGGCGAAGAGCTTGCCGGTACGGCCGAGGCCGGACTGGATCTCGTCGGCCATAAAGAGGACGTTGTTCTCGCGACAGATCGCCGCGGCCTCGCTGAGGTAGCCGTCGGGCGGAATGAGGACACCGGCCTCGCCCTGGATGGGTTCGACGAGGAAGGCTGCGGTGTTGGGTGTGATGGCCTCACGCAGGGCGTTGGCGTCGCCGAAGGGGATGACCTTGAAGCCGGCGAGATAGGGTCCGAAGCCGTCGCGATACTGAGGCTCCGTGGAGAAGCTGATGATGGAGATGGTGCGGCCGTGGAAGTTGTTTTCGCAGACGATAATCTCGGCTTTGCCCTCGGGGATGCCTTTGATCTTGTAGCCCCATTTGCGGGCGATCTTGATGGCGGATTCGACGGCCTCGGTGCCAGAGTTCATGGGCAGAACCATCTCGAAGCCGGTGAGGTCGGTGAGCTCTTTGTAGAAGAGGGGGAGCTGATCGTTGCGGAAGGCGCGCGAGGTGAGGGTGACGCGCTGGGCCTGTTCCTGCATGGCGGCGAGGATACGAGGGTGGCAGTGGCCCTGATTGACCGCGGAGTAGGCGGCGAGGAAGTCGAGGTAACGGCGGCCTTCGACATCGTAGATCCAGACGCCGGAGGCGCGCTCGACGACGACGTCGAGAGGCTTGTAGTTGTGCGCGCCGTACTGATCCTCGAGCGCAATGAGGTGAGAGGTAGAGGTCTCCTCCACGAGACCGTCCGCTGTGTCGCTGTGCAGAACTGAGCTTGCCATATCGACCGCCTGAGCCTGATTTACTTCTATTATTCCATGAGCTCGAGAAAAGCCGCGAAAGACGGGGTGATTATGCAGGTGCGATGCATAAATACAAAAGGCACGGAAACTTTCCGCGCCTTTTTGTAACTGTGATGAATAAATATTCGCGACAGGGTCAAACCGAGATTGGAACCGCACCGTAATCAAAACAGGAGGTTACGGATGCTGTTTCCCACCCTGTGTTGACTGGGTTTGAGCTGATTTAAATGTTCGTGATGACATATTTTCCGCTCACGACTTTACTCGCGGAGTAGTGAGGTTCCTGAGAAATCGCTCGAATCTGGGTCGTCGAATCCAGAAGGATTGGCCCTGTATAGAGTTTCGAGTTTGAAGTAGGCAGAGAACCGTCGGTCGTGTAGTAAATGCGGGCCTTTGGGACGTCCGCTTTCATTGTGACCAGCGTGGGGAAGGAATATCCGCCGGACTTTGGTGAGAAGGCAGGCTTGTCAGATCTTCCATGGCGGCGAGGCCAAGGATAGGACGGCGGTTGATTGTCGTCGAGTGCGGCCTGCTGGACTATTTGTTGGTTTGCCTGCTCGATCATCTGCTGCGCTAGATCCGATTGACCGTATGCCGTTGCCGCCAAAATAGAGACGAAAAGCGAAAACAGGATCTTCATCGAATTCTCCCAGACCTGCAAAGCACTTCCACAACTAATCGACGTGGAGCGCATTCGAAGAGTTATCAAGATTCGAGGTGCCTTCCGATAAAGGCACGCTGCTGGAACCTATCCTATCGCCCTCAACCAGCAGAAACGGCACATCATTCGCTACGCTCCGAAACGACAAAGAACCGGTCGGCGAATTCTATGCTGGCGTCCGGCCGACATAGACCGCAGATCCTTCGACTCCGCTACGCTTCGCTCAGGATGACACGCCCTCGAAGAAACGAACTACTTTTGCGCCAGGAGGTGACAGCTGATCCTCCTGACGCAAAGCCCGGTTCGTTACTTTGCGGCTAAGGCGAGCTGCTGTTGGTATTCCTCGTACGGGCCTTTGTGGTCGGTGATGCGGAAGTCGTCGGGACCGCCTTCGAAGTGCCAGATGCGGGTGCCGGCCTCTTCGATGAGGTCCTGGTCGTGGGTGACGAGGAAGACGGTGCCTTCGTATTTCTGAATGGCCTGGTTGAGCGCGTTGATGCTCTCGAGGTCGAGGTGGTTGGTGGGCTCGTCGAGGACGAGGACGTTGGGCTTCTGCAGCATGAGCTTGCAGAAGAGCAGGCGTGCGGCTTCGCCACCGGAGAGAGCGTCGGTCTTCTTGTTGCCCTCTTCGCCGCGGAAGAGCATCTGGCCGAGGATGCCGCGGATGTCTTCCTTTGTGGCCTGAGGGTCGAACTGATGCAGCCAGTCGGCGGCGGTCATCCCGAGCTGGATGGAGCCCTTGTGGTCCTGCGCGAAGTAGCCGATCTGCGCCTCGTGACCCCACTTAACGGTGCCGGAGTCTATGTCCGAGGAATTGGATTCGTCGAGTCCCGCATTGGCGAGCAGCGCCTTGAGCATCGTCGTCTTGCCCTGACCGTTGCGGCCGATGAGGACGACCTTGTCGCCACGCATGACGGCGGCGGAGAAGTTGTTGATGACGTGCTCGGTCTTGCCGTCGGGCTGGGTGTAGGACTTGTTGACGCCTTCGACCTCAAGCAGGTGCTTGCCGGAGGGACGCAGCATGTCGAAGCGAATGTAGGGGCGCTGAATATTGGAGCGTGCGAGCTCGGTGGTTGCGAGACGTTCGACTTCCTTCTTACGCGAGTTGACCTGTGAAGAGCGGGTACCGGCGGAGAAGCGGGCGATGAAGTCGTTCAACTGCGCGATCTTCTTTTCGCGTTGCTCGTTCTGGCTCTCGATGCGGGCGCGGACCTGGGTCTTCTGGAGCACCATGTCGTCGTAGCCACCGGTGTAGGTGATGATGGTCTCGTAGTCGATGTCGGCGATGTGGGTGCAAACCGAATTGAGAAAGTAACGGTCGTGCGAGATGGTGATGACGGTGCCGTCGTAACGATTGAGGAAGTTCTCGAGCCAGTGAATGGAGTCGAGGTCGAGATAGTTCGTAGGCTCGTCGAGGAGTAGGGCCTGGGGGTTGCCGAAGAGCGCCTGCGCGAGGAGCACACGAACCTTCTGCCCGCCCTGCAGCTCGCTCATCTTGCGCTCGTGGACCTCGTCGGGGATGTCGAGGCCCTGCAGCAGGACGGCGGCGTTAGCTTCGGCCTCGTAGCCATCTTCGTCGCCGACGATGCCTTCGAGCTCGCCCAGGCGGGACCCGTCTTCGTCGGTCAGCTCAGGCTTCTCGTAGATGCGCTCACGCTCTTCGAGAGCGGCCCAGAGAGCTTTGTTGCCCATGATGACGGTGTCGATGACGCGGTAGGCGTCGAACTCGTACTGGTCCTGCTTGAGGACACCGATCTTTTTGGGGCGGACGACGTTTCCCTTCTGGGCGTCGATCTCGCCGGTGAGCACCTTCATGAAGGTGGATTTTCCGGCACCGTTGGGGCCGGTGAGGCCGTAGCGTCGGCCGGTGGTAAAGGTGACCGAAACATCCTCGAAGAGGAGCTTCGAACCATAACGCATGGTGACATTGGAGACAGAGATCATCAACTCTATTTTCGCATGATTTGCCCCGTAAACAGGCTGTGGAGAGGCTATCTACCGAGTTATGACTGCAGGATTAAAACTTCTGCAGTAAAGACAAGTGGGTCGCCAGGAAAAGAACTGGCGACAAAAGAGTGCAAAGCTGATTTTCCAAAGGAGCGATGGCGAAAGCTCGCTCCCTGACAAGCGCAATGGCGGACCTAGAGAACTCTACAGCCCGTAGAGGACTGGTTGATCTTCTGCGGGCTGGGTGAGTTTCTCTAAAAGGCTAAAGCGAAGACTTTAGCGGCCGCGGTTTCCACGGGTGGGCCTGGAGCCGGAGCTGCCACCTCGCGGATGCGAGGCGTTCCGGCTGGAATGCGAGCCGTTTCCGCTTTTGCCGTGCGCAGACTGCCCCTGCGAACGCGTTCCTGGGCCAGATCCTTTGCGACGGCCGCGGAAGCTGGGGCGCCCGTTATTTGCAGGTGCGGACGACGATCCTGAATCGCCGCGCCAGGAGCGGGTTTCAAGCGCCAACAGGGCGTCGAACCCCGAGCCAGATGCAGCGCTGTCCTGTGCGGGAAGCGTATTGAGATCGAGGGGCTTGTTGCGCTCCTCCTTCTCGAGGTTCTTATCGGCTTCTCGCCAGTCGAACTTTATCTTCAACTCACGCTCGAGCTTGCGAGCCTCGTGACGCTCCTGCGGCATGACGAAGCTGGTGGCGACCCCTTTGGCTCCGGCACGGCCGGTGCGGCCGATACGGTGGACGAAGTCATCACTGGCGTTGGGAAGATCGTAGTTGACCACATGCGCGATGTCGGAGACGTCGATTCCGCGGGCGGCGACATCGGTCGCTACCAGCACGCGGTGCTTGCCGGAGGCGAAGCCTTTCAGCGCAGAGGTGCGCTGGGATTGCGAGCGATCGCCGTGAATGGCGTTCGAGTCGTGACCGAGCTTTTCAAGCTTGCGCGAGACACGATCGGCTCCATGCTTGGTGCGGGTGAAGACCAGGAAGCTTCCCTGCTCCTGGCCGAGCATCTGGGTCAGAAGGCCGAGCTTCTGATCCTGCATGACGGTAAAGGCGCGCAACTCGACGCGATCAGAAGGCTTCGACGTGTTTCCAATCTCGATGCGGACCGGGTTTTTGACATAGTCGCGCACGATCTCCTGAATGTTGGCATCGAGCGTGGCCGAGTAGCACATGGTCTGTCGCGTGCGAGGCACGGCTGTGACGATGCGGCGGATGGCGGGCAGGAAGCCCATGTCGAGCATGCGATCGACCTCGTCGAGGACGAACATGTCGACTTTGGAGAGATCGATCTCGCGACGGCGGAGGAAGTCCTCGAGCCGGCCAGGAGTGGCAACGACCAGACGCGGACCGCGGTCGAGGTTATCGAACTGGGTGTTCTCGGAGAGGCCGCCGCAGATCAGCACGGCGTCGTGCTTCGCACCGGGCATCAGCTTCGCGTAGTTGTCGAGCACCTGCATGGCGAGCTCGCGGGTGGGAAGCAGAATGAGGGCGCGGATGGGATTGCGTTTGCCACGTGTGCTGGGGGCCGAGGTGGCGTCAAGCTTCTCGAGGATAGGAACGAGGAAGCTGAGGGTTTTTCCGGTGCCGGTGGAGGCGGTTGCGAGGATGTCGCGGCCTTCGAGAGCGGGCGGGATGGCTCCGGCCTGAACCGGCGTAGGCGTAATGAAACCTGCCGCGGTCAGGCGGTTCTTGAGGGGTTCGGAGATGTTGAAGTTGGTAAAGAGTGATGTCGCAGTCAGGACCGGGGTTTCAACCTCACGGGTCGGGTGCTGCTCAAGTGTTGCGTTTGTCAAAAGAATCCTTTGGTTGGGTAAAGCGGCGGAGATATGCAGGAACGCCGTGGGCGTTATGAAATTGCTGATTCAGCATGGCTCTCGTACATCCGAAAGGCGTGCTGCTGCACGGCGAGGCTCATGTCCGTTGACACAGCCTCCAGCCAGAGCAACCAACGCGGCTTCCTCATCTACAGGGTGGGAAGACAAACGGTGGGGAAACAGATCGCAGTCTCTGGCCAGATCTCCAAGTTCCACGGTGGAGTCTTTGCCTGCGATGCCATTGCGCACTAAAGCATCTTTCTGTGCACATCCTAAGGATATCACAGAACAGTAAGTGAGCGCTTCACAAGAAGCCGCTTGTCGTCAGTATTTTGAAGTCCCTCGTCTTATTTGAATACTCTCTTCCTCATGGATTGCCTGCCTTTGGGTTGATGCGAGCACCAGTTTGCTATAAGTTCAGTAGGTCAAGTAAGTCGGAGCAAGGCTCAGAACCGCTTCTGATTGGCACTTGCAATTTGCAGATGTATCTGTCCTATGAAGAAAAAAACGCTCGCAGAAATCAAGTTTTCTCTCGCCAGGAGACTTCGCCCATGGCCTTTTTCGGTAGGGATTACCAGCCTTTGGCCCGGCACAATCCTTGCTTATGAGCCTGACCGATACTCCGAAAACCTACCCAAGTACCTGACGGAGCCTGGACTAAGATCCAGCGTCGATCCGCAAGCGTTTTACGCGGGCAACCGCACCAATAATGGCGGCGACAGAGTGCGTCTGAACTTTCTGCGCCTTACATGCGACCAACTTATTAAAGATGGAATACGCGGATCAATTGCCGAGCTTGGAGTGTACAAAGGCAACACAGCAAGTCTGCTTGCAGAACTGGCGCGGATCTTCGACACGACAGCATATCTTCTGGACACATATGAAGGTTTTCCGATCGAGGATATGGTTGATGAAGCGAAACAAGTACAAGACTTCTCGGATACTTCCCTTGAATCCGTCCGATCCTTGGTTGGGGAAAAGAACGTCAATTACATAAAAGGCCGTTTTCCAGGAACTGCAAATGCGATACCCGATTCCGAGCGTTTTTGTTTAGTAAATCTTGACTGCGACCTTTATGAACCTTTTTCTGCAGCTCTTGATTACTTCTATCCTCGACTCTTGTCAGGTGGTTTTCTTGTGATGCACGATTATTCGAGTCTTCATTGGCCGCGTGTAGAGAAGGCTGTTGACGATTTTTTTGCGGACAAGCCGGAACGCCCGATCCTTATTCCCGATAAATCGGGTACAGCGGTCGTTCGCAAATATTTCCGTTAGACTCGGACGCTATTTCTTATTTGTCTGCGAGTTTCATCCTTTCCGCCTCGATGAAACGGCGTCAGCATCGTGCATGTTTCGTATCCGTCAGAGGCTTTGCATGGTGTTCTCGTCCAATCGTGAGCCTCAGAGAGAGACTAATCGTCGATGATTCCTGCGCTAAAAGCCAAATTGAAAGATGATCCGCGATTGGCTCGCGTACTCAAGGGGGGGATATCGGGAGTCGCAGGGAAGGTGACGGCGGTTCTGGTAAATGTTGTCAGCTTACCCATCACGATTCGGTATCTTGGCCCAGAACAATATGGCTTTTGGGTAACGATCAGTACCACCGTCACGATGTTTGCAGTGCTTGATCTGGGCATTGCCAATACGCTCACCAACAGTATCTCGCGGGCTTATGCTGAGCGCTCCCAAGAGATGGCGAAGCGTTATTATGCGACGGCATTCTGGGTCACATCTACGATTGTTGTACTTCTGGGAATTTTAGGCGTAATCATTTGGCCGCATATCGATTGGCAAAGACTCTTCGGATTGAGCGAACCCAAGATAGCGCAAAAAGCAGGCCAATGCGCAGCCATCTCATTCGGTTACGTCCTTCTCAGCCTGCCGCTGGGACTTGCGAATAGAGTGATGGGTGGCTACCAGCGTGTGCCAGTGACAAACATGTTCGCAATGCTCAACAGCGTGTTTGGACTATTGGCTATCATTCTCGTGATACGAATCCATGGCTCAGTGGTCGCACTGATGGCTGCTTTTTGCGTGGCTATGCTGACCGGAACCGCCCTACTGAATCTTTGGATGGGACTTCGTCACGAACCACGCATTCGTCCAAACCCCAGAAGAGTTCATCTGAGTGTAGCCCGCGAGATTATGAGTCATGGCATGCTCTTTTTCATTCTTCAGCTAAGCGGGCTCATCGTCTTCAATACGGATAATCTTATAATTGCTCACTTCCTTGGAGCCGAGCAGGTGACTCCGTACGCAGTCACATCGAAAGTTGTAGGTTACGCAGCCATGCTGCAGTCACTCCTTGTGCCATCTCTCTGGCCAGCCTTTTCGGAGGCATACGTGCGCCGTGACCTCACCTGGATTCGCAAAGCCTATCAACGAGTCATGCGCGGCACGTTATTGACAGTCATTCCCACTGCGCTGGTTCTGGGCTTTGCTGGCCGCTGGATTATCGGTTTATGGGCTGGTAAAGCAGCGGTTCCAAGTCCTGCTCTTTTATGGGGAATGTGTTTCTGGACTGTTCTGCTGTCGATTACAGTCAATCAAGGCGCATTGCTGGCAGCAACCCAACATATTAAACTGCAAGCCATTTACTCAAGCCTCTCGGCCGTTCTGAACCTTATCCTCTCTATAATTCTGGTGCAGCGTATAGGCGCGATTGGGGTTCTGTTGGCGACGATTATTTCTTACATCGTGTTCATCGTCGCACCCGCGACATGGCAGATACGACAAATTTTATTGGGTCGGTATCTACATGCAAGTTCTCTCCATCGTGAGCGAGAGATTCAACCTGATGTCCTCTGATCCGCAGGAGTTCCACTAGTTCTAAGGATGCTCCGTCAACCAAGACCCAATTTTCCGCTAATGGTAACTTTTAAAAGCATGACACTTCTAACAGATACGCTCAAAGCCGCGCTCTGGCAGGCATACGGCAACGTGAATAGTCCCGCGGAATGGGATGGAAATGTGTATGGCGGAGGTAAGATAAGCCAACGGTTCTGGGAATACCACCAAACCATTGAGTTGCTAGACCTAAGCCCAGATTCCGTTGTACTGGATATCGGTGGAGGTTCGCCCATTACGGGAGCCGGTTTTTTTACGACACTGATCGCCCCATTCGTCAAAGAAGTACACGTGCTGGATGTGAACTTTGGCGAAGGAAGAACTCACCTTCCGAATATCATCTTTCATCGCGATCTGGGAAGCTATGAATCTTTAACGCTGCTCCTAAACCGAAATCCACAGATAACCCATATAGCTTGCATCTCTGTGTTCGAACATATTCCCGATGAGATTCGCCGCGGCATGACTAAGGCGATAAACGAGTCTTTCAAAGGCCTTATCTTTGTCGCAACTCTCGAGTACCATGCGCGCAATTGTTATTTCGAATATCAATTGACCGTAAAGACGCTGTCTGAATTATTCACTCCTCTTGACCGATTCTATCCGGACAAAATCCTTCAATCCCCAGTTTTGGGAGAACCCGCGTATGGAGAAGCCAGCTTGGGACGCAAAGTCATGCGCCGCTTGTTTCCCCATTGGAGAAAAAGTAAGACCAAGTTCGATAGCACTCCACTTTGGTATCCACTGGCATTACGTTTCAAAGGTATGCCTTAGAGCTTTGAAATCATCGGAGTTCTATCAGCTACAATCATCGGAGCTAATGCTGATTGTTCTTCCACAACCTTGGAAGTGGGCGGATCCTAAGGGCCTCTGTCTCGAAGCCCTGTTGGAAGAGCAAGTAGAGGCAAAAATCTATGGGATCTGATCAGGGGCCGTTTATAAAACGGCTCTACCGATGGCTGGATCGAGGATCTAATTTCAGGCGTTACGCTCCACAGGCAGCACCTGCAGAACCTGGCGGACGCCATCAGCTAGCCATCTGCAACCTTATTCCGAACCTAGGCGATACGGTCATGATGTTTCCCTTGCTGGATGCTCTGCGGAATGAGAACCCTAACCTCGAGATTAGTTTTTTTACACAAGGAACTGGCCGACTTATTGGCGTTCATTCGGCAATCGATCATCTGCATGTGATCGAAGCGCCGCCCTCCAATACCTTCTGGGCAAAAGTTCCACCTCTCGCTCGCATTCTTGCATGGTGGTGGAAACACTGGCGCCACCTTCGATTCCACACTGTGGTTGTGTTGCGTGGAGGAGTTGATCCCTATCGCTCTCATCATCTTGCATGGCTATTAGGCGGTACTCGACGAATTGCCTACAGCCCAAAGTTGGAACCTGAGCTGCCTGCATATCAATACGATGTATCTCCTCTGTTCACAGATGAAGTGGAGGAGATGCAGGGTATTCATGAAGTCACTCGAGGCAATGAGGTTTTAAACCTTGCGGGGCTATTAAAAGGAACAATCTCGATCGAAGAGCCTGTGGCCAGCCTATTGGGAATTGCGCAATCCACAGCAGCCCGTAATTACCGGCACCAGATTGGTCTTGAAGATCAATCTTACGCAGTTGTTGCGCTAGGCGCCTCGATTGAGCGTCGTGCTTGGCCTGTTGCTGCGTTTGCTGAACTTGCGCGCAAGCAATTATTGAACCAAAATATGCGGATCGTGCTAGTGGGTGGTCCAGAACTCGCTCCTGCTGCTCTCAAGTTCAGAGAACTTGCAGGGGAGAACGTGCTAGACCTTACAGGTTCAACAAATTTTGAACAGCTGATAGCAGTATGCGGTAAAGCTATTTGTTTCGTTGGCAATGATTCTGGACCTGCGCATATCGCAGGCGCTTGCGGTGTTCCGACGTTGATAATCACGGCGTTTGCTCAAAGCAGCCGGACCTCCCATCATGCTTCACCTGTTCGATCTCATCCGCTGGGTCCCTTTGTCGCGGTCGTTCAACCAAAGGAACAGCTAAGCGGATGTGAAACACAGTGTATTGCAACTGAACCTCATTGCATTCTGGAAGTCACAGTAGAAGAAACTTCGCTTGCCCTGCAAGAACTCTTGGCGAGTGCCATCCGTATTTCCAAGGATTGTCCAGAGTAAGGGGTAAGAATGCAAAAGCCCGAGGTAGAGATTCTTTTGGCGACCTACAACGGCGAGCGTTATCTTCGCGAACAGATCGATTCCCTCCTGGGGCAAACTTTCTCTGACCTGAGAATTCTGGTCCGGGACGATGGGTCAACCGATGAAACCACAGCGATCCTCGCTGAATATGCAGTGAAGTTTCCGGAACGGATTTCGATGCTGTCCGATGGTATTGCCACGGGCCACCCGAAGCGTAATTTTTTGCGATTGATGAGAGCATCCACCGCAAGCTACGTCTGTTTTTCCGATCAAGATGATGTCTGGCTCGCTGAAAAAGTCTCGCTCGGTCTCGAGGCGATGCAACGGCTGGAGGATCGTCACGGGAGAACAACTCCGGCACTAGTCTTTACAGATCTTCAGGTTGTCAATGAGCGACTCGAGACAGTAAGCCCTTCGTATTGGAAGCGTTCCGGAATCAGAGCAGAGAATATCCATTCTTTGCCGCGGTTACTCAGTGAAAATGTTATTACCGGATGCACCTTGATGATCAATCGCAGCCTATGCGACCTCGCAGTCCGGATGCCGGAAGAGGCAGAGATGCACGACTGGTGGATCGCACTGCTTGCGGCTACGTTCGGGGTTGCGGAGATCGTGCCACGCGCCACTATCCTTTACCGGCAACACGATTCCAACGTGATCGGTTCTCCCGAGCAGGATTTAAGTCTGGGCGGCATAGCCAATCGGGCGGTGTCCGATAAGAGCAGACAACGACAACGGCTGAGATGCGAACGACAGGCAGAGGCTCTTTTACGCGTTCATGGGGAAGAGATGACCACAGAGAAAAGGCATATCCTTGAGGCTTTTCTTGTCAGTGGAAGAAGTGAGAGCGCCTATATCAGGGTGAAAACCATGATTCAGTATGGTTTCTTCCGTCCCGGGTTTTTGAAAAATGTCGCGACAGCAATTCAGCTCTTCCGATCGAAATCAATAGCCGATCCTTCATAGGCCGATCCTTCCTAGATTGCTACCCAATAGATTGCAACTTTCGACAGAAAAGGCGCCTCTCTGGGGCGCCTTTTCCTAATAACATCCGCAAAAAAAATCGTTAGATGTGACAGCTCACCATTCCTCGTTTTTCGAGGTAGCGCTGGTGGTACTCCTCTGCTCGCCAGAAGGTTGCCGATGAACATACCTGCGTTGTGATGGGATTGCGATAGGTGCCAGATGCGGTCAACTCAGCGATCTTGGCGCGGGCTTCGGCGACTTGCTGATCGCTGTCGGCGAAGACAACGCTGCGGTACTGTGTGCCCCAGTCGGGTCCCTGGCGGTTGAGCTGTGTAGGATCGTGCATCGCAAAGAATGCGTCCAGAAGAGACTCGTAGCTGATACGAGAGTTGTCGAAGGTGACTTGAACGACTTCCGCATGGCCAGTGCGGTCGGTACAAACATCTTTGTAGGTCGGGTGCTCGAGGTCTCCGCCTTCGTAGCCAACCGCTGTATCGATGACACCAATAATTTCATTGAATTTTGCTTCCACACCCCAGAAGCATCCT
>Ga0268266_10001753_pt1 | contig 24819 bp, 12 predicted proteins | sample KBSS13metaG_FD_190356 | JGI IMG/M metagenome (GOLD analysis project Ga0268266, IMG submission 190356) | Switchgrass rhizosphere microbial communities from Kellogg Biological Station, Michigan, USA - KBS S1-3 metaG (SPAdes) (version 2) | ecosystem: Host-associated > Plants > Roots > Rhizosphere... | reverse complement strand
TCTTCTTGTCCGCACCGCAGGACGCTTCCTTGCCCTTCTTGTTCATCGCGGCATGGTGCGCGCTCATTTCCGCCTTGTCGACGAAGCCGTCGCCATTGGTGTCGACGTCCTTGAAGTGCTCCTCGAGGTCGGCCATCTTCGCCGCCTTCGCTTCCTCCATCGACACCTTGCCGTCCTTGTTGGTGTCCATCTTCTCCACGCCGCACTTGCCTTCGCCACACTTGCCTTCGCCCGCTGCGGCGAGCATGTAGCCCGACGCAAGGTCGCTGGCCTGGAACGCCGGGCTGGCCGCGGCGAGCTGGCTCAGCGAAAGCGAACCGATGAACGCTGCGCCGATCGCGACGCCGAGGGTGTTGCGGATCTTGCTGGACATGCGAGTGATCTCCGTAAGTGACTTCGGGCTGCGCCCGTTGGGTTGCGCCGATGCGCCGGCGTCTTGCTTGGCCTACGTTAGTCGCTTTCGCGTTAACGCGGCGTATTCGACCCAGAGCGGCGCGAATCGATTGCTCGGTTCACCGCTGGCGGTGAACGGTTCGTCGATTGCTGCGCTGCAATGCGTCGCTACCTGCACAAGGACCGCGCACGAACCCGGATTCTTTCACGTCCGGATTGCAATCCGCCGACATGGGCACGCCACGGACCGGTTTCGGCAAATCCACCTTTCATCAGCGCAGCACGCGTACCTGCAATTGCGCATAGGCGCCGGTCGTCGCGAGCGCGGTGATGGTCTGCACGCCGGTTTCCGCGAAGGCATGCTCGAAAGCGGCGCTGCCGTGCGTGCTGCCGACCAGGCGGCCGTTGATCAGCCACAGCACGTCGCTGCCCGCACCGAGCGCGCGCAGGTGCAGGGTCGCCGGCGTGCTGCTGTTCGGCGCGCGCGCGATCGCACTGCCCTCGGCGACGCCGTCGATGCGGATCGGCTGGGTTGCGTCCAGGCCGTCATCGGCGCAACCACGCGCGAGCGTGGGCAGGGCGGCGCGTCGACGCAGCTCGCGCGGCAGCCATGGATAGGCGAGCGCGGGCCAGCGCGCAATGTCGATTTCGCGCGTGCGCTCGCGCGTGCAACCGCCACTGAGGCGGTCGCCGTTGCGCGCGTCGACGCGCAGGTGCACGAGGCCCGCGCTCCAGCTGTTCGAATCGCGCTCCGGCAGCGTCGGCGGGACCACGCCGTCGAGCACCCACGCGGCGTGCTTCTGATGGCACAGGTCCGGGCGCGCCGGATCGAATGCGAGGCCGAGCGGCCAGCAGACGTCGACTGCGCTCACGGCGGCCGGTGGCGGGTCCGGTGCCGCTCCCAAGGCGTTGCGCGGCAGACTGTCGACGACCTGGAACATCAATGGCAATGCGGTCACCGCGCCGTACTGTCCGGGCAACGGCGTTCCGTCCGGGCGCCCGATCCATACCGCGACCGTGTACTGGCGTGTCGCGCCGACCGCCCACGCATCGCGGAAGCCGTAGCTGGTGCCGGTCTTCCAGGCGACGCGCGGACGCGTACCGGGGTCGAACGTGCCCGGCGCATAGCCCGGGCGGGGATTCGCTTCGAGGATGTCGCGCACGATCCACGCGGCACCCTCCGAGAGGAGCCTGCGCTCGACCGTCGCATCGTCGCCGCGCAGGCGCACGCGCCCGGCGATGCCGCGGCGGTTGAACGCGGTATAGGCGCCGACCAGGTCTTCCATGCGTACGCCAACGCCGCCGAGGATCACCGACAGGTTCGGTGTCGCGCCGCGCGGCAGGCGCAGGTCGAGCCCGGCGTTCGCGAGGCGTGCGGCGAAGCGGGTCGGGCCGATGCGGTCGATGAGGTCGACCGCCGGAACATTGAGCGAGAGGCGCAAGGCTTCCGCCGCGCCGACCGGTCCGTTGTAGGCCATGTCGAAATTGCCCGGCCGATAGCCACCGCCGAACGATTGCGGCGCATCCACCAGCAGGCTTTCCGAATCGATCAGGCCGTCGTCGAGCGCGAGTCCGTACAGGAACGGTTTCAGCGTCGAACCCGGCGAGCGCCATGCACGCACCATGTCGACGTGGCCGAGGCGTTGCTCGTCGCCGAATTCCGCCGAACCGACATAGGCGCGTGCTTCCAGGGATGCGTTGTCGACGACGAGCAGGGCGGCGGACGTGCGTTCCGGCAGGCGCGCGAGGTAGTCGGTCACGCGCGCTTCGAGCGAGTGCTGCAGCTCGGCATCGATCGTGGTCGTGATGCGACGCTGCGTGGGGCGATCCGCGTGCAGGCGCTCGGCCAGCAGCGCTGCGCTCAGCGGCGGTTGCAATGCGCGAGCCGCGACCGACTCGACCATCGCATCATGCACTTCCGCCGCGCTCCACACGCCGAGGTCGGCCATGCGTGCGAGCACCTTGTCGCGTGCGCTGCGCGCAGGCTGCGCATTGCGATCGGGACGCAGCCGGCTCGGCATCTGCGGCAATACCGCGAGCAGTGCCGCCTCGGCATGCGACAGGCGCGACGCGGGCTTGCCGAGATATGCCCACGACGCCGCCTCGACCCCTTCGATCGTGCCGCCGAACGGCGCGCGATCGAGATACAGGGTCAGGATCTCCTGCTTGGACAGGTGCGCCTCGAGTTGGAGCGCGCGCAGCATCTGGCGCAGCTTGCCGAGCGCGCTGTGCGGCGTGCCGTCGAGAATGCGCGCGACCTGCATGGTCAGGGTCGAACCGCCCGATACGAGGCGGCGATGCACGACCCACTGGCCGAGCGCGCGCGCGAGCGCGAACGGATTCACGCCGGGATGGCGATGGAACCAGCGGTCCTCGTAGGTGAGCAGCGCCTCGACGTACAGCGGCGAAACGTCTTCGACGCGCACCGGGTAACGCCACACGCCGTCGCTGTCGGGAAATGCGCGCAGCGGCCGGCCGTCGCGCGCAAGCACGATCGTGCTGCCGCTCGACGGATCCGGCAGCGGCAGCGGGAACAAGCGGTCCAGCAACAGGGCGAGTGCGAGCAGGCACAGCAGGGTGATTACCGATCGCCGGAGGAACTTGCGTGCACGCAGGTTCATCGCCTCAGCCCTCCCCTTCAAGGGGAGGGTTGGGCGGGGATGGTGTTGCCCGCGCGACAAGGTGTCGATGGATCATTTCCAGTACGCCATCGATGTTTCCGAACACGTCGTTGTTCCAGAAACGCAGGACGATGAATCCAGCTTCTTCCAGAGATCGAGTGCGTGCCGCATCGTGCTCGACCGCATCGGCATGCTGGCTGCCGTCGAGTTCGATGACTACGCCACGTTCGAGGCAAACGAAATCGAGGATGTAGTCGCCGTAAGGATGCTGGCGACGGAACTTGCAGCGATCGAGCTGTCGGTCTTTCAATCGCTGCCACAGCGCGCGTTCTGCATCGGTCGCGTCGTTGCGTAGCCGACGCTGCAGACGCGCATCGAGGATGTGGCGGTTGGTTTGGCCTTTCATGCGCGCGCGTCGTGTGTCGAACACCATCCCCACCCCACCCTCCCCTTGAAGGGGAGGGCTCAACAGCGCCGGCTTCGCATTCAGCCCTCCCCTTCAAGGGGAGGGCGGGGTGGGGGATGGGTCTGCTTGGCTTGCTTCCATCCGGCATCAAGCTAAGGTTCGATCACCTTCACCGTCGAAGGCAGGCTCTTGCCGATACCGCGGACCTGCGGCATGTACATGTCCTCGACCAGCGGCGGCGGCACCTGGAACGTGCCCGGCGTGACCGCGCGCACGAGGTAGAACACGTGCGCGGTCTGGCCCTTGCCGAGGTTCAGCGCGGCGACGTAACGGTCGTCGCGGAATTCCTCGTGGCGCACTTCGGCCGCCTGTGCACGGTCGGTGATCGTGATGCCGTCGACGACGACGTCGGCCCACTGCTTCGCATCGGTGAGGTTGAAGTTCTCGATCTCGAGGCCGCCTGGCAGCAGGTCGACCAGCAACGCGTCCGGCATCGCTTCGCGCGCCTCGAGCTTGAGGCCGACGATGAGGCTGTCGCCCTCCTTCAGCGGAGCCGGTTCCCACGGCTTGCCATCGAGCGTGTAGAACTGGCGCTGGATCCAGACATGGTGGTCGTCGAACGCGGGCGCGGTCTTCGGGATGCCGGCGACATCGCTGCTGAGATAGAGCGGCAGGTCGCCCTGCGGCGTGAAGCGCACGCCCGATGCGAGTTCCGCCGCGCCGAACTCGCGACTCCACATGCGATCCGGGCTGATCTCGCTGCTGGTCGCGCCGATCGCGAGCGTGCCGGAGACGACCTTGTCGCCATCCGTGATCAGGGTCTTGCCGAGGCGGGCGAGCGCGATCTGCTCCTGCGTGCTGAGGTAGAGCCAGCGGAAGCCGTACTTGCGCTGCTGCGCGTCCGCCTGGTGGTCCTCGTTGACGAGCGAGCGCGCGAGGTCGAACACGCGGCCGTCGTACTCGGGCGTGGACAGGCCGTAACGATGCGCGAGCGCGATCATCAACGCCGTGTCGCGCAGGTTCGAACCGTAGTCGCCGAGATACCACGGTCGTTCGACCTTCTTCGCGAACGCTTCCTCCACCGCCTTCTTCGCGCGCGGCTCGTCGCCCATGAGCTTCAGCGCGACGCCGAGCTGGACCAAGGGCAGCGCGGTCACCGACTTGCCGCGCTCGTTGTCGTACAGCGCACGCAGGGTGCCGAGCGGGGCGCGGTTGACGCGCGCGAGCACGTAGCCCGAGTACGCTTCGTTGGCGAAGCGCAGGTGGTCGCTGTGTTCGTAGCCGTAGAACGGATGGCCGCCCGAGAGCAGGTCGTCGTTGAGGCGCTTCAACGCCTTCTGCAGCATTTCGTCAGGGACGAGGAAACCATCGTCGCGCGCGTCCTCGAGGAACTCGACCACGTACGGCGTGATGTACTCGTTGACGTAGCTGTCGCCGCCCCACATCGAGAAATGCCCGGACGGAATCTGCATCGAGGCGATGCGGCCGATCGCGGTGTCGACGCGTTCCTTGCGCTGGTCGGCGGGCAGGCCGTCGGTATGCAGGTTCTGCGCGGTCTTGTCGTCCAGCAGCAGGGCGCCGTAGCCCTTGCTGGTGGTCTGTTCGATACACCCGTACGGATACTTCAGCAGGTCGCGCAACGCCGAGGCGAACGGCAGCGGCGGCAGGCTCGACACCGTCAGGCGCGCGTCGATCGAATCGGCGAGCAGGCCGTCAAGCGCCTCGTTGCCGAACGTGACCGGGGCGAGCGTGTCGAGCGCACGCGCGCTCGAGCGCATCACGCTCGGCCAGGCCGCACGCACGACCATCTCGAAATGACGATCGACCTTGAGCTCGGCATTGCTGGCCTGGACATTGATCTTGCCGACGCCGTAGCCATCCAGTGCGCTCAGCGCGAACGTGAGGGTCGCCTTGGCGCCATCGGCGAGCTTGACCTTGCGTTCGCCCTTGTCGATCGCCAGCGGCTTCTGCGTGGTCACCTTGACCGCGAATTCGCGTTCGCTGCCGGAGAAGTTCTGCAGGTCGAGCGTCAACGCCGACTTGTCGCCAGGCGCGAGCACGCGCGGCGTCGAGATCTCGGCGACCAGCGGTGCGCGCACGATCGTCTCGGTGTCGTTGCCGCCGTACTGGTCCTCGCCGAACACCTGCGCGGTCACGCGCACGCTGCCGTTGAAGTCGGGCATCTTCAGCGCGACCTTCGCCTCACCCTTGGCGTCGAGCGCGACCACGCCGGAGAACAGGTCGACGGTCAGCACCTTGGCGGTCGGGCGACGCGCCTGCGGCAGCGCGGCGAGTGCCATGTCGCCGCCGTAGCGCAGCTTCGCGGTATTGCCGTCGAAACTCTCGATCACGCGACCGTAAAGGTCGTAGGCGTCGATGCCGAGCGCACGCTGCGCGAAGAACCACGCGTTCGCGTCCGGCCGCGCGAAGCGCGTGATGTTGAGGATGCCGACGTCGACCGCCGACACGGTCACATAGGCCTTCTTGCCGGCGAGCGCCGGCGCCTTGACCGTGACCGGCAGGTCGGTTTCCGGCTTCATCTGCTTCGGCGCGTCGATCGCCACATCGATCTTGCGGTTGGTACGGTCCATCGGTACCCAGGCTTCGCCGACCGCACGCGCGGGCGTGATCTTGTCGGTCGCCGAGCCGCCGCGGAACACGAGCGCGGTGACGTAGACGTCATGCCGCTCGAAATCCTTGGTGACCGGGATTTCGAACGTCGCGCCGGGCTTGGCATCGATGTTCTTCGTGTAGAGCAGGTGGTCGGACTCGACCAGCAGCATGCCGGGACCCGCCTGCGGCGGCGTGATCGTGACCTTGAGCGTGTCGCCCGCGTGATAGCTCGGCTTGTCGAGCGCGAGCTTGACCTTGTCCGGGCGCGCTTCCTTGCCGCGGTTCTCGTCGTTCCAGCTCCAGCCGGCGAAGAACGGCAGGCGCGTGGTCAGGCCGGTCGCGGGGTCGAGGATCTCGACGCGATAGTTGCCCCATTCGACCGGCACGTCGAACTTGGCGACCTTGCCGGCCTCGACGTCAATGTCGCGCTTTTCCGAATCCTCGTAGCGCTGCACGTACTCGAAGTGCCAGCCGCTTTCCTTGTCGAAGCTCCAGTGGTAGTCGCGGTATTCGCGCACGAGGGTCAGCTTGAGGTGCTGCCCGGCGAGCAGATCGCCCGCCGCATTGCTGCGGATCAGTTCGAAGCCGGCGCGCGCGCGCGCGTCCGAGCCTTCCTTGATGTCGAACAGCGGACGCAGGCCGACCAGCGCGTCGTTCGGCCACACCGTGCGCTTGAGCGTGCGCGTGACGGTGCGCCCGCCGCTCTCGTAGACGCTGCCCGACAACATCGCGACGATCGGCGTCGCGGGTTTGGCGCCTTCCGCGATCTCGACGTCCTGTTCGAGCTTGCCGTGCTCGTCGAGCGCCTCGTCGATGACATCTTTCGCTTCCTTCGGCAGTTCGATCGTGGGATCGCCGAAGAAGAAATCCTTGTGCGCCTCGACCGGATGCTGGTCGGCGGCGACCGTGAGGCGCGCGGTGAAACGATTGCCGGAGGCGGGCGCGCCATAGAGGTAGTCGCCCTCGACCGCGAGCTTGAGCGGTTCGCCCGGTTTTATCACCGCCTGCGTCGTTGCGAGGTCGAGTTTGAGGCGTTCCGGCAGGAACTCCTCGATGCGGAACGTGAGTCCCTGCGCGGCCTGCTTGTCCTTCGGGTCGGTGCGGAATTCGACCTGCCAGCGCCCGGTCGGCGCGTCCGCGGGGATCTCGCGCGACCACTCGAAGTAGTTGAGGTCCTTCGGGTCGAGCTTGGCCTCCGCATAGGTGCGGCCGTCGGGCTGCTTGAGGGTCACGAACAGCGGCTGCGGCTTGATCGGATGGCCGTCGTAGTCGCGCAGCAGCGCGGACAACGCGATCGTCTCGCCGGGACGGTACAGGTCGCGATCGGCCCAGGCGAACACGTCGAACCAGGTCTGCTTGCGCCCGGCCACCGCGAAGTCGGAGAGATCGAGCGCGGGCTGGTTGAACGGCAGCAACGAAACGTCGTTGCCGCTCTTCGCGACCAGCACCTGGTCGGCCTTCAGCTCGTACGCGAGCTGTGCATTGCCGTTCGCGTCGGTCTTGCCGGCGACGACGGATTCGCCCTTCGCGTCGAGCACCGACAGCTCGACGCCTTCCTGCGGCGAACCACTCTTGAGCGAGGCACTGTGCACGAACAGCGTGTCCTTGTAGGCGCGCGTGTGCAGGCCGATGTCGCTGACGAAGAAGTAACTGGTCTCGTAGTCGTCGTTGAACGTGCCCGCCGCCTTCATCACCGCGAAATACAGGCCGGGCTTCGCCAGTTCGGCGATGTTCTGGATCGGCAGGTAGTTGAGGCTGCGCTCGTTGTCCTTGCCGGGCAGGGCGAAGCGGTTCGAATACACCGAATCGGATATCTGCGCGACCGGCGATCCCGCCCGACCCCAACCGTAATGCGGGTCGAGTTCGTAGGAGCTGCGCTTGCCGTTTTTCTGGTAGGCGGCGAAGAAGTTCGCGAGTTCGTCGTCGTGCACGCGCAGGAACTCGACGTCGACTTCCTTGACGTTGACCGAGATCACCGGCAGGCCGCGCGTTTCGCGCGCCGGCAGCACGTTGCCCTGCGAGGCGAACGATGCATTCGGCTCCATCGGCCCGGTGTAGACGTCCTTGCGCACTTCGCTGCCGAGTGTCTTGCCGTCGGCGGCGGCGAGTTCCGGCTTTATCCGCACCGCGTAGCTCTGGTCGGCCTGCACGTACGGGAAGTGCAGGGTCTTGCCATCCTCGTCGAGCGACCAGCTGCCTTGCACCGCGGCGCCCTTCGGGTCGGTCACCGCGACCAGGGTGTCGAACGCCTGGGTGCCGACCAGCGCCTGGCTGAACTCGAGCGCGAGCGCGAGCTGGCCGTCATGCTGCTCGGCGCGCGCCGAGGCGAGCGCGAAGCCTTCGACCTTGTTCGGCTTCGCGGGCTCGGCCGCGACCGGCTTCTTGCTGCCCTGCACCTCGGGCGGCTTGTCGGACGGGCGGTTGCAGGCGGCGAGGGCGGCGATCGCCGCGACGAGCAGGGTCAGGCCGGCGAGTCGCAGGCGCGACACGGGCGAACGCAGTTCCATTGTGAATTCCCCGGTGGATGGCGATGGAAGTATACGCGGGCAAGCGTGACGCCCCGATGTGGCGACGCGCGGGCGAACGCTGGCGCAATGTAGCCGGAGCGGCGTCCGCGCGCGGGTGGCTATTCGCGAAATGCGCTACGGTTCGCGCTCGCTCCGTGATCGGTTCCGCACATGTCGACTGCCATCGTCTGGTTCCGTCGCGACCTGCGCCTCGCCGACCATCCGGCGCTGACGGAGGCGTTGCGAGCGCACGATGCGGTGCTGCCGGTCTACGTGCATGCGCCCGAGGAGGAAGCGCCGTGGCCTCCCGGCAGCGCGAGCCGCTGGTGGCTGCACCATTCCCTCGCGGCGCTCGACGCCGACCTCGCCCGTCGCGGCGCCTGCCTGCATCGGGTCGCAGGCCCTTCGCTCGATGCCTTGCGCCGGCTGGTCGCCGCGACGGGGGCCGATGCGGTGTACTGGAACCGCTTGTACGACCCCGCGACGACCGCGCGCGACGCGACCGTCAAGCAGGCGCTGCGCGCCGACGGGGTCGACGCGCGCAGTTTCAACGGTGCCTTGCTGATCGAGCCGTGGGACCTGCTGACCGGCGGCGGCACGCCGTACAAGGTGTTCACGCCGTACTGGCGCAACGCGCGCGCACGTCTGGAGCTGCGTCCGCCGCTTCCCGCGCCGCACCGGATCGACATGCCGCCGATCGAAGCGGGCGCGCCGTTGAAAGCGTTCGGGTTGTTGCCGCACATCGCCTGGGACGCCGGCCTCGCCGCCGTCTGGCAGCCCGGTGAAGCCGGCGCCGCGCAGCGCCTCGAAACGTTCTGCGCCGTCGCCGTCGCCGACTATCCAGGCGAGCGCGACATCCCGTCGCTCGAAGGCACGACGCGGTTGTCTCCGCACCTGCACTTCGGCGAAGTCTCGCCGATGCAGGTCGCCTGGGCGCTGCTCGATGCCGCGCGCGAAAGCGCGGCCGCCGGCGGTGCCGAAAGCTGCCTGCGCGAACTCGGCTGGCGCGAATTCTCGCAATACCTCATCCACCATTTCCCGCATTCGACCGTGCGCAATCTCAATCCGCGCTTCGACGCATTCGAGTGGTGTGACCCCGATCCGGCTTCGCTCCGGCGCTGGCAGCGCGGGCGTACCGGCATTCCGATCGTCGACGCCGGCATGCGCGAACTGTGGACGACGGGCTGGATGCACAATCGGGTGCGCATGCTGGTCGCATCGTTCCTGACCAAGAACCTGCGCGTGCACTGGTCGCATGGCGCGCGCTGGTTCTGGGACACGCTCGTCGATGCCGATCTCGGCAACAACACCCAGGGCTGGCAATGGACGGCCGGTACCGGCGTCGACGCCTCGCCGTATTTCCGCGTGTTCAATCCGGTCACGCAGGGCGAGCGTTTCGATCCGGACGGCACCTACGTGCGGCGCTGGGTACCGGAGCTCACGGATTTTCCCGCAGGCGCGATCCATGCCCCATGGCGCGATCCGGTGCGCCTCGGCGCCAGCAACTACCCGGTGCCGATGCTCGATCTCGCGGCAACGCGCCAGAGCGCGCTCGACGCGTACGGCAGCCTGCGCGGCTGAACGCGCCGGGGCGTCGCCTCGCTCGCGCAACGACGCTATGATCGGGTCGGCGCCGCGGCAACTCGGCTCGGCGCAATACGGCGCGCCCGCGCTGGTCCGCGCCGATTCCACGCATGCCATCGCCGATCACCTATCGCTTCGACGACTTCCGACTCGATCGTTCCGCGCGCGAACTGCGCCGCGGCGATGTATCGCTGACGGTGCCCACGCGCGTCTTCGACTGTCTCGTGTATCTGATCGAGAATCGCGATCGCGCGGTCGGCCGCGACGAACTGGTCGCTGCCCTGTGGGGGCGCGTCGACGTCTCCGACGCGCAGCTCGGCCAGATCGTGCTGCGCGCACGTCGCGCGATCGGCGACGACGGCAATGACCAGCGTTATATCCGCACGATGCCGAAATTCGGCTATCGCTGGCTCGTCGACGTCGAGGTCGTCGCCCCGACGCCATCCGCCTCGCCGCCGCCATCGCCGACGACCGGCACGGAGTCCGTGGTCCCGGCGATGCCTCGGTCGGATGAGCCGCCGGAGGCGGACGTCGCGCCTGCGATGGTGCTGCCAAACCGCTCGCTCCGCGGATTGTGGACCGCGGTCGCGACCGTCGCCGTGGTGTCCTTTGTGGTCTTCGGCTGGCTCGCCTGGCGTTCACCCGCGCCGCAGCGACCCGATGCCGCGGTGACGCTCGCGGCTGTGGTGCGGCCGCTCGAGGTGACGGCAACGCCGCCGCAGGAATGGCTGCGCCTCGGCGGAATGGATGCGATCGCGGTGCAGCTGCGTTCCGGCGGCTTGCGCGTGCCGCCGAGCGAAGCGGTACTCGCGGCATTGCACGCCGGCGGCGCCGCGGCGGACGCCGACCAGCGCCTGCGCGAGGCGACTGGAGCGGACCTGCTTGTGGAAGGCGATGTCGCGGTCGCCGCGCAAGGCTGGCACGTCGTATTGCGCGCCCGGCCCGCGAAGGGTGAAGCGATCGAGGCCACGGCGGACGGTGTCGATGTTTTGCCGACCCTGCGCGGCGCCGCGGATCGCCTGCTGGTGCGGCTCGGCCGCATCGCGCCGGACGAGGTCCGACCCGATGCCGCCCTCGACGAGACCCTGCAGCGCGCGAATGCGGCGATGCTGGCGAACCAGCTCGAGGTCGCGCGCGCGATCCTGCTGCATGCGCCGGCGCTCGCGCAGGCGGAGCCGCAACTGCGCTATCGCCTGGCGCAGGTGGACTTCCGCGCGGGCGACCTGGATGCGGTCGAACGGGCACTGGCCTCCCTGCTCGAGGACGAGCCCCCGGCCAAGGATCCCGCGCTGCGCGCCGGTGCGCTGACCGGCCTCGGCACCGTGAATCTCAACCGCGGCGACTATGCGCAGTCCGAAAGGAACTTCGCTGCGGCGATCGCAGAGGTCGAGGCGTGGCATCGACCGCTCGAACTCGGCCAGGCTTACGGCGGGCGCGGCGCCGCTCGCGCGGCGCAGGGACGCTATGCCGAAGCGCTGCAGGACCTCGCGCGCGCGCGCATCGAACTGCAGCAGGCGGGCGATGCTCCGGGCCAGGCGCGCCTCGACATGGTCGAGGGCGAGCTCGAATTGCAGCGCGGGCGGATCGAGGCGGCGCAGACCGTGCTTGCGCGGGCAGCCGGCGTGTTCGAGCGCTTCAATGCAGTCAATGAACAATTGCATACGCTGTCCATGCTGCTCGCCTGCCGCGAGCGCGTGCTCGACCACGCCGGTGCGCTCGCATGGAGCGAGCGCGCCTGGACCTTGCGCGCGCGCGTGCGCGACCCGCAGCTGCGGATGCAGATGCTCGCCGATCGTGTCGACGTCCTGTATGCCCTCGGTCGCATCGTCGAGGCCGGCGCGCTGCTTGCGGAGTCGAGCGGCGAAAGCGTGCCGCGCAATCCCGAGTACGCACTGCGGATCGCGCGCGTGCGCGCCGAACTCGCGCTTGATGCGCAGCACTGGGGCGACGTGGCTGAGATTGCGGCGACGGCGTTGGCGGGCGAACACACGCCCGAGATTGCCGCCTTGCGAGCATGGTTCCGCGTCGCGCGAACGCGCGCGCTGATTGCGCTGGACCGCTCGAAGGAGGCCGCCTTCGTGCCCGAGGCCGACCCTACCGACGACCGCAGCGCCGCCTTCGAAGCGCTCGCGCAGGCTCTGATCGATGCCGCCGCCGGCAAGGGAGACGTCGCGGCCAGCGGGTTCGCGCGCGCGCTCGCACACGCCGATGTCGGTGGCGTCGGCGATGATCTCGTCACGGTCGTCGGCGCCTACGGTCGTTGGCAGCTCGCGCAAGGGCGCGATGCGGACGCGCAGGCGACGATCGGTCGCGTCTCCGTCTGGGGTGACCGCGACTATCGCTGCGCCGAGCTGCAGCTCGAGCTGTTCCATCACCTGCATGCGGCAGCGCCGTGGTACCAGGCACTTGCCCAGGCCGAGCGCCTTGCCGGCGAACGCGTCATCCCTGCCGCACTGCGCCATCCTCCCGGCACCTGAGCGCCGTTCACAGCACGCGCAGTGTGCTGATCCCTCGGGCAAATCTTTTCGTAACGTGAAAGCAACGGCTTTCGAGTGCTTGGCCGCGCCGGGTACGCGATCGTCTCCGGCCTAGCCGTCGGCGGGACTCCCCGTTGGTCACAACGCCTGCCGGCGGCACCTTTGTCGATACTCCGGAGGGGAATGATGCCGCTTCATCCGATCGGTCATGCGCGGCGCGCCGCGCGGTCGTCCGCACTCGCGTTCATCGCCGCGTTCTTCATCCCGCTCGCGTCAGCGGCGGCGCCTGTCGCAGCCGCGCATGGAGGCGTGATCGCCGGCAATGCGGGCTGGACGCAGGAGGCGAAACTGCTCGCCGACGTCGCGGCGAACAACGACTACGCCGGGCGTGCGGTCGCGATCAGCGGCGACACCGCTGTCGTCGGTGCCGCGGGTGCCGATGTCGGCGGCAACGACGGGCAGGGCGCCGCATTCGTCTATGTGCGCAGCGGCGGGGCCTGGACCCAGCAGGCGCGCCTCGTCGCCGGCGACGGCGTCGGTGGCGACGAATTCGGTTTCTCGCTCGCGATCTCGGGCGAGCGCATCGTCGTCGGTGCGCGATTCGCGGCGATCGGCGGTATCGCCGGGCAAGGCGCGGCCTATGTGTTCGAGCGTTCCGGCACGAGCTGGACCCAGCAGGCGAAGCTGTCCGCGGCCGATGGCGCCGCATTCGACGGTTTCGGCAACGCCGTCGCGATCGACGGCGACATCGTTGTGGTCGGTGCGCAGAACGCCGCGGTGAACGGCAATGCGAACCAGGGCGCGGTGTACGTGTATGCATTCGACGGCGCCTGGAACTTCGAATCCAGGCTTGCTGCATCGGACGGTGCCGCCTGGGTGCAATTCGGACGCGCGGTTTCGGTGCGTGGCGACAGCGTGCTCGTCGGTGCGGTATCGGCGACGGTCGGGGCGAACCAGGGACAGGGCGCTGCATACGTCTACGCGCGCGACGGCGCCAGCTGGAGCGAGCGCGCGCGCCTCGTCGCCGACGATGGCGAGGCCTGGGACGGTTTCGGTGGTGCCGTCTCGCTCGATGCGGGTCAGGCGATCGTCGGCGCCTCGTCGAACGGCATGGCCGGTCAGGGCGCGGCGTACGTGTTCACCGGCAGCGGAGCCGACTGGATCCAGCAGGGCAAGCTCTCCGCGAGCGACGCATTCAACGGCGACGGCTTCGGCACATCGGTCGCGTTGTCGGGCGGCACCGCGATCGCGGGTTCGCTGTTCTCCGACCTCGTCGTCGCGCAGAACGCGGGAGCCGCCTACGTCTACACGCGCACGGGCGGCACCTGGTCACAGCAGGCGAAACTCGTCGCGGCGGATGCTTCGGACGGCGCCGAATTCGGCATCGGCGTCGCACTCGACGGCACCACGGCGCTCATCGGCGCGGAGTTCGCGAGCGGCGCGGACGGCTGGACCGGCGCAGGCTACGCATTCTCGGCGAGCGCGGGCACGTGCACGACACCGTTGACCGAAGCGTTCGACGGCGTCGCCGCGCCCGCCTTGCCGTCCGGCTGGAGCGTGACTTCCGCGCAAGGTGGGAACGCGTGGTGGACCGTTGCCGACGCGGTCGACAGTGGCCCGAACGCCGCCTTCGCCGCGGATCCTTCGTCACCGTCGGATACGTATCTCGACGCACCCGTGATCGTGCCGCAGGCAGGTGCAATGCTGGCGTTCCGCCAGCACTACGATCTCGAATCGACCTACGACGGCGGCGTGCTCGAGATCGCGATCGCGGGCGGAGCCTTCCTCGATTTCGTCGACGCCGGCGGCAGCTTCATCGAGGGCGGTTACGCCGACACGATGATCGGCAGCAGCGTGATCGCGGGTCGTGCGGCGTGGACCGGCGACAGCGGCGGATACGTGACGACGCGCGCGAACTATCCGCCGGCGGCGATCGGCCAGCCGGTGCGCCTGCGCTGGCGCGTCGCGAGCGACGTCAGTGCGGCAGGCAGCGGATGGTGGGTCGACACGGTCTCGTTCGGCTGCAGCGACGTGCCCCAGGCACACGCGCAGGTTTCACCGCTGCAGTTCGCCTTCACGCTCGCACCGGGCGGCAACGCTTCGGATACATTGCATGTCGGCAACGGCGGTGACGTGGGCAGCATGCTTTCGTTCGCGATCGGCGAGAGCGGCGGGATGTGCGCGACGCCCGCGGATGCGCCTTGGCTCACCGCGACGCCACCCGGCGGCGACGTCGCTGCGGGCGCGACGCAGGAGGTCGGTGTGAACGTCGATGCGACCGGCCTTGCGGCAGGCATGCACATGGCAACGCTGTGCGTGCAGACGTCCGACGCCTCCAACGCGATGCTGGCGGTGCCGGTGACCTTGAACGTGAGCGGCAGCGACCCCGATTTGATCTTCGCCGACGGTTTCGACACGCCATGAACGCATCGCAGATGAGCCGCTCCTGCATCCACGTCCTCCTCGCGCTGTTTGCGTCCCACGCCGCCGCCGGTACTCCCGGCATTGAGCTCGCACTGACGCTGTCGACCGATACGACGCCCGGTGCGTGCGGCGACCAGGCGAGCCTCAGCGTGATGACGGGTACCGAGATCAACTACTGCTACGTGCTGACCAACCACACGGGCGAGACGCTCGCGTTCGTCACCGCCGAGCAAGACGACATCGGCCGGTTCAAGATGCTCGAACCGCAGACGATCGCACCGGGCGGCAGTTATCAGTACAACCGTATCGCCGTCGCGCTCGAATCGCAGCCGGTACAGACGCGCTGGACCGCGTTCCCGGTCGCGCCCGACTACACGTTCGCGCAGAACGATCCGGACCAGCTGTTCGCCGACGGCTTCGACGGCGCGGTCGCGGTCGGTCCGCGCTACGCATTCGTCGAGATCGGCGAAACCGGCACGCCGCTCGCGATCGATCCTTCGCGCAACGCGACGGCGGCCGTGCCGATCGGCTTCCCGTTCACCTACTACGGCATCATGGCGGACACCGTCGCGGCCGGCATCAATGGCGGCGTGCTGTTCGGCGTCGATGCGGGCTACCTGCCGTACAGCCCGACGCCGTTGCCGGCGACGACGCTCGGCCCGGCGCTGCTGCCCTGGTGGGACACGTTCTTCCAGTCGCCAGGCACGGTTTATGCGCAAACGTTGGGTGATGCGCCGGATCGACGCTTCGTGGTCGAATGGAAGGACAACCTGCGTTTCCCGGCGACGCCGGACGGGGTCACGTTCGAACTCGTGCTGCACGAAGCCGATGGCACGATCGACTTCCAGTACGAGGATTCGTCGTTCGGCGACGCGCAATACGACCACGGCCTGTGGGCGACCGCGGGACTCAATTCTGGCGCGCTGCCCGCGCAGACGTTCTCGCGCAACGCCGCCCACCTGCAGGACGGGCTCGTGGTGCGCTACACGCCGACACCGGTGAGCGCGTATGCTGCATCGGCGAGTGCCGAGCTCACGGTTGGAAAGCCGATCATCCAGGTCACGCCCGCCGCCATCTCGGCGAGCGTGGCAGTGGGTGCATCCACGACCGCGAGCCTCGCGGTCGGCAACATCGGCACCCTGCCGCTCGGCTGGGGCATGGGTGCGGCGGCGACGTCCGCGCCTGCACGTCCAGCGCCGTTGCCGGGGCCGCTCGGCGCGACCTTGCCCGCGTATGCATTCGACCAGTGGCCGACCGATCCGCCGCTCGTCACGTTCGACGTGCGCAATCCGGATCCGATCGTTCCGGTGTTCTACGGCATGCGCCGCATCGCCGCGGCCGACTTCGCCGGCAACGACTTCGGCACCGTGTATGCGATCGACCACTGGCAGAACGAACTGCTCGCGGTGCAGACGACCGACTGCGCCTGCATCGACCAGTTCGTGCACATCGGCTGGACGCCGCCCGCGCCGGAGGAGGATTGGGTCGGCATGCACTACGACGCGACCAGCAACCGCTTCTGGGGCGTCTCCTTCGGCGGCTTCGAACGGCGCACATCGCACCTGCTGCGCATCGATCCCGCGACCGGCGCGTCCACCATCGTCGGCGCAATCGGCGGCATCGATGATCCGCAGCTCGGCACCCAGGTGCAGGCGATCGCGGTCAGCCCGGAAGGCCTGCTCTACGGCATCGATGGCGTCACCAGCAGCCTCGTCGCGATCGATCGCAACAGTGCGCGTGCGAGCGTGATCGGCCCACTCGGCTTCCAGGTGGCCGGTGTCGACATGGACTTCGACGATGCGACGGGCACGCTCTACCTGCTCGCCGGCGATGCCGCGCAACAGGCTGAAAGCGTCTATACGGTCGACGTGGCGACCGGTCACGCGACGCGGGTCGACGTGGTCGGCCCCGACGGTCGCTCGAACGGCCTCAGCGCGTTCGCGATCGCGAGCGTCGGCCCGTGCAACATGCGCGACCCGGTGCCGTGGCTGCACTGGGATATCGGCGGCGGTGCAGCCATGCCGGGCCAGGCGAATGATGTCACGCTCACTTTCGACGCGACCACATTGTCGCCGGGTATCCATACGGCGGATCTGTGCATCGACAATGGCGACAACGCACATCCACGCGTGATCGTCCCGATCACGCTCGAAGTCACGGCGCCCTGACGCCGCGAACGGCGGCGCCGACCGTTCGCCGGTCGGCGCCGTCCGTACCATGGTTCCCCGCGTGCCCGGTTCGCGGGATCCGATTCGCGACCACGAGAACGCGGCCGCGCAGGCGCGTTCAATCGCGCTTGATCCATTCGACCCGCGATGAACCGTGGCGGTCCTCCACGAGCAGGCCCTGCAACGCAGGCAGCCAGCTCCCGAGCGCCAGATCGAATTGCCACGGCGGATTCACGATCGCAAGACCGCAGCCATTGAGGCGCAATCCCGAATTGTCCGGATGCAGCAGCAGTTCGGCGACGAGCACGTCGGCCTTGCCGGCGTTGCGGTGCAGCCAGCGGTGAAACGGCAGGATCGTCTCGCGCAGCTTGATCGGGTACCACACAGCATAGGTCGCGTTCGGCCAGCGCGTGAACGCATGCGCGAGAGCTTCCTGGATCTGCACGAACTCGCCGGCCTGTGCTTCGAACGGCGGATCGATCAGCACGAGCCCGCGCTTCTGCGGCGGCGGCAGCAACGCCTTCATCGCCGCGTAGCCGTCGCGGACATGCACGGCGCAGCGCGCATCGCCCGCCAGCGCCTTGCGCAGTGCTGCAGCTTCCTCTTCCTGCAGCTCGCACAGGATCGCCCGGTCCTGTTCGCGGAGAAGCCGTTGCGCGATCAGCGGCGAGCCGGGGTAGCAGATGACGCCGGACTCGCCCGGCGGCTGGAACGTGCGCACGACATCCACGTAGCGCTGCAGGGCCATCGGCAGGGCGGGGGCGTCGAGCAGGCGCTGCACGCCGTCGGCATGCTCGAGCGTCTTGGATGCCTGTTCGCCGCGCAAGTCGTACATGCCGCGCGCGGCGTGCGTGTCGACGTAGCAGAGCGCTGCCGGCTTCGCCTGCAGGGCGTCGAGCAGGCCGATCAGCGCGGCGTGCTTGAGCACGTCGGCGAAGTTGCCGGCATGGAAGGCGTGGCGGTAGTTCATGGGGGCGCGTATCATTGTCGTTCGTGACGCATCCATTCGCCAGCCCGTTGTTTCGCCTCTCCGACCTCGCGCGCTGGCGCGTCCTGCGCGTGCTCGCCTGTGTGCTCGCGCTGTCGCTCGCAGCGAGCGGCTTCGCCTCCGCGGCGACCCCGTCGCATGCAGCCGTGGCGAAGCCTGCAGATGCCGCCGGCTGTGCGCACCATGCGCAGGCCCAGGCAGCGAAGCCTGTGCACCACGCAGACGGCTGCTGCGGCAAGGCCTGCGCCTGCGCTTTCGCGCACGCCCTCGGCCTGGCCGCTGCATCGTCGATGGCCGCGCATGCGCCGACGCGCGCATCGATACCGCTGCCGCTGCGCGAAAGCGTTCACGCGCGCGGTGTGCCGCCACCGCTTCGACCTCCGATCGCCTGATACGGCACATCGTCGTGCAAGCGTTCGCTGGCCTCGTGCCGGCGGGCGCGCGTCGTTCATGGGACGGCAATACGTCCCGCCGTATCGGATTTCCACATGACTTCGTTCCCTGGCCGTCATGGCCGTCCACTGTCGTTGCCGTCGCGCCGCCGCTTCGTGCAAGGCATCGCCGGCGGCGCACTCGCGCTCGCCTGCGGCTGGCCGCGCCTGCGCGCGCGCGAACAACCGGGCGTGCTCACCGGCAACACGTTCGATCTCGAGATCGGTGAGAGGACCGTCGAATTCACCGGTCATGCGCGCAGCGCGGTCGTCGTCAACGGCGGCCTGCCCGGTCCGCTGCTGCGCTGGCGCGAGGGCGACACCGTGACCTTGCGCGTGCGCAACGCGCTGGCCGAGCGCAGCTCGATCCACTGGCACGGCATCGTGCTGCCGGCCGACATGGACGGCGTGCCCGGGCTGTCCTTCATGGGCATTCCGCCCGGCGGCAGCTACACCTATCGCTTCACGGTCAACCAGGCCGGTACCTACTGGTACCACAGTCATTCGCGCTTCCAGGAGCAGCTCGGCCTGTATGGTCCGATCGTGGTCGAGCCGCGTGGCGGCGAGCGTTTCGCGGCGGATCGCGAGCACGTCGTGCTGTTGTCGGACTGGAGCGATACCGACCCCGAGCACATCTACGCGACACTGAAGAAGAGGAGCGACTACTACAATTTCTCGAAGCCGACTGCGGCGGACTTCCTGCGCGACGCGCGTGCGCGCGGTATCGGAGCGGCGCTCGACAAGCGCGGCATGTGGAACCGCATGCGCATGAACCCGAGTGATCTCGCCGACGTCTCCGGTTACGTCTACACCTACCTGATGAACGGCATGACGCCGGCATCGAACTGGAGCGGCCTGTTCGAGCGCGGCGAGAAAGTGCGCCTGCGTTTCATCAATGGCGCCTCGATGACGTTCTTCGACGTGCGCATCCCGGGCCTCAAGCTGCGCATCGTCGCGCACGACGGCCAGGACATCGAACCCGTCAGCGTCGACGAATTCCGCCTCGCCCCGGCGGAAACCTGCGACGCAATCGTCGAACCTGCCGAAGATCGCGCCTACACCGTGTTCGCGCAGGCGATGGACCGCTCCGGCCATGCGCGCGGCACGCTCGCGCCGCGCGCCGGCATGCAGGCCGAAGTGCCCCCGCTCGACGCTCCGGTGCTGCTGACCATGGGCGACATGATGGGCGCGATGGATCATGGCGCGATGTCGGGCATGAAGGGCATGGAGGGCGGCTGCGGCGCGAACATGGGCAACGGCATGGACCACTCGACGATGTCCGGCATGCAGCACGGCGCGCGCAACGACGTGCGCCATGCGCCGGCCGAATCCGGGGCATTCGTCGACATGCGCGTCGACACGCCGCGCACGAACCTCGACGATCCGGGCATCGGCCTGCGCGACAACGGCCGGCGCGTGCTGGCCTACGCCGACCTGCATTCGCTGACCGCGCCGATCTCGCCCGACGTGCAGCGCGATATCGAGCTGCACCTGACCGGCCACATGGAGCGTTACGTGTGGAGTTTCGACGGGCAGAAATTCTCCGATGCCGAACCGCTGCGCCTGCGCCACGGCGAACGCGTGCGCATCACGCTCGTCAACGACACGATGATGACGCACCCGATCCACCTGCATGGCATGTGGAGCGAACTGGAAACACCGGACGGCGATTTCCTCGCGCGCAAGCACACGGTCGTGGTGCAGCCTGCGCAGAAGCTCAGCTATCGCGTCAGTGCCGACGCGCTCGGACGCTGGGCCTATCACTGCCATCTGCTGTATCACATGGAAGCGGGCATGTTCCGCGAAGTGGTGGTCGCGTGAGCATCCGTCGCCTCGCCTTGCCGCTGGTCGCGTCGCTCGCCGCGTTCGCCGTGCACGCGCAGGACGCGCACGAGATGCACGACGCCCATGCCACCAACGCCGACGGGAGTTCGCGCGACGCTTCCTCCGTTCATCCTGAGCGCAGGCCGCAGGCCGGAGGCGAACGACCTGCCGATCCGTCGACGCCCAAGCGCGAAGCGCATGCGCACCAGGCGCCGGACGCGCGCAGCAGCGATGCGCTTGCGCCCTCCGGCCACGTCGCGCCATCGCGTCCGCAGCACGAAATGGGTTCGATGACCGCCGCGGAGATGGTCGACGTGATGGGCATGGACGACCGCGCGTACTTCGGCCTGGTCGCATTCGACCGCTTTGAGTACGTCGATGGCAGCGATGCGCACGCACTGGCCTGGAGCGGGCGCGCAAGCGTTGGCGGCGATGTTGATCGCTTCGTCCTGCGCAGCGAGGGCGCGCATGCGAACGGTTCGTTCGAGCGCGCGGATGCGGAGCTGCTGTGGAGTCACGCGCTCGCCCCGTTCTGGGACAGCCAGGTCGGCGTGCGGCGCGATTTCGGCGAAGGCCCCGACCGCACCTGGGCTGCGTTCGGCGTGCAGGGCCTCGCGCCATACTGGTTCGAGGTCGGCGCGACCGCCTACCTCGGCGAGCAGGGCAGGACCGCGTTGCGGGCGGAAATCGAGTACGAACTGCTGCTGACCCAGCGTCTCGTGCTGCAGCCGCGCCTCGAACTGAATGCCTACGGCAAGCGCGATCCGCTCGCGCGCAGCGGCGCGGGATTCTCCGATGCGGAAATCGGCCTGCGCCTGCGTTACGAGATCCGCCGCGAGTTCGCGCCGTACATCGGCGTCGAGCGTCATCAGCGCTTCGGTGGCAGCGCCGACTATGCGCGCGCCGATGGTCACGACGTGGTCGACACGCAGTGGGTGGCCGGCATCCGGTTTTGGTTTTGAGGTCGGACGGGTCGGGCTGGCAGGGCGGGTCGAGCTGCGCAGCGGCGAGTCCCGCCGGCCCCCGACCTTTCGTTGGACGTCGGAATGGTGCCACTCGTCTTGCTCGTACCGTCCTGCCGGCAGCGAGTCCCGCTTTCGCACGCTGCACGCCATCCGCCGCCGGCCATCGTCAACCCTTATCATGCCGCCATGCCCCGCAAGTCCGCCCCGCCTCCGCGCAGCCTGTTCGCCGAACCCGAAGGCCTGAAGCCGCTTGCCGAACGCATGCGTCCGCGCTCGCTCGACGAAGTCGTCGGCCAGCAACGCCTGCTCGGCGCGACCACGCCGCTGCGGCGCGCGATCGAGGCCGGCCACGTCCATTCGATGATCCTGTGGGGACCGCCCGGTTGCGGCAAGACGACGCTCGCGCTGCTGCTCGCGAAGTACGCCGATGCGGAGTTCCGCGCGATCTCTGCGGTTCTTTCGGGCCTGCCCGACGTGCGCACCGCGCTGGCGGAGGCCGAGGTGCGTTTCGCGCAAGGGCGGCGCACGGTGTTGTTCGTCGACGAGGTGCACCGCTTCAACAAGCTGCAGCAGGACGCGTTCCTGCCGCACATCGAGCGCGGCGTGATCGTGTTCGTCGGCGCGACCACCGAGAACCCGTCGTTCGAGCTGAACTCCGCGTTGCTGTCGCGCTGCCGCGTGCACGTGCTCGATGCGGTTCCGGCCCGCGCGATCGAACAGGCGCTCGAACGCGCGCTGCACGATGCCGAACGTGGCCTCGGTGCGCAGAAGCTCGAAGTCGATGCCGCCGCGATCGCGACGATGGCGCAGGCCGCCGACGGCGACGTGCGGCGCGCGTTGACCTTCCTCGAAATCGCCGCCGAACTCGCCGGCGACGGCGCCATCGACGAAGCGACGCTCGAGCAGGTACTGGCCGATCGCACGCGCCGCTTCGACAAGGGCGGCGAGCAGTTCTACGACCAGATCTCGGCCCTGCACAAATCGGTGCGCTCGTCCGATCCCGATGCGGCGCTGTACTGGCTCACGCGCATGCTCGACGGCGGCTGCGACCGCAGCTATCTCGCGCGGCGCATGACGCGCATGGCGGTCGAGGACATCGGTCTCGCCGATCCGCGCGCATGGCGGATGGCGCTCGATGCGTGGGAGACGTTTGATCGCCTCGGCAGCCCCGAAGGCGAACTCGGCCTCGCCGAGCTCGCGCTCTACCTCGCGGTCGCGCCGAAGAGCAATGCTGCATATGCGGCATTCAACGGCGTGCGCGAAGCCGTGCGCGCGAGCGGCACGCTCGAGGTGCCGATGCACCTGCGCAATGCGCCGACGAAGCTCATGAAGGGCCTCGGGTACGGCAAGGGCTATCAGTACGACCATGACGCCGACGGCGGCGTCGCACTCGACCAGCAATGCCTGCCCGACGCGCTCGCCGGGGATACGTTCTACACGCCGACCGATCGTGGCCTGGAAGGCAAGTTCCGCGAAAAGCTCGAGGCGTTGCGCGCGGCGCGACGTGCCGCTCGCAAAGGGTAGGTCGCGCGGGCGATTGCCGGCAATGGCGAGGCCGTGGGAGCGACTTCAGTCGCGATGCCTCCATCCACAGAAGCATCGCGGCTGAAGCCGCTCCCACAGAATGCATCTCACCGCACGCTCGCGTCGATCAGCCGCTCCGCCATCGCGACGAGCACGCGTGCGGGACCGCCCTTGCCGAACAACTGGCCGCTCGCGAACGTGCCTTCGATCAGCAGCAGCAGGCCGTCGCCGAGCGCCTGCGGATCGCGCGCGCCCATCGCCTTCGCCATCGCGACGAGACGTGCGCGCAGCGCGCGCTTGTTCGCTTCGGCGACCTTGCGCGCGGGATGCACCGGGTCCGGGTATTCGACCGCCGCATTGGTGAGCCCGCAGCCGCGATAGCCGTCCTTCGACGCACGTTGCGCGAGGCCTTGCAGGTAGGCGCGCAGTTGCGCGCGCGGATCGCCGGCATGACGTTCCGCACCCGCGTCGAAGCGCTGCCAGAACGCCGCGTCGTAGTCCTGCAGGTAGGCCGCCGCGAGTTCGTCCTTCGAGGCGAAGCTGCGGTACAGGCTCGGCTTGGTCACGCCGGCGCGGTTGACGATCTCGTCGACGCCGATCGCGCGGATGCCCTCGTTGTAGAACAGCTCCTGCGCGCTCTCGCGTATGCGGTCGATCGCGCGCGGGGCAGGGCTGGCGGCAGCCGGTTGCGGGTCGGGTCTGGAAGTCTTCATCGATGGCCCTTGCGTTGATACGTACCGGTCAGTAACATCGCGGTCCGTCCAGTACGTACCGGTAAGTAACATCATGATAGCGCTCGCCCGCCGGCTTGGCCAGAACTACGCCTTCGTGGCGACTGCCGTGGTATTCCTCGCCCTGCTCGTCGCGGCCGGCCTGCGCTCGACCCCGGGCGTGCTGATCGTGCCGCTCGAGCAGGCGTTCGGCTGGCCGCGCGACGTGATCTCGCTGTCGGCCGCGATCGGCATCTTCCTGTACGGGCTCGTGGGTCCGTTCGCGGCGGCATTGATGCAACGCTTCGGCATCCGCACGGTGCTGGTCGGCGCGCTCGCGCTGATGTCCGCGTCGACCGCGGCGAGCGCGTTCATGACGTCGCCGCTGCACCTGATCCTCACCTGGGGTGTCTTTACCGGCATCAGCTCCGGCTGCGTCGCCGTCGTGCTCGGCGCGGCCGTGGTCAATCGCTGGTTCGTCGCGCGACGCGGCCTCATGATGGGTTTGCTCACCGCGAGCGCGGCGACCGGAACCCTCGTCTTCATGCCGGCGATCGCCGCGCTGGCGCAAATGAGCGGCTGGAAGCCCGTGGTGTGGACCGTCGCCGCCGCCTGCGCGATCCTGATACCGCTTGTGCTATGGCTGCTGCCGGAGCGCCCGCAGGACGTCGGGCTGCGCGCGTATGGCGCGACCCCGGACACGCCACTGCAGGCCGCATCGAGCGGCAACCTGCTCGAGGCGACCTTCGGTGCATTGGTGCGTGCATCGCGCAACCGCAACTTCTGGTTCCTGTTCGCGACGTTCTTCATCTGCGGCTTCACCACCAATGGCCTGATCGGCACGCATTTCATCGCTCTGTGCAGCGATCGCGGCCTCGCCGAAGTGCAGGCCGCCGGCCTGCTCGCCGCGATGGGTGCGTTCGATCTCGTCGGCACCACCTTGTCGGGCTGGCTGACCGATCGCTACGACCCGCGCAAACTGCTGTTCGTCTACTACGGTCTGCGTGGCCTGTCGCTGGTGTTCCTGCCGTTCTCGGATTTCTCGTTCTACAGCCTCGGCGTGTTCACCGTGTTCTACGGCCTCGACTGGATCGCGACCGTGCCGCCGACCCTGCGCCTCGCGAACGAGGCATTCGGCGAACGCGACGCGCCGGTCGTGTTCGGCTGGATCGTCGCGGGACACC